>Ga0209992_10003312_pt1 | contig 13665 bp, 10 predicted proteins | sample 2SBtaG_2_FD_182564 | JGI IMG/M metagenome (GOLD analysis project Ga0209992, IMG submission 182564) | Deep subsurface microbial communities from Kolumbo volcano to uncover new lineages of life (NeLLi) - 2SBTROV12_ACTIVE470 metaG (SPAdes)... | ecosystem: Environmental > Aquatic > Marine >... | reverse complement strand
ATGGCCAGGCACGTCGTCAATCGTAACCACATCTACAACGCCTTCACTTTGGCGAACAGCGTCAAGATTTATCGAGTTAATCGTACCTTTTGCGCATTGGCTTACACCAACTGCAGCATAAAGAGTGCCTTGAGGTTCAATAACATCGTCAACATAGTTTGCGCTGCCTTGTACTTGGCGTGTTGCGCTCTCGTGTTTTTTAGATACATGAACGACACTTTGCTTGTCGTTTTGTTGCAGTGGATTAGGGGCATCAATTAACTTACGCATGCTGCACCACCCGTGTTTCAATTTGGTTTGCTGTTTGGTTCTCTAACCAGAAGCGATGCCACAGGTTAGCTAAAACAGTTTTACGGTATTGGGCTGTAGCGCGCACATCATCGATAGGTGAAAATGCATCGAATAAGACTTGTTTGCCCAACGTTAAACATTCGTTGCTAGCGAACTGCTTACCTTTCAAAACGTTTTCTAACGCATTGCAGGTTGACGGAACTGCTGCTACACCACCAAAGCCACTGCTAATGGCTTCTACCTTGCCGTTGTCGAGTGTGACATTAAATACGGCGCATACTGCAGAAATATCATCTTCAAATCGTTTCGATATCTTATATGCAGCTAATGCTTGATTGGGCTGTTTCAATGGTATTTCTATTGCACTTATCCATTCATCTTTCGCCAGCATGGTCTCGCGATAGCCTGTGAAGAATGTGCTAATTGGGATCATACGAACGCTCTCGCCGTTATCTAAATGCAGTATGGCATTCAACGCGAGTAGTAACGGTGGCATATCACCAATAGGGGAAGCGTTAGCCACGTTACCGCCAATGGTAGCCTGATTGCGGATAGGCAACGAGGCAAATCGGGTAACAAGCTCAGCCACTTGCGGAAATGCATTTAGTATTAAAGGTGCCGCATCATTTAGCGGTACAGCTGCACCAAGAATAAGAGAATGCTCGCTTTTGGTGCATTGTTTTAGTGCATCAATATGCGTCACACTGATAAGCGTTTCTACATCTTTTAGCTGTTGCGTGAACTGAAGGCTTAAATCCGTGCTGCCAGCGACTAGCTGTGCAGCTGGATGCGCTTGAATCAGAGTCTTCAGTTCTTCGCGAGACGTTGGCGTATGGATATTGCCCGTACCAGTGGGTTTCTCACCAGATAATGACAGTAATGCAGAAAGGGTGGCAGCTTGGCGTGCAGTGAATTGATCAACAGGTGTTTGTTCGCACACCTCCATCGTAGCATCGATAATAGGGCGGTAGCCTGTGCAGCGACATAAGTTGCCTGATAAAGCGTGCAGCACATCGTCGCGATTTGGTTTTGTATTGCTGTGATATAAGGCAAACATCGACATGATAAAACCAGGTGTGCAAAAGCCACACTGAGAACCATGGTGATCAACTAACGCCTGCTGTACGGGGTGTAAGTGTTTACCATCGTTCAAATGCTCAACAAATAAAAGCTGCTTCCCATGAACTGCACTCATTAGCGTGATGCAGCTATTCACTGTTCGATAATTAAGTTTTGCAGCGCTATTTGAGGAGGCTGGTTCCACAAGTACTACGGTACATGCACCGCAGTCTCCTGCTGCACAGCCTTCTTTTGTGCCTGTTTTTTTGCGATGTTCGCGAATAAATTGTAGAAGGGTGAGGTCGGCCCGCGCTTCATTTAATTCAACGACATCGTTATTTATTAGAAAGCGAATCATACTCACACCTTCTTGTTAAATTCATTCTTGTATTCATTAATATAGCTGTATTTTTTCAATAAAAGTAGACCATTTGGTCAATTTATTGCTTATAAAAAAAGGCCGAGTTCTAAAAGGCCATGATTTTGCGCAAATTTGATTGGAAAAAAAGAAGTGATACCTTTCTATTTTTCTTTTGCTAAACACTACGTCGATTTGTTAATAAAGAATAAGGCAAGATTCGTGCAAGGTTTTGAACTATTCGCGTAATTCGTGTTTTAGTATGGTTAACACTCCCTGCATAGGGTATGTATGATCTATAAGAGCATAGCAACTCGTCGGCAATAAATGCTAACCTATCGAAAAGGCATGCAGCATTTATACTGCCCGTGCGCTTGCAAAGTAGATTGCAAAGGAATTTTAATAATAATGATGAAGGTAAAAAGTGCTGACGCTGGCGTTGGCGCTATGAACAGAAGAAAAATACTCCAAGCCGCTGAAAAATGTTTTGCACAGTTTGGCTTCAAAGGCACAGCAGTACAAAAAATTGCTGATGAAGCAGGACTTCCTAAGACTAACGTTTTGTATTATTTCAAAACAAAACAAGAGCTCTACGTAGCGGTACTAGAAGAAACCCTCTCGCTGTGGAACTCACGTTTTGATAAAGCCACAGTAGAAGACGACCCAGCCGAGGTACTCGCCAATTATATCGCCGAGAAAATGGAAGTGTCGCGAACGCATCCAATGGCCTCTAAGATCTTTGCGATGGAAATTATCAATGGTGCACAAAACTTAAGTGGCTACTTTGATGAAGAGCATGCGCTTTGGATGAAAGGGCGACTTGCGGTTATTGATGCATGGGTAAAGGCCGGCAAACTGCCACCTGTTGAAGGTGAATACTTGCTTTACACAATCTGGGCGAGTACCCAGCACTATGCTGACTTCTCTGCGCAAATAACCCGTCTACGCGGTAAAAAGATGACAAAATTAGATTTTGAAGACGCTACAAAACAAGTGGTAAAACTCGTGCTCGGTGGCTGTGGGTTATCTGTGCCAGAAAACTTCGAGGTGTAGCATGACAGAGTCTGTTTACCCTCGTGATCTGGTTGGTTACGGTCAACATGTACCTCACGCTAAGTGGCCGGGCGACGCAAAAATCGCGATTCAGTTCGTATTAAATTACGAGGAAGGTAGCGAAAATTGCGTGCTTCATGGTGACGAGGCGTCGGAAATATTCCTATCGGAAATTATCGGCGCACAAGCGTATAAAGATCGCCACCTCAGCATGGAGTCTATTTACGAATACGGCAGTCGTGCAGGGTTTTGGCGTTTACACCGTTTGCTTAATAAATACGACATTCCAGTTACTGTGTTTGGCGTCACTATGGCTATGCAACGACACCCTGACGTAGTAAAAGCCATGATGGATTCTGGTTGGGAAATCGCCAGCCACGCCATGCGCTGGGTGCATTATCAAGACATGGACGAAGAGCAAGAGCGTAAACAAATTGATGAGGCGATTATTCTTCATGAGCAGTTAACGGGCAGTAAACCTGTAGGTTGGTATACAGGAAGAACGAGTCCGAATACGCTGAAGTTGATTGCAGAGCGCGACGATATCTTATATTGCGCCGATTCATATGCTGACGACTTACCTTACTACGACTGCCATTACAGCAAGCCGTTATTGATGGTGCCGTACACATTAGACACCAATGATATGCGCTTTGCCACGCCTCAGGGCTTCAACAGTGGGGAACAGTTTTTCACCTACTTAAAAGATGCGTTTGACGTGTTGTATGAAGAAGGAGAAGAAGCGCCTAAGATGCTATCTATCGGCCTTCATAATCGCATAATAGGACGGCCTGCTCGACTCGCCGCACTTAAGCGCTTTATCGAGTACGTTAAGTCTCATGATAAAGTATGGCTAGCGACACGAGAGCAAATTGCCCGTCACTGGTTGGAGCTTCATCCTAAAGATGGTGGTGACAAGCCGCGTACGTAGCGTTTACAGTACGCCTACTATATTTGAAGTACAGTAAAGTGAAGAGACGAAAGTGAAACAAATGGAGCGCTATCGCCTTCACTTAATAAAGGACAAAACCATGAAAACAAAACTAGCCATTATTGCCCTTGGGGCGCTAGCGCTGACAGCATGCTCAAAGCTGACTAAAGAAAACTACGATAACTAAGGGGCTGTTATCCTTTTCTGTGCAGTTTTGGTCTAAATGGAAGCCTTTTAATCGCGAAACAGTCCTGCAGGCCTAGTGGGCTAAGTTAAAGGGCTGTGACAAAGAGTAAAAGGCTTCCATGACGACCCCTCCGGGCAGCGCCTGTATGTCATCTATACTGCGTTGAATGTTTTCGATTTAGGCCCACTAGACCTTCAAACATCCTCCTTGTCTAGATGACATACAGACGCTGCAAAAATGCACAGAAAAGGTTAACAGCCCCTAATATGGGTATGTCTCAGGACGAAGTTGAAGCAATTCTGGGTTCAGCTGACAACTGCGGAAAAACAATGGGTACCATGGCATGTACGTGGGGCAAGGAAGACAGTAAGCACGTTAAAATCGTTTTTATGGGTGATAAAGCTGTTACTTTCACTTATGATGGGCTGAAGTAAACGATATCCTGTTTACTTGCTTAATTTAAAAAGGAAAGGTGGCGTTGAAAGCCACCTTTTTTGTATCTAAAGCGTTAATTTACAGGCACGCAATAAGCGCCGTTGAATTATTTTAAATCCAATAAGTATCGTAATAAGAAAACAATCGCCAGTGCATAAGTGAGCGGTGTTACTTCTTTAAATTTTCCCGTACCTACCTTAACGCCAACATAAGTAATAAAGCCAAGGGCAATGCCTTCGCTAATGCTGAATGTGAGCGGCATGGCGATAAGTGCAACAGAAGCAGTGGCTAACGCACCTAAGTCGTCGAAATCAACCTGTCGAATCGATTCCATCATTAAAATACCTACCATCAATAGCGCTGGCGTAGTGGCCATTAGCGGGATAACTTTCATTAGCGGTGTTAAAAATAGCGAGAGTAAGAAGCAGACAGAAACCACTACTGCGGTAAGCCCGGTTCTGCCGCCCGCCGATACGCCCGTAGCGGACTCCACATAGCTAGTTACTGGAGATGTACCCACTAATGCGCCAGCAATACTCGCTGATGCATCGGCTGTCATTGCTGAGCCAATTTTCGGTAGCTTGCCTTCGGGAGTAAGTAGATTGGCTTTTCGAGATACGCCGATTAAGGTGCCAATGGTATCGAACATGTTCACAAACATAAGTGCGAAAATGAGGTCCCACGTTTCAGCAAGGTGATCAATTGGGTACCAAAAGTCCATTGCCATAAAAGTGTTTGAAATAGATTCTGGCATGCCAACTACAGCAGAAGGCGTTGCAGTTAAGGTACCGTTTTCAGTGGGGATAAAAGCACCAATTAAGGTGAGTGTTACGATAGAGATTAAGATAGCGCCTGTAACGCGTTTCACCATCAAAACGATAGTAAAGATAATGCCGATGAGCGCTAACATTACTGCTGGCTCAGAAAGGTCGCCAAGCTGTACGAAGGTTGCGGGATTATCAACAATCAGCCCCGCATTTTTAAGGCCGATAAAGGCAATGAACAAACCTATGCCACACTGCACGCCGATTTTAAGAGAAGGAGGTATAGACTCGGCTATTTTGGTTCGAACTCCGGTGAGAGAAAGGAGTAAAAAGAGAATGCCGTTCCAGAAAACAATACCAAGCGCTGCTTCCCATGGAATTTCACGACCGAGACAAATGGTAAACGCGAAAAAGGCGTTCAAGCCCATACCTGGTGCCAACGCAATAGGGTAGTTAGTCATTAGCGCCATCATTAAAGTGCCAATACACGCCGCTATTGCTGTCACTGTAATTAGGCCCTCTACGGGCATGCCACTTAACCCAAGAATTCCTGGGTTCACCACGAGTATATAAGACATGGCTGCGAACGTAGTAAGTCCTGCAATGATCTCTGTTCTTACTGTTGTTCCGTGTTCCTGCAGCTTAAATAGCCGTTCGATTACGTTGTTGGACATCAAGAGTTCTCTGTTAGTATTTCATTGTGTGTTTTGTGCGTTGAAAGCAATAAACTGACCAATTAGTCAACTTGTTGGTGTGTTTTGTGCTAACTTACTTTTCAGTACAATGACTAATTAATAGCCATTGAGTGACTCAAGGTCACTAGCCAGGCAGCACAAAGCCAGCCAAACGGTTAGTAATCAACATAGATGAAGTCAAAAAAACCGCAAACAAAACCTAAATGAGCAATAGAACTCGTTTACAGATAGCATTAAAGATAAACTATTACGCACCAATTAAATGCCATTGCATTGTTGTGGTGCAAATAAGTGAGGGGCCATGTCGCTGTCATCAATAATTAAAAACATTCCAAAGGCCGAACTGCATCTGCATATAGAAGGTAGCTTAACGCCTGAACTTATGTGGCGCCTAGCTGAAAAGCACAGTGTATCACTTCCTTATGCTAGCGTGGAAGAGATAGAAGCGGCGTATAACTTTGAAGATCTACAAAGCTTCCTTGACTTATATTATGCAGGGGCTGGCGTGCTTCGCGATGAGGATGATTTCTTTGCCTTAATGTGGGAATACTTAACGCGGTGTCATGAGGACAATATCGTCCACACAGAAATTATGTTTGATCCGCAAACCCATACAGAGCGTGACATAGGTTTCGATATTTTCATGCCAGGCTTTTTGAAGGCGATGGAAAAAGCAAAAGATGAATACGGTATCAGTAGCTATTTAATCATGTCTTTTCTTCGCCATTTGCCTGAAGATGCTGCTTTCGATACGCTTTCTGCAGCAGAGCCTTATTACAAGCACATTACAGCGGTAGGGTTAGACAGCTCCGAACTTGGTCATCCGCCGTCAAAATTCGAACGCGTATTCAAAAAAGCCAAAGCGCTGGGATTTAAAATTGTCGCCCATGCTGGAGAAGAAGGACCGGCATCTTACATTTGGGAAGCCATCGAGCTATTGGACGTTGATCGTATTGACCACGGTGTACGCTGCCAAGAAGATGAAGCGCTTATGGACCTCTTGAAAGAAAGACAAATTCCACTCACTGTTTGTCCGTTAAGTAACCTCAAGCTGTGTGTGATAAATGATATGAAAGACCACAATATTGTCCAGCTTCTTGATGCTGGGCTTCTGGTCACGGTTAACTCTGATGATCCTACGTATTTTGGTGGCTTCCTAAATGACAATTTTGAAGCGTTGCACCAGTCTCTGGGTATTGACGAAAAAACAATTCGTACGTTGGTAGCAAATAGCTTTAAGGCAAGTTTTTTACCGCAGGAGCAGAAAAATCAGCTTGTTGAAAAGGTTCTTTCAGCCTAGGGTCTGTTGACTTTTGGTGTACGAATTTTGGTCTAAATGGAAGCCTTTTAATCGCGAAACCGTCCTGCAAGCCTAGCGGGCTAAGTTAAAGGACTGTGACAAAGAGTAAAAGGCTTCCATAACGACCCCTTCGGGCAGCGCCTTTGTGCCATCTATACTGCGTTGAATGTTCTCGATTTAGAACCACTAAACCGTCAAACATTCGCCTTGTCTAGATGGCACACAGACCGCTGCAAAAATGTACAACAAAGGTCAACAGGCCCTAGCAAGGCGAGGAGTGGAAGATAGTCGCGTTAGCTTCTGGCGATTAATGCGAGAAGCTAATGTGATTTTACGATTGCATGACTGCAATAGTTTGCTTAATCAAACTGTCTAATTCTGCGATGTCTTGAACGATTTCGCTTAAATCGTCTTGCTTGGCTTTGTTTTCAATAGACGATGCCTTTTCCCGAATGGCATCGGCACCTACATCGCCCGACACACCTTTCATAGCATGACTGTTGAATCTAACAGCTTCAACATCTAATGCGGTCGCTGCACTTTGAAGTGCTTGTTGTTTTTGTTCTATTTGCGCAAGGAACATTTCAACAATACGGTTCAATAACCCCTCATTTCCACCCAGCCTGCTTATTGCGGCATCGCGGTTCCATAATTGTTCTCGAGTGGGCGTATCGTTTGAGTTAGATGTGTCCATATGTGCCACCGTAATTGAAGCGTTATGCCAGTGTACAATAAATGTTCTAAACAAAAAACAGCAAGTTCAGCCGCTTAGCATACAACGGTTCATAAACCGGCAAAACCTAGACGAAAGACTAATATTTTTTACGTATCTCAGGCAATGTAACTTTTGTTAACCCGGTAGCTATGTCTTATAGCGCTACGCTGGCCCGCGTGGGTGGCGATGAGTTTGCCTGCTTACTTACTGAAATTGGCTCGGGTTACAGTGCAGACAGTATTGCTATGGCGTGTTTAAAGGCGGGTAGAGAGCCCATTGAAATAAACGGTAAGGCCCATCAACTTAGCTGCACTCAAAGCTCTTGGGTATCACTTAGGGCAGTGTTATTTTATGTGTCGTCCCCTGGTGGTGGCGGATTTCTTCACAAAGTTCATCGATGATTGCCAAGTTGCGTAAGGTTCACTCGGCGGCGTGCAGAACGCTATCGATAGACCTTCTTTATAACCTTGTCTTTCAAACCATACCTACTTGGAAGCAAACTAGCTGACTTTTCGATACAAATTTGGATGTAAGGTGTTAGACTTGCATAAAGCGTTGTCATTACTTTGATATTGTAAAAGCAGAAACAACGCAAGCGAGAATGGCCGCCTTGGTGTAGTAACAATAAAAGTACCCGATGAATCGAAAAGAAATAAAACCCTACGCAGAGTGTAACGTGCTTATTGTGGATGATGAGCCGATGAGTCGTATGCTGCTTGAATCCATCCTAGAGTCGGTGTTTACCTGTGCTACAGCCGAATCGGGAGAAGAAGCCATATCTTACTGTAAAGCTAATTTCCCGGATTTAGTTTTGCTGGATATGAACATGCCAGATATTGATGGTCTAGACGTTTGCACAGCCTTAAAGGCCTCGCCTGAAACGAATCATATCCCAGTCATTTTCGTTACATCTACAATGGATATTGAAAGTGAAAATGCGTGCTGGGAAGTAGGGGCGTCAGACTTTGTGATGAAACCGGTTAACGCTTCCACGTTAACGCATCGCATCAGAACACATCTGCAAAACAAGCTTCGCACCGAATTCCTTGAAATGATGACATTTCACGATCAGCTAACGGGCTTGTACAATCGCATGTATTTAACCAACGAAATTCCGTTACTTATTAAGCAAGTTGCGAGAGACAATGGTACAGTTGGAGCAATAATGATCGATATCGATTACTTTAAGCTTTTCAACGACACGTACGGGCATCTCGAAGGCGATATTTGCCTTCAAAAAGTGGCGCAAACTGTATCGGATACGGTTAAACGCCCCAAAGACGCCGTTATTCGCTTTGGCGGCGAAGAGTTTTTAGTCGTCCTCCCCTATATCGACCATCAGGGCACAAAATTAGTGGCACATCAGCTTGTTGAGGCTGTTGCCCATGCAAAAATTCCACATGGTAAAGGGATAGAAAACCGCGTATCAATAAGTGCAGGCTTTGCAGTTTGGAAAGCTACGGATGTGGTTGAAGACGATGTAGCGGCGCTTATAGAAGACGCTGACATTTCACTGTTTGAAGCAAAAGAATTAGGGCGAAACCAAGCCAAGGGCTGAGGCCACCGTCCAATATCCCATCATAAAAATAGAATTTCTAGCCTATTGTTTAATATCGCGTATTCAAATTCCAAGCTATCTTTATAAATGCGGGGCCGCTATGCATGAATCGAGCAAGGCGGCAAGAATCTTGTGGTCTTTACGCTTGGGTAGCGAACCATGGTTTATTTTGACGAACAATCGAGTTTGAATGTGAAACTGGAACACCAGTTGAAGGCATCGCTAACCAGTTTGGTACAGCGAGGCTGTGATTCGTTTGGCGTGTTTCAAGGTTTACTTCTACAGTTGGACGAAGAGACAGTTAATATATTGGTTAAAGCTTCGTCGGCGTATGCACCCGACTTTAAGTCGGTCCCTTCTTTCTCTACCTGTGTACCTGTAGACAACTGCTTTCCTGTAAACAGCGCTAAGTGTTCTACTGTATTTAAACAATGGTTTTTTACTTATTTTAATGCCGAAAAGTACATCCGAGGCCGTGTTCATACCCTGGATGGAAGCCAAGTGTGCTTGGTCTTTATTAATGCGTGCCCGGAACAGCCGGTTAACCTCGACAAGCTGTCGCTGTTAGACGATTGGCTGAGCGTGATGTTGAATAAGTTTCATCTCGAAAAAGCAGAGACCAATCAAAACACGTTGTACGAAAAGTTACAAAGTGTAGCGAACATAGGCACATGGGAAGTTGATTTGACCACTAATGCACTTAGCTGGTCTTCACAAACTCGGCGTATTCACGAAGTCTCAGAGGACTTTGAACCCACATTAGAAACAGCTATCAACTTCTATAAAGAGGGGTTTGATAGGGATGAGATTAACCGCATTGTCTCCCACGCGGTGGCTACGGGTGAACCGTGGAGTGCAACGCTTGAACTCGTCTCCGCCAAAGGTAATTCGGTTTGGATAGAAACACACGGCATGGCTGAGATGAAGCACGGAAAGTGTGTTCGTTTGTTTGGAACTTGCCAAAACGTTAACAAGTCGGTGCAACTTAGACTCGAATTGGAAGAGAGAAGAAGAGAAGCCGAAGCTGCGTCTAAAGAACGTGGCATATTGTTATCTCGTATAAGCCACGAGTTAAAGACGCCGCTCAATGGCATAACCGGCATGTTGCAGGCGATTAAGTTCGAAAATAAAGAAAATGTACGAATGCGCAAAGCGGATGTGGCGCTTCATAGCGCAGACCGTTTATTGTCTCTTATAAACGATGTTTTGGATTACACCTCCATCATTAACGGCGAATTCTCACTAAAATATAGCGACTTTTGTGCACGTTCGTTAATTGAAGATATCCTGGATGTATTTAAAACAAAATGCGTAGAGAAAGGCGTAAGGCTTTACGCAGTGCTGTCTTTTGACGAAAACACTTATGTTCACGGAGATGCCGCCCGAATCAGTCAAGTCATTACAAATTTACTATCGAACGCGGTTAAATTTACACCGAAAGGGTATATTTCGGTGCAAGTTACGTTAAAGCATCAAGGCGATGTGCCTATCTTACTTGCGTCAATTGAAGACACTGGGGTGGGCATGAGTGATGAAATATTGTCACGTATTTTTAGACCATTTCAAAACGATACCGCCAGTGCCTGTGAAGAGTTAAATGGAAACGGTTTAGGGTTGTCTATCGTCAATCAACTTGTTGGCAAAATGGATGGCGAGCTTGAAGTGCGGTCAAACGCAGGGAAAGGCTCCTGTTTCGATATTGCTATACCTGTAGAAATGGCAGTTTTAGATAAAGAAAAGCAGAGTGACGTTGTCCTCTCTTCAGACCTGCTTAGCATTCCTCTTAACGTTTTGGTTGTTGATGACAACGATATAAACCGTTTCGTGCTCGCATCCATGCTAGAGAAGTTTAATTACCTTCCAGATGAAGCCGAAAATGGCGAAGTGGCCGTTCAAATGGCCCGAGCTAAAAAATACGACATTATATTTATGGATTGCGCTATGCCAGTGCTCGATGGGGTAAGTGCGACTAAGATTATTGTTCAAGAAAACTTATTGCCTAAGCACGGCCGCATTGTGGCTGTAACGGCAAATACTACACCTGAAGATAAAACTGATTGTAGCAATGCGGGCATGGCCGATTTTCTTGCCAAGCCCGTGGTACAAAATGACGTTACCCTTCAGGTGCGCCATGCACTAAAGGCTAAATCAGTGACAGCGTAGAGTTTAATGTGTGTTTATTCCGCTGAAGGGGGCGTATCTTTTACGGTTTCCCAATGCGTTACAATATAGTCTGTAACCTGCGAGCCGACATTATAGGCGGCTTCTATAGCGGCTCCCATTGCTGCATATCCATCGCCAGAACTCTCTAACTTTAAGTTCTCCGCAGCGCTCAACGATGGTGGCTGCATGGTAAAATTGCTCGCTGTTCTAAGAATAAGTAAGCGGTCTTTGTTGACTACCCCTGCATTGTCCAAGTAGCTCAAGCTTTGAAGTGTTGCTGAGTCTTCCATGCCCGAGGTAACAAAATTTCCTTTGCCCTGCGTCCAGTATGCTACCCAATCGTTTGCCCACGCATTTAGTTTTTCGCCATGCCAAAAGGTAGAAGCAGATAAATGCGCACCCATCGACACATTTGGAAGTGCTTTAGCACTAGCTGAGTTGGTGTACTTTGCTCTCAGTGCATCCATCGCTTCGTTGTTTAAAAGCTTGGTGTCTTTTGTCAACGAATAGGCCCACTTTGCTAACGGTAAGTTCAGCGCGTACACCTCGCCATTTGGGCTGTTGTTTACGTCTACAGCGTCAGCGTTTTCAAAGGGCGCATGAGTGAAGAGGGGGAAATAACCCGTACTCCACTGAGACGGAATTTCTCTAGCGTCAATTTGATGTGCTAGGTCGCCATCGACTACATAATCGGTCCAAATTGCACTTCCAATGGTGTTATCCGCTGGGTCGACTCCCGCGATCCCAGCGACCAACCAATAGGCTTGGGATAAATCAAAGCGAGGATCAAGACCTAGTGCCATTATTGCTGCTGAAGCGCGCGCAATGCCCATTCCCGTAACCATACCGATTACACCTGTATCAGGATTGGCGTAAATATCGTGAAAGCCATGAGGCAAAGGGTATTGGGTTGTGAGTTTCTGGCGAGCCTTCCACAATTGAAATTCACCAGGCGCGTCGCCTTCGTCGTTGCCAATTTCGAACATACTTACTACAACAACCTTCACTTTCATTGGCGGCTTAGCGTCATTGGCTTTAACATTGGCAGAATAACTACTGCTACAGAAACCCAAAAACATAGCCAAAATAAGCAAAGCGTTGAAAAAGGCAGACCGTTTTTGTTTAAGCAGTGGATAAAAAGAAAGATGCATTTAGTACTCCTAAAAAAGAGCCCAGCATAATCAAACTGGGCTTCTTATCGAAAAAACTTACAGGCCTGAGAGCGTGTGTCGAACGTTCAATCTACACATGAAGCACGACCACGCTCAAAGAGTATGCGAACTTAGAATGAGTAAGTAAATTTAGCATTCCAGTGACGCGGTAGTTCAGGTAGTACAATTTGACTACCAAATAGATCAGGGAAGTTAGATCGGAAATAACGCTCGTCAGTTAAGTTTTTAACGGTTAAGTTTAACGACCAATCTTCCGCCTGATATGACAAGCCAGCATTGACTAACGTGTAGGCTGGAAGTGTCACTGCAGCTGAGTAGCCAGACGCGACCTCATCCACATCCACAATACTCACGTTGGCAGCATAACCATTTTGGAAGTCATAGGTTGCTGTCAGCGTGTAAATATTTTCAGGAATACCGGCCTTTCGTCCGTCAGAGTTTGTTTCTCCTTCACCAACAAGGTTAAGACCTACTACGTTCCCGCCAAAAATTAACGAAGGATCATCAAGAGCAACTAAATCGTCAGCACCTAAGAACCCAAATTGGTTTCCATTGGCAAGTGCAGTTAAGTTGATAACTTCTATATTTGTATAGCCAGCAGAAACAACAAGGTTCTCATTGACTACCCAACGAAGTTCAAATTCGGTGCCTTCGTTATTGGTTGTGTTGTTGGTGACCGTATTCTGAGTATTGAAGTCGGTACGCTCTTGCTCAAAGAATGAAAGGGCAAAATAGAGTGTATCGTCAACGAGAGAACCTTTAATACCGTATTCCATCAGCTCAGAGGTGTCGAATGCACCGCCACCACCAGGTTGATTGAGTTGGCCAACACCAATCTCGGCGCCCTGGCCTGCAACAAGGGTAGCTTGCTCTGCTGCAGTGATATAAGGAATAAGGCCAAATTCAAATTCATATGAAATACTAGCGTTCCAAGACCATCCATCTACGGTTTCTTCAGCATAAACTGGTGTTTCATCTCCAGTA
>Ga0209992_10003311_pt1 | contig 13669 bp, 26 predicted proteins | sample 2SBtaG_2_FD_182564 | JGI IMG/M metagenome (GOLD analysis project Ga0209992, IMG submission 182564) | Deep subsurface microbial communities from Kolumbo volcano to uncover new lineages of life (NeLLi) - 2SBTROV12_ACTIVE470 metaG (SPAdes)... | ecosystem: Environmental > Aquatic > Marine >... | reverse complement strand
AACCTCGCATTCATGGCTATAGCAAACATCCTTGCACTTTGTGGTGCTATGAGACTACTGGCAATATGAATTGGTTATGTTCTCACGCTTTAGAGATGGGTCATGAGCGTAGATACCGTTGGCCCGACAGAGCAAAACACTTCTCACTAGATTTCATTTCATGGTGTAGGGACAACATATACGATTCTCTCGCGCCAGTTGGAGAGTTTACAGATTTCTCAATCGCAATATCTCAAGATATGAGTTGTCGCCAAGTAGATGGATTTGATAACCTTTCCTCAGTCGATAAGTATCGGCAATACTACAAACACGATAAACCTTTTGTAAAATGGACAAAAAGAGAAAAACCAACTTGGTTCTAACGCATCATGAGAAACTTCTAATTCGATGCTTCAATAAAAATATTATCACAATGGGAGGTCTTACGGATAATGTAGCCAAAATTATAAGTAAGCACGGCATGAATAAACTCATTACTTTAACTAAATGACAATAATAATACCACTATTAGCAACTACGCTTGCCGTAATCGCCGGATGTTACATTGTTAAATGTTTTCAATCATTAAATGATAAAAACAATGGGTAGCACAGATAAGTATGACGACATAAGGATTTGTGGGTTTTCTGTATCAATTTACGAATTACCTGAATATTATGAGGCGCATTTTGTATACAAAAACCCTGACGATATGGATGCCAGAATCGAGAGATCAATAGACTATTTAGGTCAAGAAGGATTCTTTAAGCCTCACAAAAAGATAAAGGCTACTGCAATCCACCTTTCAAACAGGTATCCATCAGGTAACCCAAGCGATGAATAAAGAAGATATTATCACACAGATAAAGAGGGATGCTGGATGCGACGATTACGAAGCAGAATGTATTTTTGAAAGAGCATTAAATGATGGGACAGTTAAAAGGCACTTAAATTGGAATTTTATAATCAGTATGTTAATATATCTTTCGGTGCTAGCAACAGGAGTTTGGTTTATATGGAGACGAGTATGATAAAAAACATTTTTCTTATTTCATATTTTTTATTTTTTTGCGGCTGCAAATCGAATCGGCACTTGGATTCTCATGATGACAGAATCCTAGCAAAAGCTAAACTTACTTATGCATATTATGTGGTAGACATAAACGGGGGACAACCTGATGCAGAATTTGAAGAGAAGGGGGATGCTGAAGATTATGTCGAAAAGTTCAAAAAATTTCACACATACAGAATTGTCAAAGCTCAATATTACGCAAATCACAATTAATTATCATGGAGCCGGAATATAGTCAAACTTCAGGTAGTGGGTTAGGGATGTTGTCAATACTTCACCGAGCAGACCAAGAAATTGAAAAGCTCAAAAAAAGCAACCTTAATACTAATTCTAAGTATTGGAAGCCGATCAATAAGAATCGAGAGCATGATACTGGCAAGGTTGGGGTAAAGAGCGTATCCGAAACTAATTTAAAAGGCACTTATGATGACTGGATGAAGGCATACGCTTACTTTTGCGACCAGAAGGTCAATACCAAGGGTCAAAAGGTGAACAGGCAAAGGTTGAAAGAATATGCAAAAATGAGTAAGCTTTCATTTGGGAAAAGGCGGGGAAATTAAATCTAATGAAGATTAGGAAATCGATAGGGTATTTAGTAACGGAACAAAGGGAGATGGAGGTAGATTTCATCTTGGACGAAACTCAAATTTTAGAAATCGTTAATACATTTTTTTGTGAAATGAATTATGAAGAGAGAAAGCAGTGGATACATGATAACGTTCCAGAACCTAATGTAGTTTTAGTTGACATAAATGAAGAAGGGGATTATCCTCCTTTTTCTTTATGAAGGATAATTGGCCTCGTCGTTATAAAGCAGCATATAAAAAAGTATATTCGGAATTGCCATACTGGAAAAAACAACTGATAGATGATAAAAGCGATAGGCATTGTAATGATTTTGCTAAAAACGTAATAAGATATGCAGAACAACAAAAAGAGCCGGATAAAACCTAAACGCGCTACTAAAAAATTTAGAATTTTAGAAAATTTAATTTAACATAATAGATAAGTATGGCAGAAGATACGAATACACAAACCGGAGCGGGGCAAGGACAACTACAGTTGCCGCCGCTATTTAACGCTACGTTGGCAAAGTTGTCAGCCGATAGGGAAGAAGCATTAGCAGTTTTAGAAATGCTATTTAATCGTTCAGTTGGATTGGGCGATCATACTAACGTAGTTGAGGAAATCACTAAATGGTCTCGTAAGCTCGCTGATGCAACAGGGACTATCCAAACCCTATCTCAGACGTTTGGACAGCAGGGATCGCAACCTACGGGGCAAGACGGCCCACAGGTGGTTGGCGACCCTAATGTCTCTACCCCCTAATGTCTCTACCGAAGGTTAAAGAAGGTAGACATCCTTGCTGATTCGGTAGGAGTCACAAAGTCATCCCTCCCTTCACGGGGAGGGAATTTTTTATAAATCTAATTACAATAAAGGAGGGTAGAGCATCCTTACCGAGTAATCAGTTCCTCCAAATGCTTAAAAAACTACCACAGAAAATGAAGGTTTTTCGTATCCTTGCAGAGTGGTAGACAAGACAAATACGAATCTTTTCAATATGGACTGTCAACATAATACTGTGACATTCATAGGATCATACAGTATGGTTGGAGGTTATCTCTGCCATGATTGTAAGGCCAAAATTGATCCAATTGTATATCATCTCATCAGAGGAAATAATCATGTTTTATTTGAACCAAGTAACATGAAAGAGTTCCATGAATACATCGACTCTATCCCAAAAGAAAGCCTAAAACTATTAGAAGATTACTTCAAACATAAAGCAGAACAATCGCCGCTACCCTTTTAATAATTCTAATTTTTATTTGTATATGTATAAAACAATATGATTTAATAGAGTTGTATCGAAGTAATGTTAGAGATATCAATAGGGATAGTATTAGCTTTTGTATGGTTCCATAGAACCAATAAGGGTAATCCCTATGAGAAAGATGACTGGGATAGAATAGTAGAGGATATACTAAAAGATAAGTAATACTTGAATAAAACCAATTTTATCAGAAGGAGATAAGGTTAAGAATAGTCTTGAGAGGGACTGTTCTTTTTTTATTTGTAAAAATAAGAATAAAAATACAATTTATCTTAAGATTTCTTGTATTATTACCCCTACTACACATCAATACAGACCCAAACTAAAACCAGTTTAAGTTCAGTTCAAACCCAAACCAGTTCAATATAATGCTAAATAACTAGATAGCGGCCGGATAAAATCTAGATTTATGAATTGTGAATGCGATTTTTGTAAATACCGTCCTAATTGTGAATCATTTTTGGTTAAATACTGAAGTCAATTGTGAATCAAAAAATATCAAATATGGTCGGCGAAAAATTTTAGATTTATCGTTTATTAAAATCTCATTTAATTAAAAACTTATATTTTTGAAAAATGCTAAATTATGCTTTTTTTGCCCCTTATAAAATATTTTTTTTTGATTTTAGCAAATTTTGTGTTTTTTTGAACTTGACTTAAATACCGTCTTGGCTTAGATTAAAGGTGGATATGAAAACCAAAGGTGGTATCACATACATTGGAGTCCCATTGGGAGAGTTGAAAAAATACTTTACTGATGATGCTGTTATTCATGTTTCCAAGAAATTCCTTAATTCATATGAGATGATTTCTGGGATACAAGAGGCTTCTAAACCTGTCAGTATTAACATCAAGGACAATACTCAAAAAACTGATATTAAAGTCGAGCCTAAACCAGAACCAGACCCTCCGATTGAGATAAATATCAAGAGTGGAGACTGGTAAATCAAAAAAATATCATTTCTGGGGTTGACTTTCAGCCCCAGTTGCATTATTGTTATCAAGTTATGACTACTACATCTACTACATTGTTTCCTTCGGTTATCGGCCAATATCCTGCTAAACGCAAGTTCGAGTTTTATATCAAAGCGTTTGAGAGGACAGGGATTGTGCCAAACATCATGCTTACCGCACCAAAGGGTGCTGGTAAGACTATGTTGGCAAGGGCATTCGCGCGGAATCTTATCATACCTAATACGATGGAACCCAAGCGTTACATTGAGTTAAATTGTGCTACTATTAAAAATCTCAGGCAATTCGTTGAGATGATTATGATTCCTTACATGCAGAATGAGGATGCTACGTTCCTTTTTGATGAATGTCATATGTTACCCAAGGATGTTACGATGGCACTGTTGACTATCACCAATCCCAATAAACATAATTTTAATACTTTTAGTTATGAAGGAAGTGACATCGACATTGATTTTAGAAAGTTGACGTTTTTGTTCGCCACTACTGAACCGCAAGAAGTGTTTCATGCTTTGATCGATAGGATGGAACGCATTGATTTGGATGATTATTCCTATGATGAGCTAGGTCAGATACTCTTGTTGAATACTGATAAAGTTAAATTCTCTAGTGATATTGTATCAAAACATATCGCCCCTGCTTTACGTGGCAATGGTCGTTCAGCGCAAAAGATGGCAACCAATATAAAGGCTTATGTAGCGGCGAATAATACTAAAACTTTTAAATTATCCGATTGGAAAGATTTATGCAATATTTTAGATATTATGCCGCATGGTTTGAACAAGACTGAACTGCGCTACTTGAGAACTCTTCATAGGGAAGGCACAGTGCGCCTTTACAACTTGGCAGCTAAACTCCAAATGACTAGAGCCGCCATTCAATCTGATGCCGAGATATATCTTCAAAAACTTAACTTTATTGAAGTATCTACTCATGGCAGACAGTTATCGATTGCTGCTAAAAAAATGTTTGAAAAAAATCCAGAATTATTGGAAAAACAGAGGCCGAGTTGATACTATAATGGTGTATGCGAAATACTACGTACCGTGTTAATGTAACTCAAGAGGGCAATTCTCTCACCGTGGATTCAGTAGAGAAGTTGCGTAAGTTTAACCAGTATCGAAGCGAATGGCAGTCGGTAGCTAAGTCTACCTTTTCGGTCTCAAGTCAAGATACTGGTGCGCTAAAGTTTTCAAAGAAACGAAAGCGTAAGTAGAATCCCCCCTCAGTAGTAGTCCTCATAACACACTACTTCCCCTGCTCGAGAGAGCGGGGGATTTTTTTTTGCTTGCTAATTCCCAATTGCCAAATAATGAATGCGAAATAAAGCTCGCCAAATAATGTGCGATTGCGAAATAGTGATTGCGAAATAATGATAGCGAAATAATGTGTGATTGTGAAATAGTGAATGCGAAATAAATAAATAACAAATAAGGGGTATATAAGGTGTGGGGGGGTTGTGATATCAAAATTAAAATTCAAAGTCATAAGTTGTTGACTACTAGGCACTTAGGGCGTCGGCGGGGGGGCGCCCGAGTCGTAAGTCGTTGATTACCAATGGGTTACAACATTTTTTTTTAAAAAAAAATTAATAAGTCAAGTAAAAAGAAAAATTTTATTTTTATGATTTTTGGGGTTGACGAGAATCTTTTTTTAGCTTATGCTAGTTCTGTTATGACAAAGTATATCGATAGACTAAATTATACGGAAACTTACGGCGACGATGGACACACTTACACTTTCACCGGTCCTTGCGTAGTCACGGGCGAGGATTACAGCGTCACAGTTAAAGGTTCAGAGCTTTTCAAGATGCGGCAAACCAACAACATTAGAGCTTTGAAATCATTAGATAGCGGTGATAGAGAATTTTTGATTTCGGGGACCAGCCCAAAAGGGTGGGACAAGATTTTTTCATAAAAAATATTTTTATGGTTGACTAGGCTTACAAGCTGGGCTATATTTTTTGAAGTTATGGAACTCTTGCGAATCACATTTGAAAACGCCAAGCTCAAGGGGATTTGGCATTATTCAATTCCCAGCGGTCACGCTTGCCCCGGTGCGAAAAGCTGTTTAACTTTTGCGGATAGGATCACGGGTAAGATTACCGATAAACAAACGCCGGTTGATGGCCTGACGTTTCGGTGTTACGCAGCGATGGACGAAGCCAGACGTCCCAATGTTCGTAAGCTACGTTGGGATAATTTTGATTTGTTAAAAGGCAAGACTCTTAAACAAATGGTTGACTTGATTGTTAAGAGTATAAAAGGAACCGGATTGAAACGGGGCGGCACGTTGCGCGTTCACATCGGCGGAGATTATTTTTCACAAGTCTATTTCAATGCATGGATGAAGGCGGCAAGTTTTTTTCCTAACGTCATCTTTTATTCTTACACCAAAAGTATCAAGTTTTTACTAGCCTACACTAAGAAAAACGGCGGGCTGCCAAGCAATTTTGTTTTTACTTGTTCGCGTGGTGGAAAGTATGACAAATTGATTCCTTCAACGATGGTCAAAAGCGCGAGAGTGTTTTTCTCTACAGATGAAGCGAAGGCCCTTGGATTGGATATTGACCACACTGATGACTTGGCAATCTCTGGTTCTGATGATTTCGCCTTAGTGATTCATGGGAGCCAGCCAGCAGGGAGCGACGCAAGCAAAGCCCTTTCCATTAACAAGAAAAAAGGCTTTACAGGTTACAACAATTCTGTAACACTCGCGACCGCGTGATGGAACATCTTTGGGTTGCGATTGGTTTAGTTTTAGGTTTCATATTATGGATTAAGACACAACAGCAAAAAGAATGAAAGAATACAAAGTAAAGTTGACATCCGAAGAGGTGTCTGATCTAAAAGATCATCACACACAACTAATGGAAGATAGATTTACTTATGAGGGCGCGCTTGTCCTCGGGATTGTGGATCAAATAATAAATCAAGATCGGCATAAAGGTAGTTGGCCCGCAAGTAAATTGAGTCAAGCCCTATTTAAAGAATGGAAAAAGATAGAACATTATGATTGATCAAAATAAAAATACTGACACACACCAAATAGGGGGGCCCTTTGGAGTTTCACAAGAATATCTAATGGGAATGATTCCAGCAATAAATAAAGGTTATTTGACTTTTTGTAAAAGAAAGAGAAATATCTTAGGCAAAAAATGCGACAGAAAGCACCTGTTGCCCAAAACTGATTAAATTTTAGTTTTTTAAAATCTAAATGCGTAAGTTGTTGGTATTCAACGACTTACGTCGCCAGAGGGGCCCCTCCGCGGCCCTAAGTCCTTGACTATCAACGACTTAGCGTTGTCGAGTTTTAAATTTAAAAAAATAAAAAAGCCCCCACCCTTACGGGCGGGGGTTGTGTGCGTTCTCGTTAGTTCGCCGAGAGGTCAACTTCTTGAGCGATTTTTTCTTTTTCGGGAATTGGCAGGGTCAATTTTAGGAAGTATTCAGGGCTTTGTCCGGCTCGTGTTAGGTTTGTTAAAACGGCTCGATTGATCCGGTGGGCATACTCAAACCTAGTTGGTTGCACCTCATGAGTGAGATGTTCTGTGGCTGCGTTGTATAGGTTGTAAAGGTTGCGCCCTTGATCCGTTCCGAATGTTGGGGCATCCCAAACCATTTGAATGGAATCTTTAAGAGATTCGGAAAGCACCTTTTTCATAGCGAGGTTGCCTAGAATAAGAGCACCCTCTTTTTGGGTGATTTCATGCTCTCCAAGCTCTTGAAACCCTTTGACAGATGCATCGAATTTTTCAATCGATGCGTCGATCCCTTCCTTAATAAAGGACAAGTCCAGTTTAGAGCTATGTTTCCTAGTGACGTTGGTGTCGGCCACCAGCGAGCACATTCCATTTGAACAAACCTTGCGCAGCATCCCGATTGCCCAGTTCAACCCGCAACTCCGATCGAAGGAGTTGTTAAGAGTGAGACGCAGGGAAACAGTATCGCCTACATTAGCAATGTGACGGTCGATATGTGCGAAGTCATAGACCCCGTAGAAACGCGCACCATCTCGGGCAACTATCATTTCCCGCTTGAAGTCACCCATTCCAGCAGAGGCGAAGGCGTCTTCAACAACTTCAACAACTGAATCGTTGTTGACGATTTCGTAAGCTTCAGTGGATGTTCCAAGGCAAGCACCGTTGTCTGTTCGGAAATTCCCCAAAACGGGAGATCCTCCTACCTTGACGGTTTTGCCGTTCCGGTCGAACAGTGGAGCTTGTTCAACTGTGTAATCGAATTGGTCACTTGTGGGTCTTGTATTTCTTGCCATAATGTTTTTGTCCTTTCTTAGAACGTGTCTATCTTCTCACATTTTCGGCGTTTATGTCAACGCTAAATTATGTCGATTTTTTTATTATCTTTTTTATTTTTTCTAACGGCTTCGCTTCCCAAGTCGTAGAACTTTTAACCGCGAGACCTTCTGCGATTTCAAAGGTCCAAGTGAACTTTGACCTATCTTGTAATTGATGCAACGCCCGGAAGATTGCGGTTTTCACCCCTCGCTTTTTAGAGTGATGCCATTCTTTGCAAGAAGCGTCTGCTATCTGATAGGGGCGCAAGACCGTCTTCAATGTGTTTTCTGCTTGTTTCGCTTCCACTTTTGTGTGATGCTCCCTTCTCACGCAGAAGAAGCACCCAGAGGAGGCAGTCAAATCTCTCGTCACCCTTTCAAACACTCGGAAGGAATAACCCACCTTGAAAGTATTATTGTTATGAAAGGCCAAGTAGGTATACCACTTTTTCATATTAGGCCCGGAATCTGATGTTGTTGTTTTTCTTAAATGCTTCAATAGCTTTCAAGGTTTGTCGATGCCAATAAAGCATCTCGTCATAACCACGCGAAGAATAAACGCCGAGACTCATCTTTTCACCACTCTCCTTCATATCATTAACCTTTTTGACATGCTTACCCAACATGCGAGCAGCATTGCTTTTACTTGCCTCGCAAGACGCACCAATGAAGTCATCATAAAACTTTGTGCCTTTCTCCCAATCTTCCGAGATGAAAGAGATGATCGGGCCAATAATAGCGGGTCGAAAAAACCCTTTCTTTTTACTCTTGTTGGTGTGAACAAAAGCCATTGCTAATTTATGCTCCTCAATTACCTTAACAATTTGATTGGCGCTATATCCTTTGGAACGCTCCGAAAGCATACCCTCTGGAATTAATTTCCCTTCGACACTTACGGTGCTTCGCAAGATTTGGACTGCTCTAGTGGAGAACCAACCGATTTGGCTTGGAGTTAATCTTATATCTTTCCAATAAACTTCGTTTTTTGCGTCATCCCATTCAGGGTGGGGCAATGTTAGTTTTTCCCCGAATTGCACCGCATGGGTCAAGGTGCGGTTGTCGCCTTGGTCGATAGCCGGACTGGTTCCAGCGTCACAACCCTTTTCTACAATGACTTCTAGTGTTTTGCCGGATTTAGCGATAGCGTTCAAGCGATGCTGTCCATCAATAAGCGTTCCTGTAGTGTCGAACTTGATATTGCCTGCGTGACGTTTCCAATTCCCTTCGGTGATGGCACGACCCAAAAAATTCACATTTCTCTTTTTAAGTGTGCGGTTGGTTGCTTCGGTTCCCTTGTTGCAATTACGCTCCAAAAGAATTTGGCGAGCTTCAGTTGGCGACATGCGACAAACCTTGGCACACCATTTAGACGAGGTGAATTTATCTAAACGTTTTGCGAGCTTGTTCGCGCGAGCCTTCAAGGATGTCACCTTTGGTAATGTGATCTTTTCTGTGGTAGTAGTTTTCATAACAGAGAAAAGCATCTCACGGTTGGTGCATTTTGTCACTCTAAAAATTTAATTTTTTTAAAAAAATATTTTTTAAAAGCTTGGTATCTAAGTCATTGACTACCAACGACTTAGGGCGCGGGCGGGGGGGCGCCGCCGCTGTAACCTGTTGATTACCAGTAACTTATGACTTTAAATTTTTAATAAAAAAAACACCCCGCTTTCGCGGGATGTTTTGGCATAACCGACAACCAAGTGTAAATTAACCCGTCTTGAAAAACTCCTAAGGGGAAAATCCAAAACCCTTAGGCCAAAAGCAAGACGGGACGCCAAGAAGGTAAACTATAAAACCCCCCTCAGGCGTTCTTCTTCGGGGACAATAACCTCCCGAAGAAAGATTTGATAAAATTTGTAATTTTTTTCTTACATAGGTAACTTTCAACTTCGGTCATGCTTGCAAGTCTCAAGTATTTAGTGGAAACGGCAGCTTGATATTCGCCGTGGAATTCAGTCACAACTCTTGATGAGCTAAAAGTGTTAGAAATTACGCGTTCGGGGCGATTCTTTTGTGTATTGTAGTATATTGATCCGTTTTTGATATCTTTTAGTTTCATGACCAAGAATAATATGCACCACAAAGGGCTACTCGTCAACAGAAAAAAAATAAAAAAAGGGGTCGACTTTTTGAAAAAAGTATGATTAAATCATTTCTGTTATGAGGAACTACATTCCATGGGAGAACGGAGCAGAATGGCCAGATCGCGTTAAGGTGTATCGCAATCTGACTTTGGATTCTTGGTCGATATGCAATATGAGGGATGGTAAGCTATATTGTCATGCTAATAGTGTTAACTTGGGTGAGTGTAAGTTTCGGGTACAACCAGCAGGCCGGGCGAGGGTTTTGAAAGAAAAGCAGAAGAATGTACACGCTTACGTTGTGGGGGAGCTTTTTGATCTTAACTTTGACCCATCTGCATATTTTCCCCCTTATTGTGATGATTTTAAACAAGCTTTTTACAACCCCTACAAGGTTGCGACATTTGTGGATTATCGAACTCGTAAGCCGCTTTACGAAGCCAAGCAGATAATCTGTAAAAGAACAGAAGATGGGTCAATGAATATTTATTACGCTTGACATCAAACCCCAATTAATTTATTTTAGTGAAGTAATGGATATACCAGTACATTATTTAGAGGCCCGGACTAAAGCGGGAAGAGTTGAGATCAATCGTCGTGAGGACACTCGGAACAAGGCGATTGCAGAACTAAAGCAAATTAATGATGCTTTAGGTTTTGTTGAGGAAGCCCAAAATCTCAACATTAATCAAACTAAAATAACTATCGCCAAACAGCGCGTGATGCTTGATACGATTATTGAAAGACTCGAAGATTCACAGTTGACAAAGAAAGTCAAAGGGTTTAATGGGGTTGATATTGCCGTTGAAATGCGGTAAGGTTTGGTAGCCCTGTTAGTGGAGGTTAACTAACGATACGTGTTGTTATTCATAATGTAAAAACGGAGTCAGACTGGGCTGACTTAAAATAACCCAGACGCTTTTTTAGATATTAATTTAATTATTATGGAAAACATTAAAAATATATTATTCGGAAAACACGTACGAATTATTGGCTTCACGATTACTGCATTGGTTATAATGTTTGTAATCGCAAAAGTCACTTTTATAAATAAGCTTGAATTAAATAAAGCGATAAAAGATATCGTCCCTAACCTAGAGGTCCGGTCTCAACTTATTGCGAATGGCGTGACTTTACAATCGACAATCTTCGCCGATGCCGAATATAACCTTTTAGCAAAAGATTGGATTGAAGCAAACGCTCAACCAAAGTTTGTAGTATTTTTGGATGAATTAGGATTCACCCAATGGGAAAAAAATAACAGCGATTGCGACGACTTCGCCAAAGCTTTTACGGTTTTTCTTAAATCTTATTTAAAAAAGCTATATCCAGATGTCGCTTCTCCTGCAGTGGGAGAAATTTACTATACGCAAAAAACAGGTGGAGATCATGCAATAAACATAATTGTTCTTAGAGGGCCCAAGGGTTCTACGACCATAGGTTTTTTTGAGCCTCAAATACAAAGGTTTGTTACATTAACAAAAAAAGAAATAGAGTCCATTTTCTTTATTTCCATTTAAACAAATATGAAAAAAGAGAAATGTATTTCATGCGGCAAAGAGACCAAATATGATGAGTTTGAACACATTGACCATAGATACTTTTACATAGAAGGGGTCGGTCAATTGTGTTGCACATGTTACAATGATATTTATAAGCATTTTTACAATAAATTATTTAAGGTATAAGTCAGATAGTTTTTAAAAGAAAATCTTCTAAGTTATTGATAGTCAATGGTTTACGTCGCTAGCGGGGGGGCGGCTGAGCCGTAAGTCCTTGATAGTCAACGGTTTATGACTTTATTTTTTAAAAATGGTTGGCCCAGAGGGACTTGAACCCCCGACCAAGTTATTATGAGTAACCTGCTCTAACCAACTGAGCTATGGGCCAATTCTATGCTTAAAACCTAACACACGTCCTAGGACGATTCAAGACTTTATTCGTCAAAGATGTCTTTTCCTTCCGAGATGGCTTCAATTTGGTCTTGTATCCAATTGAGTAATCTTTGATCCTTGGTTTCGCGCGGGAGTTCAAAGGCATTTTGAACAATGCCTTCAAACCGATCAACCTCGCTATCAGTTAAGAATATTTTATATTTTTTTCTCACCATTTTCTCTTTACAATATTCTCGTAAGAATCCGCTTTTTATTTTGTTTTTCATGCTCGATTGATTCTGTCGTTAGCTATTTTCTCATATTCATTGAAGATGCGTTCATGATCAGCCGAGATTGTTTTAGCGTAATTCAAAACCGCTTTACGTTGACTTCCGGCTCTAAACCATCGATGGTCGTCAGAATTCTCATAGAACCAATCGAAATTTTGACAAGCTTTTTCAAACTGTTCAATATTATTGAGATCTTCAGTCGGGTTGTTTTGTTCGTGGGTCGTTAGCATTTTTTTGTCTTTCTCTTACTGACTGGATTTATTATGTGACATTATTGTGGATCAGTCAACCCTTTAAAATGTTTTTTTTAATTTAATTTCTATATGCGTAAGTTGTTGGTATTCAACGACTTACGTCGCCGGCGGGGCCCCTCCGAGGCTGTAAGTCCTTGATAGTCAACGACTTACGACTTTACTTTTTAAATTTATGTTTTAATAAAAATACCCCGCCGAGTATGCGTAACCTCGACGGGGCCGTTATGAGACCGGGGTCTTTTCAAGCGCGACGACTTTCCCCATTGTCGCGGTATAAGGCCATATCTAAACCTCCGCGCCTAAAGTCAGCAGGGGTCAATCTGATGGAAACGTCACGTCCTGCAAAATCATGAGAATGATTTAGCAACGATAACCCTTGAGCGGCGTGCAATTCTTTTTTCTGAATATTTCTTCATTTTGCATCTCCTTTCTTTTTACGCCACAACTGCCTCCCTGCACGGCTGGCCCCTTTCCATTTAGATTTTTCGAATCGACCCGGCGCCGGTTCTATTATTCCTTCCGCAGCCGCGCTCCGGAATATGTTGGCCAAGTTGCACCCCGGCGTTGGTAGTTCGTTGCCGTTAGCTAGGGTAAGTATTTTAAAGTCATCCACGCTGAATAGCTTCAAGTTTTCCGCTAGCAGTTTAATTTCCGCTAACCCGTCATTGTGATTTATGGTAGTTTCCATATTTAAAAATTTTTCGCTTTTGCTTTACGCCAATCGCCATCCGTCAGAAGCCATCTTTGAGATGGGTCAATAAAAAGCGCTTACTATTTTTTTTATCTCTTCGCGGCGTTGTTTCATTTTAGCTGTTTCAAACCATGTGACAGAATGACTTTTCATGTTCTCCACATACAAAAAGTCCATGAGTGCATCCACTAATTCTTCGCGCCGCGTGTCGCTTTGTTTTCTTAATCGCGCTAAAACTTCGGGTTTCATAGTTTGTAAAAAGCGTGTTGGCCGATTACTTTAACAGGCTTTTGACCTTTTGCCCAGTAAGGAAGTTTTTT
>Ga0209992_10003310_pt1 | contig 13670 bp, 14 predicted proteins | sample 2SBtaG_2_FD_182564 | JGI IMG/M metagenome (GOLD analysis project Ga0209992, IMG submission 182564) | Deep subsurface microbial communities from Kolumbo volcano to uncover new lineages of life (NeLLi) - 2SBTROV12_ACTIVE470 metaG (SPAdes)... | ecosystem: Environmental > Aquatic > Marine >... | reverse complement strand
AACAAACCATTGGGCATGTACAAAGAAGAACGGGCTTACATCAATGATTATTGGTTCATTAAGAGATTTGAGGGTAAATTACTACAAGAGTTTATCAAAAAAAGAGACACTTACAGATGATCAAAGGCAGCAATACACTGTAGTCAGTCAAGCACTCAAAGTAATTTTAAATGCTAGCTATGGGGTAATGGGTGCTGAAATATTTCCACTATATTTTCTACCTGCAGCAGAAGCAACTACGGCTATTGGAAGATATACAATTTTAGAGACAATCAAAAAATGTGAAGAAGCTGGCATCGAAGTCCTTTATGGAGATACAGATTCATTATTTATTAAAAACCCAACTCAAGAACAAATTCAGATTGTAATAGAACAAGCAAAGAAAGAACATGGAGTTGATTTAGAGATTGATAAAACATACAGATATTGTGTACTAAGTAATCGAAAGAAAAATTATCTGGGAGTAACAAAATCAGGTAAAGTAGATGTCAAAGGATTAACAGGTAAAAAATCCCATACGCCGGCATTTATCAAAAATTTATTCTATGAACTAATTGATGTTTTATCCAAAGTACAAACTATGGATGACTTTGTAAAAGCTAAACAAGAAATTTCTGAAAAAATTGCAATATGCGGTAAAAAAGTAGAAGCAAAAGAAATTCCATTAGAAGATTTAACTTTCAATGTAATGCTGAGTAAAGCCCCGTCTGAATATGTGAAAACTATCCCTCAACACATCAGAGCAGCAAAGCAATTAGAATCAATTAGAGAAATAAAAAAAGGAGATAAAATTTCATTTATTAAAATCTTAAACAAGCCAGGCGTAAAACCAGTTGAATTGGCAAAGAAAGAAGAGATTGATTCTAAAAAATACATGGAATTTTTAGAATCAACATTAGAGCAAATTACATCATCAATGGATTTAGATTTTGATACAATGTTAGGAAAACCAAAACAAACAGGATTAGATGAATTCTTTTGGAGTTAGAATAGAAAATGGAAGTTGATGGAACACTTCTAACATTGTTAGGTATTTCTGCAGGAATTTTGATTTTGATGGGATGGGTAGAACAAATCTACAAAGGATACAAAACAAAAAGACTCAAAGATGTTTCAAAATTTCTAATGATTTTCATTGCTGCAGGTTCAATTTTGTGGCTGATTTATGGAATTATTGTAGAAGACATTTTCATAATAGGTACAAACATGTCAGGATTAATCTTAATGATTATCGTATTAGGGATGAAGAAAAGATATGATAAGCAAGCCAGAACATCATAATCAAGGATTAAATACAATACTGAAAATTTCAAAGAAAGATGTTTGTAATTAATTGTAAAAATTATGAAGAAATTGCAGGAGATAAGATAATTAAATTTGTAAAAACTGCAGAAAAGATTTCTAAAAAATACAAAGTAAAAATTGCAATTTCGCCACCACAGCATTTAATCGGTCTGGTATCAAATAGTTCAATTCCAATTTTGGCCCAGCACATAGATGACTCTAAAATTGGAAGTACAACAGGTTTTGTCATTCCAGAATTATTAAAAAAATCTAAGGTAAAGGGATCATTGATCAACCATAGTGAACATAGAATTTCAAGTAAAGAAATTGCAAAATTGATTTTAAAATTAAAAGAACTAAAAATGATATCCATTCTTTGTGTAAAAGATGTAGCAGAAGTCAAAAAATATGTAAAACTAAATCCAGACTATATTGCAATTGAACCACCAGAGTTGATTGGTTCAGGTAAAGCAGTATCTAAAGAAAAACCAGAGTTAATTGCAAAGGCTGCAAGTATAGTAAATAATTCAAAAAATAAAACAAAATTACTTTGTGGTGCAGGTATTGTGTCAGGAGAAGATGTCGCAAAGGCTGCAGAGTTAGGATCAGAGGGGATCTTAGTTGCAAGTGGAATTATTAAAGCAAAAAATTGGAATAAAGTAATTTCTGAATTTGCAAAGGCATTAGTTTAAAAAGCCAAATAATTTACAAATTTCTGCATGGCAAAGAACAAACCAGTTTATGCATTTGAAGAAGCAGACAGTAAAAAGAGAATGCTTCTAGGAGGAAAAGGAGCCGGTTTAAGCGAAATGACTCGATTAAAACTTCCCGTTCCTCCAGGATTTACGATCACAACAGAAGTTTGTAACAAGTATTACGATAACAATAGAAAACTTCCAAAAGATGTGATGCCTGCAGTAATGAAAAACATTGCAAAAATGGAAAAAAAGACAGGTAAAAAATGGAATTCAACAAAAAACCCACTATTAGTTTCAGTCCGTTCCGGTGCAGCAATCTCAATGCCAGGAATGATGGACACAATTTTGAATTTAGGACTAAATGAAAAAACAGTAGAAGGATTTGCAGAGCAGACTAAAAATCCTAGATTTTCATGGGATTCGTATAGAAGATTTATTCAATTATTTGGCAAAGTAGTATTTGGAGTAGATGATGAGAAATTTGACCATGTTTTAGATTCTGCAAAATCCAAACAAGGAGTCACAGACGACAGCAAACTAAACGTAGAATCATTGAAAACAATTGTATCAAAATACAAAAAAATTTGTGAAGAGCATACCAAAAGAAAATTCCCAGATACACCTGACGAACAACTAGTATTATCAATAGAGGCAGTTTTCAAAAGTTGGATGGGAGAAAGAGCAATAGTTTATCGTGAAAAAAATAACATTACAAAAGATATCGCTAATGGAACTGCAGTTAACGTAGTTACAATGGTATTTGGAAATATGGGTGATGATAGTGCTACAGGAGTTGTGTTTACAAGAAATGGTCATAATGGTAAAAAAGAGATTGAAGGAGAATATCTTATCAATGCTCAAGGAGAAGACGTTGTTGCAGGAGTAAGAACAGGAAAAAGTATTGAAATTTTGAAAAAAGACATGCCAAAATCACATAAGGAATTAAGTGATGCGTGTTCAAAATTGGAAAAACATTTCAGAGAACCACAAGACATTGAATTTACTATCGAGCAAGGAAAATTCTACTTGCTACAAACAAGAACAGCAAAAATGAGTGCAGCAGCATTAGTAAAAACATCAGTAGACATGGTAAAGGAGAAATTAATTGATAAAAATAAAGCACTTACAAGAATTCCAGCACAGCAATTAGAGGCATTACTTCATAGAACAATGGATGAATCAAAAATTAAAAATTATAAACAATTAGCAAAAGGGATTGCAGCATCTCCAGGTGCTGCAAGTGGAATTGTAGAATTTGATGTTAAAAGAGCAATAGAATTAGGAGATGCAGGAAACAAAGTCATCCTAGTAAGAAAAGAAACAAAGCCTGAAGACGTACCTGCATTCTTTTCATCAGAAGGGATTTTGACTAGTTTGGGAGGAAAATCATCTCATGCAGCAATTGTCTCAAGAGGAATGGGAAAACCATGCATAGTAGGATGCCCAGAATTGAAAATTGATTACGATAACAACACATGTACTGCAAACGGAATAACAATCAAAAGAGGAGAAACAATCACCATAGATGGAAGTGCAGGAACTGTATTTGTTGGAGAGGTTCCAACAGTAGAGCCAAAAGTCACAAAAGACTTTGAACAAATTTTAGATTGGGCACAAAAAACTAAAACATTAGGAATTAGAGCAAATGCAGATACGCCAGAAGGTGCCAAACTTGCAAGAAAGTTTGGAGGTCAAGGAATTGGATTATGTAGAACAGAAAGAATGTTCAACGGTAGTGATAGAATTAACTTGTTTGTAGAAATGATCATGGCAGAAAATATCCAAGAACGAAATAAAATATTGAATAAACTAGGCCAGTTACAAAAAAGTGACTTTATTGAAATACTAAAAGCAATGGAAGGTTACGAAGTTACAATCAGATTACTAGATCCACCATTACACGAATTCTTACCAAATCCAGAAGAGTTAGTTGAAAAGATTCAAAAATTAAAATCAAAAGGAGACACAAAAGGAATCAAAGAAGCAGAAATAGTTTTGAAAAGAGCAAGAGAGCTAGCAGAAATTAATCCTATGATGGGGCATAGAGGTGTTCGTGTAGGAATTACGTATCCAGAAATTTACGAAATGCAAATTCGTGCAGTCTTTGAAGCACTAGTAGTATTAACAAAGAAAAAAGTTAAAGCACATCCTCAAATCATGATTCCGCAAATCAGTAGCATTGCAGAATTAAACCACATCAAGAGAATTTATGACACTATCAAAAAAGAGACAGAATCAAAGCACAAAATGAAATTAAAGATTAACTTTGGTACCATGATTGAAGTTGTAAGAGCAGCACTTACTGCAAATGAACTTGCAACGACAGCAGAATTCTTTAGTTTTGGTACAAATGACCTTACTCAAGGAACATTTAGTTTCAGTAGAGAAGATGTTGAAGGAAAATTCCTTCCAGAATATATGGAAAAAGAACTACTTGAGAGAAACCCATTCCAATCAATTGATGTTAACGGTGTAGGCAGTTTGATAAAAATCGGAGTTGCCGCAGGACGTGGACTCAGACCAAACATGGAAGTTGGTATATGTGGAGAACATGGAGGAGATCCTAATTCTATCAAATTCTGTCACGGTGCAGAACTAAGTTATGTTAGTGCATCACCACATAGAATTCCTATAGCCATTGTTGCAGCAGCACAAGCAGCAATAGAGCAACCAAAAAAATCAAAATCAAAGAAAAAATAAATATTTCCTTGATGAATCTATCATTATCATGACAAAAAGTATCAGTTGTTCAGATGCAGGAAAAGATTGCGGATGGTCAGCCACTGCATCAACTGAAGAAGAATTAATGAACAAAGTAACAGAACATGTCAAAGAAGACCACAAAGAAATTGAACTCAATTCAGAATCAATTTCAAGCATTAAATCATTAATCAAAGACATCTAAACATCAAAAAATAAATTTTTAAATCAATCAAAATCATCTTTAAATGAATTGCTACCCAGAATTGATTCAATAAAGCAGATTAGACTAAAGATTGGCATTACCCAAAAAAAACTTGCATCTTTAACTGGAGTAAGTACATCCATGATTAATCAAATTGAATCAGGTCGAAGTCAGCCAAGTTATGATACAGCTAAAAAGATTTTTGAAAGTCTGACAAAACTAGAAGGAGAATCATCATCACATACAGCAGGGGATTTTTGCAGTAAAGATATTGTCAAACTAAAGCCTACAAACACCCTTCATGATGCAATCAAAAAAATGCATGAATTGTCAATTAGTCAGATTCCTGTTTTTAGCAACTCAGATGTCGTAGGAGTTGTATCTGAAGATGGAATTGTAAAGCATCTGGTGGAGTTAGGTGAGGCAGAATTGAAAAAAGCAAAGCTAGCAGATACGATGGATTCAGTTCCACCAATTGTAGATTATGATACACCAGCAAATGTCTTAGTGCCATTGATTAGATACTCCAAATGTATTCTGGTTACTAAAAAATCAAAAATCATAGGGATAATTACAGCTTCAGACACTTTGAAAATGATGGAATGATTAGTCTTTAGGATGAGAACAGAGTTCTGCCAAAACACCATGAAGTGATTTTGGATGAATGAAAGTAACTTTAGTTCCTGCAGAACCAGGTCGTATTTTGCCTAAGAATTGTATTCCACAGCCTTCCATTCGCTCAACTTCACCTTCGATATTGTCAGTATCTAATGCCATGTGATGTAACCCTGGACCTTTTTTATCAAGAAATTTTTTGATTGGACTATTATCATTTGTTGGTTGCATTAATTCTACACGAGCATTTTCTAAATGTAAAATTGCAACTTTGACACCTTCAGATTCTACTGTTTCAAATTCAATGTCATCAACACCTAGTGCATCCTGATAAATTTTGGCAGACGCTTCTACATCATTTACAGCAATTGCAATATGATCAATTTTCATCTAAAAGACATCCTCAACATACAGTATTAATGGATTTATTTTATTTTAAATCATTAAAAATAATCAAAATTTTATTTCACGACTAGATAATTGTACTGGTTTTATTAAGGGTGGAATGATACCATTGCTCCAAGATGAATGAATTAAAAGTAAAAAAAGATTTTACAGATATTTACACGCAAGATTCCCCATATGAATATCTGAAAGAAATGGATAGATTGGGATATTCTATATCAGAGTCTACAAAACCGTTGTACAACTCTATCATAGAGCAACTTGACGAGGCATTATCTAGACCCATCAATATTTTAGATTTGGGAAGCTCATATGGAATTAATTCTGCATTAATGAAATATAATTTAACAATGTCAGAATTGTGTGATTTCTTTTTAAACGGAGATGAGCCTACAAAAAAAGAAACTAAGCAATTCTACGAGGAATGTACAAGTAATGATAACATGAATTTCTATCAAATAGATATTTCAAAAGAAGCTCTAAAATTCTCTGAAGAGATGGATTTATGTGAAAGAGGTATCAATGTTGATCTTGAAGCTGAAAAATTAAATTTACTAGAATCGTTACCGAAAATGGATGTGGTGATTGCAACTGGTTGTGTTGGATATATTGGATATAAGGCATTTTCAAATTTACTAAAAGTAATTAAAAACAGACAATCTAATTCAATAGAATCTGAAACAGAGTATATCGCTCCAATCTTTGCATTCTCGGTTCTTAGAATGTTTGACATGAAGGACATCAAAGAGGTTTTTGAGACGTATGGTTATTCTGTTGTGAAAAGCGACATAAAACCAATACTTCAAAGAAGTTTTTCTGATCCTGAAGAAAAAGCACAAACTGTTTCTCTATTACATGACATGGAAATTAGCACTAAAAATTATGAAGATAATGGCAATTTCTATGCCGATTTTTACATTGCAAAACCCAAAAATTAGTTCAGTATAGTTTTAAAAATTAATTCATGAAAGGTCTAATTAAAAGACCTCTTTTGGACGATATTCACCAAACACTTCTCTGAAAGTATTACTAATTTCTCCAGTTGTTGCAAATGCTTTAGCAGCAGTAATTATGTAAGGCATAAGATTTTCTTCAGTGTCAGCTGCACTTTGCATTGCAGACAAGGCTTTTTCTAATTTCTTTGAATCTCTATCTGCACGTAGTTTTTTGAGTGCTTTTTTCTGTTGAATTTCCACTTTACCACCAATTCTAAGCAAATCAGGCTGTGTTTCTTCCTCAGCATACTTGTTAACACCAACTAGAATCCTATCACCATCATCAGCTTCTTTCTTTAGACGATATGCATTTGCCCTAATTTCAGATTGGAAAAATCCTTTCTCAATAGCTTTAACAGAACCTCCCATTTTTTCGATTTTTTTGAGGTATTTCCATACATCAGCCTCGATTTGATCACATAATTCTTCCAAATAGTATGAACCAGCAAGAGGATCAGCAGTTTTAGTAATACCACTTTCATGAGCGACTATTTGTTGGGTTCTGAGTGCAATTTTTGCAGATTCTTGAGTTGGAAGAGCCAATGCTTCATCTCTAGAATTAGTATGCAAAGACTGTGTACCTCCTGCAACTGCTGCCATTGTTTGAATAGCAACACGAACAATGTTGTTGTCAGGTTGTTGGGCAGTTAGAGATTCACCACTAGTTTGAGTGTGGAATTTTAATTGTAGAGAACGTGGGTTCTTTGCATGGAATTTTTCTTTTAGAATTTTTGCATAAACTTTTCTGGCAACTCTGAACTTTGCGACTTCTTCAAAGAATTCTATTGTACAACAAAAGAAGAAGGATAACCTAGGAGCAAAGTCATCAATTTTTAATCCTTTATCAATACAAGTTTGAATGTAAGCAATAGCATTTGCCAAGGTAAATGCAATCTCTTGTGTTGCAGTACAACCAGCTTCTCTCATATGGTATCCAGAAATAGATACAGGGTACCATGAAGGAACTTTTTCAGCACAGTATTCTATCATGTCACCGATTAATCGCATTGAGGGTTGTGGAGGGTAGATGTAGGTATTTCTTGCAATGTATTCTTTGAGAATATCATTTTGTGTTGTTCCACGAAGTTCATGACTTTTGAATCCTTGAGATTCTCCAACTGCAATATAATATGCAAGTAATGTAGATGCTGTAGAATTAATTGTCATTGAAGAACTAACTTTGCCCAACGGAATGCCATCAAAGGCAGTCATCATGTCTTTAATCGAGGTTATAGATACTCCAACTTTGCCAACTTCTCCTTCAGCTTGAGGAGAATCAGAATCATAGCCAATTTGAGTTGGTAAATCAAATGCCATACTAAGACCAGTCTGACCCTTTTCAAGCATGAATTTGAATCGTTCATTGGTAAGTTTAGCATCTCCAAACCCGGAATATTGTCGCATAGTCCAAAATCTCTCTCGGAACATTCCAGGGTGAATTCCTCTGGTGAAAGGATATTTTCCAGCATCTTCAACGGGTCTTTTTTTAGTAGATTTTTGATATACTCGTTTTACAGGATATGTGGAATCTGTAAAAATTTTCTTTTCAGGTGCTTTAGATTTTGCGGGTTTTTTTGCAGTCATAGTATCACTTTAACAAAGATTTAGTAATTTTATCTCCAGCTTCAAATGGGTCAATGCCTTTAGATTGTAATTTTTTAAGATATTTTGAAAATGTTTTATCAGAAATTAGCATGTCATCAATCTTTTCTTTAATGTTATTTAAAACAATATCTTTTAGTTCAGTCTCTAGTCGTTCCAGGTTCTTCTCATCCTTGAATTTCTTTTTAGATTTCATCAGATCTTTCAAGGTTTTAGCAAATACTGTAATGCCAGAATTCTTTTTGGCAGAGGTTTTTAGAATGGTAGGATTTCTTTCAGAATCCCCAATAAAATCACGAACAGCATCAAACAATTGATTTGTTCCACTAAGATCACTTTTGTTTACCAAGTAAATGTCACCAATTTCAGTTAAACCAGCCTTGATTGTTTGAATGCTATCTCCAGTGTTTGGATTAAAAACAACAACAGTAATGTCTGCAATATTTGAAATTTCAACTTCTGTTTGTCCTGCACCTACACTTTCAATAATGATTGGATTAAATCCAGAGTATTCTAAAACACGTATACTGTTTCGCAATGAACGAGATACAGCTCCTGTGGCACCTCTTGAGGCAATACTTCGAATGTATGTTCCAGAATCAGTTGATTCACTCATTCTAACTCTATCACCTAAAATTGCGCCACCAGTTACATGACTTGTTGGATCAACTGCCAGAACAGCAGGTTTTGTGCCTAATTTTTTTAGAGCAAGTGCAGTTTTGTTAATCAATGAACTTTTTCCTGCACCTGCAGGACCAGTAATTCCAATAATTATAGAATTCCCACTATCTTTGAAAATTTTTTTCAATAATTTTTTTGATTCTTTTTGATCATTTTCCACAATTGTTATTGCTTTTGCAATAGCACCTCGTTTTCCTTTTTTTAGATCTACTAGTAAATCCAAGATAATGTAATTGAATTAGAGGTGCAATAAAATCTTGTGTTCGATCTAAGGAACAGAATAGATTACGGAAGGAAGTGGTTCACCCATAGGATGAATTTCAGTTTTTAATTGTATATGACCAAAATCTTTATGATCAATTTCTAAAACTATCGGATGGACTTCCCAACCGTATTTTGGCAAAGTAGGGAAAGGAACTATTTCTATAAACTCTGAATCAGAAAATGTTTTTTGAAATGACTCGTCCATTCCCAAAATTTCCAATACAACATGGGTTGTTTTTCCAGATTTATCAAGATATGAAACTTCAACATGTCCTGTATCATAGTAGATTGCTTCAACTTGAAACGTTTCACGATAAACATCCTTATCATCAGATGCACCACCTGTCAAGAAAATTATTGCAATAATAGTAAAAACTCCAAGAAATATTGGAGGGCCTAATTTTCTAGCCATCTTTGAATTCTTTTCTCATACGTCTAAGGAATTTGGAGTTTATTCGAATTCTCTCCAAAGTTTGAGATTGAGTTCTTTCAGTACCAGGAGTAGGATTCTTTTTGAAGAATGCTTTAATTTCTTTTTCCATAGAATCATCTGCAACAGATGCAATACTTGCAACAATTCGGTTAAAGAGAGGATTACCATGTCCAACTTTTTTGTTGATATTTTTCCAATTTTTCTTTAGCCAAGACCACAAGACTTTTTCACCATATGGATTTGCGGCAACTTTCATGATTGGTAATTGCATATTCTGAGAACGGACTTGAGAGGTTTGAGAGAAATCAAGTGATTTTAAAAGTAATTTTTTGTCTTTAAATCCACATAAAGCACCTAAGAAACGAAGTTTTTCCTCCATTGTTTTTGCAGTTTTGTATAGTTTAGTTAGTTCAGAGTGAGTTTTAGAAGTTCCATTCCATGCAGCAATAGAGCAAATTGGTTCTATTAGATCAGGGGAAATTGAACTAGGAGATTTTAAGAATTTTTTGTATCTTCTAAGTGCTTCATCAGTAACATCTTCATCATTCATTTTGCCTAATACAGAAATTGTAAATCCACGAAGTAATGCATCAGTGTGTTTGTCAGATTTCTGGGGTTCCCATCCCAAGTTGGATAAAATTTTTCTAAAGTAATTTACAGCATATCCACGAATTTCTTCTGAAAATGGTTCATCAAATGAACGGAAATACAACGATGCCAAATTATGAGCAACATTAACTGATGCAAGATAACTGTCTTCTTCAAAATATGCATCTGAAAAGTCAAGATAATTCCGTACTTGTTCATCACCAGAAACACATAACGAAAACAAATCATTTTGTATAGCCCATCTGTCAATTGCAGGAATTTTCTTTTCATCTACGAGCATTTTCAAATCAAGAAGAATTCCCTCATCATATTTTACACGATAGAATCCTTTTCGCCCATAATTTGCAACAAAGCCCAAAGTATTTTTTGGTAATTTTACTGATGTTGATTTTTTTGTAAACAATTTTGTAGATATCTCAGATTCCAATCCTAATGATAACGGAATGGACCATAGACCTTTGCTGAATTTTTTATCAGATTCAAGCAAGTATCGCTTTTGTTTTAGTTTTAGAGTATTTCCATCTTGATTAATTTCAACTAGTGGGAATCCAGGCTGCTTTAGCCACGTATTGACCATGGAGGAAACAGGCATTTTGGATGCTTTGCCAATTGCATTCCACAAATCTTGTCCTTTAGCATTTTGATATTTGAAATCAGACAGGTATTTTTTCAAGCCTTTTTGGAAATTAGGTTCACCAACATAATGCTCAAGCATTCTCAATACACAACCGCCTTTATCATATGATATTGCATCAAAAATTTCTCGAATTTCAGCAGGGGAATTTACTGTAACATCTATTGGATGTGTTGTTTTTAACGAGTCAAGCCCCATTGCAACATTCATTGCATCCTCAACAAACTGATTCCACAAATCCCATTCAGGGTAGAATTTATCAACAAATTTTGTAGCCATAAATGTTGCAAAGCTTTCATTTAGCCACAAATCATTCCACCATTTCATAGTTACAAGATTTCCAAACCACTGGTGTGCAATTTCATGTGAAATAACTTCTGCAATGAATTGTTTAGTTCTAGTAGAGGATGTTTTAGGATCATAAAGCAAAATAGTTTCTCTAAACGTTATTGCGCCCCAATTCTCCATTGCACCTGCAGCAAAGTCAGGAACTGCTATCAAATCTAGTTTAGGTAACGGATATTTTATTCCAAAATATTTTTCATATGAAGTAAGTAATTTCTTTCCTAACTCTAACGAGAATTTTCCTTTAGACTTATTTCCTTTGGTAGTTACAACTCTAATCTGAATTTTTCCAATTCTTCCTGTAAGATATTCAAATTCTCCAACACCTAGATAAATTAAATAAGTTGAAACAACAGGTGTTTTTGAAAAAGAGTAAAGAGTCTTGTTGCCAATTTTTTTCTTTGATTTAACCGGCATGTTCGAAATTGCAGTGAATTTGTTATCTGCAATTATTGAAATATCAAATGTTGCTTTGGCTTCAGGTTCATCCCAACATGGAAATGCACGTCTAGCATCTGCAGCCTCAAATTGGGTGGTTGCAAGGTATTTTGTTTTTCCATTCTGTACGTATTGACTACGATAGAATCCAAGCAATCTATCATTTAGAATTCCTTGAAATTCAATATCAATAGAGATTTTCCCTTTAATTTTTTTAGATAGTTTAATTTGTAATTCTTCTTTGTTCTCATTAATTTTTATCAAAGATGTGATTATAGTTTTTTTAGATTTTACAACACAGGATGCAATTTTTATCTCAGCGCAATCCATTGTGATAATATTAGTAGCCTTTTTACAATTAGCTGTAATAGTTTCATTTCCTGTAAAAGTAAATTTTGTTAAATTAGGCTCAAATGTTAACTTGTAGTTAATTGGAATTACGTCCACATTTGAGATATTTTGGTTACACTTTAAGTAGATTTTCTATTTTGATTATTTCCAAGGATCAGATTTTTCATCCCATGTAATTGCACTATAACCATATTCATCTAATGAATCACTATTCTTTACAGACAACAAAAGACATTCATCAGAGCAATGAGTCATGTCTGGATTTTTCATGAATTTTTCACAATTTTCACAATATTTGCCCATTTCACAAATGAATCAATGCTAAATTTTGCATCTATATTCCCTCATGAAAAATAACTAAGACATTTTATTTTATAATGAAATACGATTATCAATTTTGAGAACAGATTTTCAGTCACAATTGAATCAACTTTATATTTAATCCATTTCGGGTATTGTTGTAAAGTGGATTCTACAATAAAACGTCAACAACATCCTCCAAAAAAAGAAAAAACACGTAGTGTTACCTATCGTCTACCAGTAAAACTCGTAGAAGAAATTGAAACGGAGGCTATGAATAAAAATATCTCTCACAACGTTATGGCAAGACAAATTTTAGAAAAATATGTTCAATGGGACAGATTTGCAGATAAAATTGGCATCATTCCAGTTCCTAAAAAAATTCTAGATACTCTTGGAATTGAAATGACTAGTGCAGAAATCAATGAAATCATCAATGTGATAAAACCAGTAATCAAAGATACAGTGTTATTCATCAAAGGAAAATATGATTTGAAAAGATGTATTGAAACTTTGGAAGATTATATGCGTGCATCTGGAATGAAATCAGACCATAGAATTGAAGGAGAGGTACACCATTTCATAATTCAACATGAATTAGGAAGTAATTGGTCAATATTTACAGAACAATTACTACAGGAAATATTCAAAGAATTCATGCCAAATTCAAAAATGAAGTGTCAGACTACAGAATCCACAGTTATAGCATCAATTGGATTAGGTAGTGACTTTAGTGAGCATAATTATTAAAATGAAGATTAGTTTTTGTTAAAAACTACATCAACATCTATTTTTCCATCACGGAAACTAGTGTTCACTTCTTTGATCTTACTTTTGTACAAAAATAATCTCTTACCTTCATCAGTGATTACACCAGAAGTTCTAATCATTTTTGAGTCATGAAGTTGTTGAATTCTTCTATATACAGTACTTAGAGGAATGTCTTTTTCCCTTGATACTTCAATTGCGGATTTTGGTGTATCCATGACAGATTCTAAAATTGCTCTACAATATTTATCAGAAAGAATTTCTAGAAAAGATTCTTTTCTTTCTGGTTCTTCTATTTTTAGTTGATTTATGACTTGCATACTCTAACTAGGGCGTATTGAGA
>Ga0209992_10003309_pt1 | contig 13677 bp, 19 predicted proteins | sample 2SBtaG_2_FD_182564 | JGI IMG/M metagenome (GOLD analysis project Ga0209992, IMG submission 182564) | Deep subsurface microbial communities from Kolumbo volcano to uncover new lineages of life (NeLLi) - 2SBTROV12_ACTIVE470 metaG (SPAdes)... | ecosystem: Environmental > Aquatic > Marine >... | reverse complement strand
TCCAACTGCTACTAGCTTCACTGACACTGTACCAAGTTCAGGAACATGGTACTACAAAGTTAGTGACCAATCTTCACATGGTGGGTCTGCAAATAGTAGTGCTGCAAATGTCACAACTCCAACTGTACCTGGAGCTCCTGCATCCTTAGCTGTCACTTTACCTGATGTTGATACCGCTCCATTTACTGTCACACTAGATTGGACATCCCCAGCTTCTGATGGCGGTTCCTCGGTGACAGGATACAAAGTTTACAGAGATGGGTCATTGGTTGCAACACTTGGAAACGTCTTGACCTATTCAGATACAACTCCATCAAACGCATCAACAGTATTTAATTTTGAGGTCAAGTCATTAAACAATGTTGGAGAATCTACCACAGGTGTGTCTCAATCCTGGACATCACCAGCTGTACCAACTCAAGTGACTGGATTATCTGGTACGTATGTAGCTCCTGGAATTAATCTCTCCTGGAATCAACCAACATCGGACTCTGCAATAACTGGTTATGAATTATTCAAAGGTGGTAGTACTTTTGCCACGTTAGGTAATGTCACATCTCATACTGACAGTACTGGAATTAATCCAGATTCAGCTTACACATATTCTGTAAAAGGTATCAGCCTAGTTGGAACTGGGGCTGCATCATCTGATGTAATTATTACAACTGGCTCAGCTGCGGTCTTAGATCTAACCTCTACTAATGTGATTGAAAATTCCTTAGTTCTTACCTGGAGCGAACCAACTTTCTCAGCAGGAAATGTCCTGGGCTATATGATTAATTTCACAACTCCTTATGGCACTCCTGATACTATCCTAGTTGCAAACACTGGTACCACTACAACGGTACAACCATTATCTAATTTATTGTATAATGCAAACTATACATTTACAGTTGGAGTTATAACTCCCCAGGGATTGAACGCAACTGGCAACTGGCATACAGTTCAAACCAATGAAGATCTCTCCATCACATCGTTTAATGTAACGTCAGGATTTGATATTGAGGCAGTTAACACAGAGGAGATTGATCAGATTAAATTCGATCGTATAGAAAACTCAGATGGTACAACTACCCTGGATGTCATCCATCCAAACTATTACAACATCGAGTGTAACCTGGCATCAAAGTTTGCAATGACTAATCAAAACTATACTAACTTGAGTACGACAGTTGTTAGTGGTCAAGACCAGAAGGCATCTTTTGTATTTACTGGATTAGATAATGAAGTGATTACAGTAAAGTGTGCTGACACTGTAACAAACGATGTTGCAATTTACATCTTAACACAAAACAACTTCCCAATCTTAGACCAGATTGCAAACTTTAAATCAGGAGAATACGGCACGGCTGGATTATTTGGAGTTTTAGATTTAGTGACACTATTCATTGTTATCATCTCAATGATTGGATTCAACCGTATCAATGAATCAGTTGGTGCAATCTTTAACTTTATACTATTAGGAGGTACTGCATACTTTGGAATAATTGAACTACCAACTGCCATCTTTGGTGCAATGGCAGTAGTCTTAATGCTGGTCATCACGACAACGAGGAAGAAGTAAGATGATTGATAAACCACTCATCATAATCATCTTCATGTACTCAGCATCCTTTATGATGTTGGGTACTCAATTTGTCCTGGGAGATGTCTTTGATATTGATATTAAAAATTGGGAGGGTACTCCAATCAAAAGCACCATACTAGATACAGTCGACGTTGATCAGTTGAATACATCAGCAAGTAACATTATCGGTACTAACCAAACCCAAGTAACACAAGACCCAATCAGTGCTGCTGCGGGAATTGCCTGGGAGTTATTCCTGTTACTTACTGGCACATACATATTCCAGGTGTTATTCCTCCTGGGAGTACCATCCATAATTGTTGCAGGAATGGTAATCTTATACATCATCATGTTGTCCAGAACAATCATTGCATATCTTAGAGGTATCTAGTTATTCCAATTTTGTTAATATCATTAGGGTTTGGAATATCACATACAGCAACAATATGATAAAGAACATGTAATGAACTATAACCCATATTGAATCTTCCAGGACTATCTTACTTGTTTGGGTGGTAGTGTTTGCAACTGTGACCTCGTTACCTGTTACTGGATGCAAAAGCACCTGGTTCTCAGTAGTAGTCTCAGTCTCCAGGTTAATATCAAGTCCAGCTCCTGCAAGTAAAAAGGCACAAACCATTCCAGGTATGAGATACATTGCCCGAGGAACCGCCATTGATTTAGTTGTAGGCACGTCTTTGATAGTTGATATTATAAGCATGAGGATTGAACTGTAACAAATTATGGCATATACAATAAATTCAATGATAGAGAGCTCACCCATTAACTTTATGAATATGTACCGAGTACTTAACGTTATATGACTGATGCAAAAGAATTACTGCAATACTCCCAGGGGTTTGTATATTCTCGCCAGGCTGAATTAGAATCATTAGAAGATGATGCAAACTATACCGCTGATATTAAAGAAGCTAAAAAACAAAACTTAGAGAACATTGCAGCAGCCCAGGAAGTTATATCGCAGCCAATCAAACAACATACTCGAGCTGGTTGGGCTAGAAGAAACCAGGCAAAAAAAGCCCTGGAGCGAGCTAGAAGTTTTACAAAGGAGATTGTTAAAGTTGAGAAGGAAATCAAACAACAAGTAACTACTAGAAAAATAGAGCTACTCCAGGAACGTGAGGCTGAAAAGAAAGCATACGCTACTCAAGTAAGAGAGCAGCAGAGAAAGCGTAGAGAACTAGAAAAAAAACAGGAATGGCTAGAGGCTCACAAGATTGGAGACATTCCAGAAGGAGTTCGTTTAGGATATTTACATGAGAGTAAAATGAGATATTTCCATGAAAAGCAACAGTTAGAGAATAGACCTGGTAGGAGATACCCAACAAGGGAGGTCAATAAACTAGAGTTCATGTACAAAGGTGGCAATCAAAAACAATGGGATGTTATAATTGAGCATCAAGATAGACAACGTGCAGCATCCAAAAGACAGTCTGCATCAATCAAAGGAGCAGCAGCAATCGTTGAGAGTGGAGGCGTACTTGGTGGCAAGTTTGAGGGTACTGGTTATGATGATAATACTGGACAATTAACTGGTGATGGGTCTGCAAATAATTGGGGTGGCTATGGTTCTAAAGAGGCACAACAAAGAGCCTTGCAGCAGGAACTTGCAAAGTCATACCAGGCACATCCTACATACTTTAACAAACCTCCAGCAAAACAACAGTACACTACTGGCAGTCAATATTTCAAAGATGGTAAGATAATTACTGCCGACTCTGCTGAGGGCAAAAAGCTGCAACAAGCAATTACAACTACTGCCATCAGTGCGGAGGTAAATGTAAAGCACGAGAAACTTTATGCAGATATGAGTAAAGCTCAATCAGCTCTCGAAGCTTGGGGCATCAGGGATGAACACATGAGAGCAGATCCTCGAGTTGGTACATTTAATTATTTATTGAAGGATGGTAAAATTACAGAGACCAGTGGTACCATCGGCATTGCAACATCGACTAAACTGGAGAGAAAAGATGATGAGGTGTATTTCAAAAGTGAGTACGACCCATCAGTTGTACCAGTTGACCCTGGATTCAAAGGAGTAGTTGATACAACTTCCCAAATATTTCAGCAGCCTCCTACAACCATACCTACTAATCCCATTGAACAACAAACATCTCAAGGACAAAACGTTGCATGGTTTCCTCAAGCTGTTGAGAGTACTGGTAAATATCTTGATCAGCTGCAACAAGACACAGCACCAAAAAATGTCCAGGAGGGATTAGTCCAGGCGTTTGTGCCATATCCAATTTTAATAGGAATGGCAAAAGAGGGTGTGGCAGTTGGGGCATCAATCATCAACCTGGCGACACAGCACGTTGATCCATTTATGAGACAAATCGGATTGGGTGGATTGGTTTCAAGTTATAATATTAAGACTGGAAAGTGGGAGGAATCAAAAGATCAAAGACCAATAGAGGTATCGCAAACCGCAATGGGTACTGGTATAGAGGGAGCCTTTGCTGGACAAAGTGGAGAGCAGTTAATTGCAGGACAGGTAGAATACATGAAAAAATATGGAGTGGTATCTACTGTGGGTGAATATCTTACTGCTTATCCTGGTAGGAAGTTACCATTAAAATTATTACCGTTTACAATAAAACAAATAACATCTCCTGGAATATCTACCTCTGCAAAAGTTTTGACTTTTGGTTATGGAGACAAATCACGAATCCTGGTATCATCAGTTGATGGAACCTTACAACGAGGGGTTCCAAAAGTCCAGGGTAAAATCGAGATAACTCCTACAACTGCAAGACAGATCCAAAGAGGTGTCGCTGGCGGTGGTGATGCTCCAATCGAGATGCAAAAGATATTGGCTGAGACTAAAAACATTGAAAAGATTGAGGGAATAACTCCACTGGCAGTTGAACGTGCAAAGCTTGTCCAGGAGATAGTCCAGGCTGGTTCAAAAGCTGATGAGGTCTTACTCAGTAAGAAACCAATGGAGCAAGCCTTTGAAAGTGTACGACCTGGCACAGAACAGGAATCATTATTCAAATCCCTGGAGGCACAGCAAAAAGGATTATTCAAAGAAAAACTTGGAGCCTATGAGGGTTCAGTGTCAGAACAGTTCTTTACAGATACAGCAAAATACAAACGACCCGCAAGCGATTATGATTTTAATGTAAATGATTTCGAGTTTGCAGCAAAAGCAGCACAGCGTACTGCTGATGATTTTGTTGGAGAGGAGGGTCGTGTTATGGAGGCAATCATAAAAGAAGATACCAAGAGTGCCAAGAATATAATTGAAGGTAAAAAGGTGGGAGAGTTTCTCAATCCCCAGGAGGTAGATGAGAAGGGAGTCGCCCAGGCGTTTTCAGGCTCGGCATATATGGGTAAGGAGGTTCCAAAGAAAACATTTCAAACCGATGTAGGTAAAACCAAAGGACTCCAGGTGCAACTATTAAAGAGAGGTTCATCATTATATTCATTCCAAAAAGATTCTGTTACTGGTGCTGTGGAACTTGCCCCAGCCCCATTCAGATTTGAGAAGGATGTTGCAATGTTTTATCGTACAGCCGAACAGATTAAATCCAATCTTCTAGCCCAGGGTAAAACCGCAGAAGCTGAGAAGATTGACCTGAAAAAATTCAGAGAGCTTTATGAGCAAGAAGGCAAGTTCATTGATGAGGAGTTACAGACTGCAGCTCCTGAACCAGTATCGTTCACCTCAACTCCATCAGCTGCACAAAGCATTGCAGACAGCGAGGTTGTAAAGGCGGTGCCAAAAGGAACTCCATCATTCTCCAGTGGAAATGAAGGGGAGTTAAAGCAGTTAGGTTCTACATCTCCAGGGTCAGCTGTCAAAGGATCTGCTGCAAAACAGTTGGATATTTCTCCTGCATCCTCTCCTGCAGCTCCTAAATCACTCGGTACAAATCGTATCTTCTCATCATCTCCTAGTCCTGGAGCCAAATCAATAACACAGAAATCACAGGGTTCATCACCAATCACAGAAAAATCCCAGGGTAGTTCTCCAATAACAGCCAGGTCAAGTGCAGCTGATTCTCCATTTACAAAGTCTCCTGCATCTCCTGGAGTCTCTCCAGGAACGTCACCAGGCTCTCCATTTAGTATTCCTACATCCCCAGTAACAAAATCAATTGCATCACAGGGAGATGAATCAAACATCGTATTCTCACAAGAAAAAGCTGCTGTCGGAATAATTGTATCTTCACAGCGTACCGAAAAACCAAAACCTAAACCAAAGAAACCTAGAAAAGATTTCAGAGGTAACGTGCCAGTGGAGAAGATTGTCGGAGTCGGTAAAAAGAAGGACATTGTATATGGCAGTAAAAAGGCTGCAAAGTTTGGTAGTAAGTTAGAAAAATTGGCAAGCTCAAAAAAATCAACTGGAGCCTTGGGATTATCAGGTAAAAAATCCAATACAAAATGGATGTAGATTACCTGGATGTGATTGGGGTTTTAGGCTCTGTTATTTTTGTAGGTATTGTGGCTTGTATGGGATTATCAATCCTGGAGTCGAAGCTAGACAAACTCGGGATGGAGAGCAGCAAAGAGGATGTATGATTGAGCATCCTTTGTACTTCCAGTACAGGTGATTTTATTATTCTTTAATTCGACCTGGACTATTTCGTTTTTCTTTTTGTTTTGTATTGCCAATCCATTGTCAGTTATTGTCAAGACTGTAAAATCTGGAAACATCTTTCTTAATAATTTGAGTCGATCAAATGATGCCTCAATCACATTCTGAGACCATACTGTAAAAGTGAGTTTGCCCTCATAAAGTGCATCGTATTTTTTTCTTATTTCATTATAATCATCTTCTTTGATTGATAATGATGTATATCCTGAACGCCCCAATGTACCGAGTATACCGTACTATACTATATAAATTGTTTTTTTAAAACCACGCTATTTCCATATTCCTTTTTATTAAAAGTATGTCGAAAAGAGCATGGTTATATACATCAGTATGTAACATAGTTGTACCATGAGTCAGACCACCATAGGATTGCAGCGAGTTAGGTCGTATGAAAATTTTCAGAAAAAAATATCAAAGAAATCTAGAAGTTATATTCAAAAGATAAACCTGGCTTTGAAACAGCTTGATGAATATTCAATTATCACGTTTGATAAATCCAGGGATAAAATCATCTCTGAGTTGTTAGAACTAGATATGGATTCCAGAGAGGATCAGACATTAAATTGGATACAGGGATATGTTGATGAACATGATTCCATAACGTTTGCATCACTACAAGGATACTTAGGACACATAAGAAAATATTTGAAATACTGGCGTATACATATTGATTTTAAGGATGAGATTGAGATGCCTCCAAAAATGTTGGAGGAACGATATGCAATACCTCTAGAGGAGATTCAAAATATCATCCGTAAAGCTAAATGGAAATACCAGGGTTATTTTTTATCTGAGGCATCATGCGGAGCAAGACCATCTGAGGTCATGTCACTAAGAAAAAAAGATTATTTCTGGACTGGAAAAAGATGGGGAGCCACAATTCAAGCCCGATTCACAAAAAAGAAAATATCGAGAACTGTATTTTTCTCATCTGAGTGTACTCCGTATGTCACAAAAATTCTCAAAAAGTTAGTCGATGACGACAGAGTTTGGTCACCAAATCCAAAATGCCCAGATGATAAAGTTACACAAAAAGCAAATACAGCTGGAACTAGATTTAGAGAGGCATGTCTGAGTATCGGTTATGATGAAAAGTATGAATCTACAGGATTCTATAAACGCAATATGTATTGCTTTAGAGCATTTTTCTTTACAAATGCCCTGGATTCATTATCCGAATCAAAGGATTTAGCACATGCAATGATTGGTCATGGGGCATATTTGCAGGAATATCAAAGAAGAACCACAGAAAGAAAAGAGGAATTGTATGAAGAAATAGAGCCATCTCTCCTGGTGTTTGACCAAACCAAAAACCTTGCTAAGATTAAAAAATTGGAGGAGGCAAATGAGGAGATTGTATCATTAAAAGAAATTGTGCAAAAACACGAACGGCAATTAATGAAAGATACTTTTGGGTATACCGAGGCAAAAAATGAGTGACCACGAAACAAATGTCTCAATACGTTCCAGTAAAAAGTCAAAGGTGGATCTAGAAAAATTAACAAAAAACCAGTCAAAATCAAAGTGGCTTAAAGATAAAATCAGAGATGAGAAATTACAGAAACAAATTGAATTGACCAACAAGGAATGGATAGCCATACCAAGACAGGAATACGATGCAGAGCTTGGATGCTATCATGTACAATGGAATAAGGCTACAAACAAGCAAAAAGAAATGATAGCACAACTGCAAAAGGCAAACGTGCTAGTTCCTACAATAGAATTCTTGGGAAAATTTGTGAATGACTATGCAATAGAGTGGAAAAAGGAAAAAGCAGAAAAAGGTGAAATGATCAAAACACAGCACGTTGACACGATACGATTTGAAGATGTTTACAAAGTGGTAGAGTTTTTCCATCTTAGAAATGGAATTGAATTGGATCAGACTAGAAACGCAGGGATGGTCGTGCTTAGAGGAAAGCATAATGTCGGTGTCAATTACAGCAAGGCAGTTTTGGAAATATTTAGAGAGCTTTGTGCCAGATCACAAGAAATGAAACTGGTCAGTGAAGATTGTTATTCTACTGGATTTATCATTACACTATCGATGACAGATGTGTAAACGTAAACGTAAACGTAAACGTTTACGGATTTAATATATACTATAAACGTGTAGAATTCATCTATGTGTGATAATGAGGGTTGCACTAATGGTCAGGATTTTATTCTAACTCACAGCATAAATAATGAAATAAAAATTACCAGTATGATATGTAATTTTTGTGCTGATATTGTTTTCCGTAATGGTGATACAAAACAAAAATTAGTATCTATCAACTTCCCTACGCAGTAGATAAACAACTAAATTTGAAACACTGGTAAATCCCATCTTTTTGTATTTTGATTTGTTGATTAATTTCAATGCCTCCTCCTGGAGATCGGTTGGGATTCTGACCTGAGACCATTCTCCACCAGTATTTGTTGGCATGTTACATGGTTGTACCATGAGTATTAAAATGATGTGGATTTGGTAAATGTATTAGTTTGACTACATAGTTTTAGTAAATAATTATTGAGTTATGGTACAACTATGGTGCATTAAAATTGTTAAATAATTATGGTACAACTATAGTGCATGGCTGAATCTGACTGGAAACAGGTACGAATGAATGTTGATTTACATAAGAAAATGCTTAATTTTCTACGTAAACATCCTGCGTTAGGAAACCAGGTAAATTATGTTAGTAATTTAGTTCGAAAAGACCTAGATCAAAGACAAAAGGATTGGGGTAAATAATTATGACTGAGTATAATTGTCGCTGTGAAGATGTAAAGAAGATCCGTCATGTATTTTTAGTTGATGGTAGAAAATCCACTTTTGATGTATGTGAGAAACATGCACAATTTCTTTTAGAATTAACTACAATTCAACTTTTGGAGATCGTTAAGAATTGAGCTCCCAGGCTTTTGATTACACTGTTGAGAATAATCCATTAAAAAATTACAATGATTCTATAATCATAGGAGGTGAACGAGGCAAAATGCGTAAACTCCCAAAAGAGCCAATTATGGAGCAAGTTCCTGCAAAAGGAATCAGCAAGCTCCTGGGCAAGACAATAACCATAATCGGTTATGAGTCAAAAAGAGGACAACCAACAAAATTTACCAAACCACTAGATATTGGCACGGATAAATTAACAGACTATAGTATCATCGATACACTGGAATCCTATCCAGTCGATGATAAAAAAATTAGTCGTTGGTTTGTAAATCCAAAGACCATTGGTAAATACCTTGAATCAGCTATTGCAGAAAATGGGGCAATCACAAAAGATGACTCATTAATAGTTGATGTCTACACAGAAGTAGAAAAATTCAAGAATCCGACAACATGGATTAAACAAACTCCAACACAGGAGAAGTTGTCAAATTGAGCGGTACATCAGGACGTTGTACCTACTCCTCCCTTTTTTATTATAGTTATCCTCCATTTTATGTCCTCGGAGAAGTTTCGAGCCAATCTTCTCATGGGGAGCCGAGATTACATGTCATTGTTTGGAGGATGACATTTTGAGTCAACAAGTAGTATTCACCACAAAAGATATTCTGAATATTGTATCCTGGTTTGAAAAAATTTATTCTGAGAAAGATAACCAAATGAGAAATGATGAACGAGAGACATATCTGAAACTTGCAAAATATTTCGTCATAGAAAAGAGGGTGTTAAACTAATGCCTGGACAGCCTGGGAGTAGTAAGAGTCGTGTAGATAAATGCAGGACAGGGTGTAGAAGGGATTCTGATGGTAAGGTACATCGATGTGCTGAACATGCTAAATTAAAAAAAGACCAGGCTGCAGGTCGTCGACGAGCTGCCGAGATGGATAAGGGTGATTATCCATTGCCTAGATTCATTACAGATGATGAGGCGGTTCGTAGACTAGAGGCAACTAACCTGGCAGAGGAAATGAGGATGAATGAAAGTTGATTGATTACCTGGGAATTTTTCTTGTATGTTCATTCATTGGTGTGGGATTATATGCAGCATTTCTGATTAACAAGATTGAAAAATTAGAGGAGATACAAAAATGATCTCTAAGGAATTAATGCAAAGTGTTGAAGAAAATTTGAGGATTCTTTATGATGAAGGAAAATTAAAACCAGATTCATCATATAATGAGGTAGTTTTTGCTTATTGGAGGAGATTTGATAGGTATGGTACCTCGACAATTGATCCTGCTGAACTGACTCCCTGTGAATCTATTACAAGATGCTGGAGATTGAATTTCCGAGGAGAGAAAGGTGATGAGGATGGTGTGATTAATTATGTTAAAGATAAAAAAGACATGGAGGTTGTAGGCTCCTACCGTGATGAAACAGGACAGTTGAGGTTAAGATATGCCTAAACCAGGAAACAGCTCGATCACAGTTACAGAGGAAGTTTTGGAGATTGCAAAAAATAAATCTAGGCGTGAAAAACGTTCTGTAAAAAATTGGACTGAGAAAGTCATTCAGGAGGCATAAAATTGCCTGGTTTTCTTGAATGTCCTCCAAATCGATATGTTAAAGCAACAAAAAAACAGGATACAGAAAAATCAATAAATCGCTCCACTGATGAGCAAAGACTCAGAAGATTGGCACAAATGGTTGCTGAAAATGGAGAAATAAAAGAAAGTAAGCTATTCAGACTATTTTCTGCCGAGTTTGGTGTAGGATTAGCCACATTTAACAAACTAAGACCGCTATTGTTGCAGGAATATCCGCAAATATCCACGATTCCTGGAGAGAGAGAATATCATTATGATAAAATGAATAATAATAACAATAATAATAATTTAGAAAAAAAAAATAATAATATAGAAAATAAAATATCTCTCTCCACGATTCTTGGAGAAAATTAACATGGCTGTTCACATGGAACAATGTGACAAATGTAAGACATGGGTTGCTGGTTCAAGTAAGAGAGATTTTCAATTACAGAAAAAAAGACACATGGATTGGCATGGCAAAAATTAAACTCATACCACTTCTTGAATGTGAGTTATGTGGATATGAGACCACATTACAAACTTGGTTAGATCGCCACAGGAGGAGCCATCCAAAATGTGCTTAAGACGATTTTATCACCCAGATTTTCATAAAGATAAAAAAGATGAGGACGATCCTGAATGTACATCATAGCTTTTGTAGGCATCGCTATCACACTATTTCTTGGAGCAGATGATAAGGTCGGTGACCTAGAGAAAACAATAACATCACTCCAGGAAAAACTAAATGAATTATTACCAGATTTGAATGAGATGAATGAGGCAGTTGAATCCCAGGAAAAAAAGACTGCTGATAGACATCATAGATATGATGTCCTGGATAGACAATTAGAATCTCTAAAAATTGATGACCCAAAACGTGACTCTATAAGATTTCTAAAGGAGCAGGCTCGAGTAGATTGGCACCAGGCTAAAGATGAATTAGAACCAATGCAATCGATTAGAGATTCACTCCAGGAGAAGGTAGACAAACTTACCCTGGAAATAGAATTAAAACAAAAAAGTTTGGAGCGATTACTAGAGATACAAAAACCATCTGAGCCGAAAAAATTTGTTGGTGTCACGCTTAGCCAAACATGTGAGAGACTGATTTTGGTCAATGCGACACATGATTGCCCCACCTATTCACAGCTAATCCAGGCTTTTGATAATACAAATCCCCTAGTATCAGGACAGTTTTATGAGAAAAATAATGATTTGAGGAGAGCAGATACTCCAATGAAGAACCATTGGGAGTTCTATGATCATAAAAAATATGGTACTGTTGTAATGGTTGACCCTGATAATGATTACAAGAAACGTGCCGTAATAGTTGAGATTCAACCTAATGATTTCCAGGTTGTAAATATTTGGGGAGGTCAGTCAAAACAGTCAGGATTTGTTAATGGTACAATCATATCCTATACAGGTCTTTATGTTGATTCTGATTGCAGGAGAATACTTTCTGCACCAGACATGGAGCGTATAACAAACACAATTAATTTTGCTACATCTGGATGTTCAGAAACTTTTGAGATTAATCCAAATATTATAACACTAAATCAAACTGCTGTGGATAAATCAATCCACAAGGAGTATCAATACCAGGAATGGCTAGAAAAAGTCATCGAAGATTTTAGAGGATGGATGGTAGGCAAATGAGAGATCGTTACGCAAACAAATCTCCATTTATGCAGATACTTCACAAGTATACTGGATACATCACAATGGGTACACTCCTGGTGATTATCGCTGCAGCTTATTTGGTATGGGATTCTGACCTGGAGGAGTTTGAAAAATTCACATGTAAAGAAGTTTATCAATATGAACGCCAGGGTATAGAAGGATTGACTGATGACCAACTAGTCAAATGGAATCAAGTGAGAGCAGAATGTGAGGGAGTTTTTACTCCTCCGTAGGCATGGCTTGTACCACTGGTGTACCACAGACTTATATACATGATACACGTGTACCAAGTATGCTCGGTACAAATAGCAGCAAAGACAAAAAACGTTGTCCAAACTGTGCTTACAAATTCACTAGAGAGGAATTTGTTGAGCATCGACATAAAGGTGGTTGTCCAACTAGAATATTGATGGATGATTCAATCACTTTTGATGAAAAAAACTATTGGATGTTCATCACTTATCCTTCCCCTTCTTTTTCTTCTAAACAAAAATTTGGCAAACGACAGTCAAGATTAACTGGACATGTAAAAAAATCAAAGTATTACAACGTCCAATGTAAAACCTGTGGTAGATTTTTTCGCAATATGCAAATACATCTCAGCCAGGGATATGCCTGCAAGGTCTTAAGAGGAGTTGTAGAATAATGCCTGAGGAAATCTGTTACAAAGAATGTCATAAATTATTTGAGAAAACTTTCGAGATTGAGGCAGCAGAGAAAGCCCGAGAACTTGAAAGGAAAAGAGAGTTAGAAGAATTTGATAAAAGAACCAGGGAGTTGGGCGAGCAACATAAAGACGATCCAATTATTTTGGTAAAACCAGAATCCCTGGAAAAACAAATTTTAAAACAAGCCCGCAAGGGTCGTAACGAGACATCTGTAACAGTAGTCGCCTGGGTTCGAAATGGTATGATCGCACTAGACACTTTGAAATATTCCCATCTAACATCTACTGAACTTGATTGGATTTTTGACTATCATTGGTCAGAGGAGGATTATAGATATTATTCATTTTTAGACCCACTTGAAACAGATAGGGAGAAATTGATAAGACGAAAAAAACTCACTAGTGCTGACAACGCAAAGAAGGTATGGGTAAAATATCACTCTCTAAGATTACCAGTTGAGGAGCATATCCTCCGTGGTATGGATGCAATCACCAGGGATAAAGTAGAAAAAGTGAAATTAGAACGCAACACATTCAAGCCATACTTTATTGGTCTATCTCAGACCTGGAGTCCAAAGGCATGACTCTATGTTCTAAATGTCACAATTACACAAAAGATACCGAATGGGTTCAGTGTAAAGGCTGTTCAAGATACATCCCAAAAGG
>Ga0209992_10003308_pt1 | contig 13688 bp, 8 predicted proteins | sample 2SBtaG_2_FD_182564 | JGI IMG/M metagenome (GOLD analysis project Ga0209992, IMG submission 182564) | Deep subsurface microbial communities from Kolumbo volcano to uncover new lineages of life (NeLLi) - 2SBTROV12_ACTIVE470 metaG (SPAdes)... | ecosystem: Environmental > Aquatic > Marine > Volcanic... | reverse complement strand
GGAGACTCTTCGTCTAGCCTCAATATACAGCTTGTGTGTGACGAATTTAATAAGTCAGATGAGCTTGGTCTTGGCTTAGGTGATGACGTGTATCACAACGGTAAGTTTGATAACTTTATACCACCGCCTGTTGGCACTCCTGTTTTCTTCAAGTTTGGAAGACACAAGTCAGACGTGGAGGACGCTTGGAGAAATACATTCGACAAACTATATGGTTACAAAACACTAGACAAAGTTCCCAAACCACAAGAGATAAATGTTCCATCTCCTTCAGGTATATCTGAACCGATAATGGAAATACCACAAGGAAGAACTCGCAATCAGGAAAGAGAGCATATTTATTACGATATGCCCGCAAGTAAGGATCTGCTGTCTGAGCCTAACCAGAACGACAGAGAAAGAATATGGCAAGACAGGAGCGCGCAATACGAGAAGAGAGGCGCTATCCGAAAAAACCTCGGACAAAAGTACAACGGTAGAGGTAGGAATCACTTTAACTTTGGGGGGATATTGCAAAGTTATACTCAAAATAGAGGTCCGGGTGGAAACCCAACCTACTCGGTTGCCGTGACTGATCCGAGAGAAATACTGTCTAATGTAGACTTAATACTAAACAATTATGGCGGAACTACCTACAACAATAAGAACCTAATCAATGTATACGGATTCTTAGAGAATGATATAAGCGAAGCTCTGGAGAACACTTTCAACCTACACTATGGTTGCCCTCGCATATTACCAAACGGCGTTACGGAAGACAACCCCTATCTTCTACATAAACTGGTAGACCCAACCAGCGGTGCGGTCACATTTCTTGGAGATGACCTATGGAAGGAAAGTTCTTATACATACAACTTCTCTAACATAATGCTACCGGAAGTGTTTCCAGCTACCGGAAAGGGTATGTCTCGCAGATCAGAGAAGGGCATACCTCTATATAGGGTGATGGATGCACTAACTGCTTTGCTTGAATACAATGGTAGGCTACCACAAGAAATCAGGGAAAAGGGTTTTGGTGGAGCGGTTGACTTCCGTGGCTTTAAATATGTTGTTGACTTCAGCGGCATACCAATTAAAAAGATAGAAAAAATAGCTCCATACTACTTCTTGGATTTTGACCAGATGAGCATGCTTGATTTGGCTCAAGAGTTGTGTGATATTATTAGTCACGATTTGTTTGTAAGCCTCCTGCCCGTCATCAATCATCCAGCTTCAGAGTGGTTGCATGATTGGAACGATTATGTGATGAACAATATTGGTGATACATTCCCATACCTATTTGGAAATAATCCCAATCACAAGGTTGAATCTGGAGATATAATTGCTGGCATTATTAGGGTAGATGCAATTGATAGAAGCGTTCAGCCTGAATATGGAACAATCAAAAAGTATATAGACAATTTAGAAACAAGAGGGGTCAAAGTAGAAAACAGCGACATAGGTTTTGAGCTATCCAATGTTCCTACTGACAAGTTTGTTGTGGGCGCTCAGGAAACCAAGATGCACTTCTTTACTGGTAATAAGGATAGAGATCACCTAGAGGTTAGGAAATACAAGAACGGTATACCTAACAGAGCCGACTTCATGATTGGCGACCAATGGATGCTACACAGGTCTTTAGAGCAACAGATTATACCATTCTACGGCTTTCTAGGTAAAGATGCTGTAAGTATACCAAGAGGGTTTGGTTCTTACCAGCAAATATTATTAGACACAACCGGTCTTAACGCTAACGGGGTCGGTAATTATTATGTAGCAACCGAGCTTGAACTGAGAGCTGCGGCTATAGGATACAAACACTGGAAGGATTTCTTACTGCAATACAACGATCTATATATGGAGTCAATGGAGGAAAACGATGTTATAGAAAAGGCCTTACTACTTCAGGTTGTCAGGCGTAAGGTTTTTGCAGGTAGTGATAGGTATCCAGCCATATGGAACATTCCAGATCCCGGAGCTATCTCAAATAACTATGGGGTGAGTGTGCCGCGATGCGTATGGAGGTCAGATAGAAACTATGTTAGCCCAGATGGGTTACCAGCCAGTCCCTGTAGTCCTCCTTATGGGTATCCATTATATTTCAAACGCGCCGAAAAAATTGGTATACCTGAAGCTGGCGTGGCAAAAATAGCGGCAGCAAAGACCAGTATAATTACAAACCTTGCCAAGCTTAGAAGTAAAGATGGTCAAGATCAGTTTTCCAGTTGGGTAAATAGCGCTTGGTCTAGGTGGAAAGATGGAGAGGGTTCTTTAAACAATACAGAGCGCGGGTGGATGGAGTTTATAGAAGATGAATTAGGAGCTAGGATTAAAGACAATCCTAAAGCAGCCGGAGGAATGGCTTCTGCCTTGGTTGTTGGTTTACTTGAGGATGTGCTGGAAAGCCACTGTATGGCTCTTGCTAATGTCCAAAGGGTTGGAGAGAAATCTATTGAAAACTCAATGAAGGTATTTAATTTCCTTAAAGGTGTTGCTGATAAACACTTGGGAAAAACTTTTCTAGTCAAGGTGCCCAAAAGAACTAATTTAGCTTACAGCCCCTATATCAATCTAGAAAACTATGGTATTCAAGCAACAAACGTTAGGGTTTCCGCTATAGACACTGGGCCATTTGGGTTTAAACCTCAGCCTATCAGCTCACAAATGGGGTTACTCGACAGCATGGTGTTTCAAGTTAGTATGTACAACATGAGGATAATGGAGAGGTATTACAATGAGAGCTACCTTTCTTTGGGCCACCCAGATGACAGGTCATACACTTATGGAGCTTTGAAAAATAACTATAACCCAATGGCGGATCGGTATGAGCATAACTACACCCCCAACAACCAAGGGGGATTTTATGAGTCTACACAGTATGCTCACCTGTTAACCCCTTCAGATGTAGCGCAAATTGCAGACCAGATGCTTCCAATGGGTACTCAGCAAATGCTGATACCAAAGGACGTTACTAATTTTGTTAGCGACGATGGTCGAATACAGTGCTATGTTGCTTTTTATAACAGTCAATTTCTCAATTTCTCATCAGTCCAGAAAGACTCGATGACCCAAGAAAAGATAACTCCATTTGGAAATATACCCGACTTGGTTGAGCAGATGGACAACATCAAGAAAGATAAGTTCACCAGTCTAAACCCAAAAGCCAGACTAAAACATGCATACAACAATCCGTCTGTAGCATACGTAAAGTGTGATGTCGATGAAAAATTATACATGGTTCCGCAATCAACCGTCGTGTTTGATAAAGTGTTTGGCCGAGATGTTCTAGACATCGGCGGTCAAAGGGTTACTAGTAAAGTCTGGAATCCCAAGACATGTAAATTTGAAGACTCTATTGGATATTACGATCCGCATTTTGTTCCCAATCCAGCGAATGGAGGCTACGATGGAACCATGGTTCTACAGGAAGACTTTGTAAGGACGTATAACCCGATCCTTAATGGGGAGATAATCAGAACTGAAACAAGGACTGACATAAACCTTGGCGTCTGCAAACCGGTTAACCCCACGCCGATGTTGCCAGACCCCGAGTTTAGAGGTCAAGACCCTGAGAATGTATATGCGTTGATAACTGTCCCCGGAAGAGTAAGTCCAACGATTGATTCCAGATGTCAAGACGGCCCATACCAAATGCTAAGACCTACTCTTATAAAGCACTTCCTAACCATGGATACCGTTAAGGGGGTTATAGGGTTTAATAAGCCAACGATGAGAGGTAAGCCCAGTCAAATCCTGAGTGACATCTGTAGGGGTGTTACATTAGATCAGCTTGGTAATGCATTTGAGGCATACAAGCAAACCATGGAAAAAATAGGCATAGCATCTGCGGAAGCCAGATTGCATATGGCGGCTCCATCTCCGGTATATCCAGATTTAGTTGCGCTACCGTTAACATCAAAAGACAGGTGCTACGGACCTTGGGTGTCGTCCCAATTGGGAACGCAGGCAACCAGATATGCAGAGCTTGGTGGGAAGTGTGAGTTTGTCAAAGAAGAGAATTTGGCTCCTTGGAATTATGCCGGTTACCAATTAATGAATGAGGCTGGTAGATTGCAGGCCGAGTTTTCCAATAGCTTACTTTTGTTTTCTGAGAGGGGAGGGTTTATTATCCCAGCGGCTCCAGCAGGTAATTCACTAGGCCAACAGTTAATGGGTGTCGGACCCTTGGTAACTAATATTACCGTTGACATTGGCGATGGTGGAATTAAAACTACATATAAGATGGACCTTTATACTTCTCGATTTGGTAAACTTCAAAAACAAAAAGAGATTGCCATAGGTCAGATTACAAGAGAAAGACAGAAACTGACAGATCAGAGAAATAGCTTAATAAGGAAAGGCTTAGGAAAGGGTCAGTCGTCTTCCAATTATAGCATGGTATATTCACAATACGCCCAGATTGTCAACACCTCCAAGTGGAGTAATGATTTGATAGGCGATCTAGAAGGTTTAGACTAGGGGTAATAAAATGAAAAATCCAGTAATAGTTTCCAATGTTGTTAACTCAGAATCTTCTCGCTACTACAATGACGATAGTGGCGCAGAGCAACCCATTACAATGTCTCGCACTGGAGCAGAGACAAATATAATGGACATGGATAAGGCTAACAGAATCGTGGGAATGAATGCTGACCCAGTACAGATGATGAGAATGTTAGACCAGTCTGCCATTACTCCACTGAATGATGTGTTCACCGTAGGAAACCCTACCGGCGGTAGGCCTGATTTTACTGGGCCGTTTAACGGATATACCAACATCGCAGCGGCCCACGATAGGTGGGCAGTTCCTCCCGAGATTACAGCACAAACAGGGAACGTTGTCTACACAGCGTCAGATGGATCTACTAGCAACTCAACGGACATGAGTAGTGGGGACGCTATGGACTTAGGAGGTAATATGGGAGAAGGTGGTGGACTAAACCCAGAGACGGGTGGTGATGGAGATATGGGTATGGACGCCGGAACTGGAGGAGACAGTTCAGGTGGAGGGGGCGAAGATGGACTTATGTACTAGGAGAAAAAAATGAGCTGTGGAAATTTTTCTAATGCTGGTAAGAATGGCGACCATGTAATCACCACTGATGACAAGTGGATGACCTCACTTGGTTTAGGCCATTTTACAGTCGAACAACTCATGGAGTATATCAATAACTTCTTGGATGTTCGTCGTATTTGGCTGTGTGATACTAGGCCCTCCAGTGGCAACAGTGAAGACGAAAGGGAAGATTGGGATAAAGCTTGCGACCCAAGCTCTGAAGCTAATCCCGTGGTGTATATTAAAAACAACGGGCTAGAGCGGCAAAAACTGAGGGTGTTCTATTTCCTTATGGCAGCTTATGATGGTTCGTATACTCCATACATATACGATGAGTTTGACGAAGAGACACATAGAACAAAAGCTGTCGCCGCGTCACTCGACTGGGTTGATATGCATCCCCTGTTTAAGAAAAAATACGGCTCACATCTGGCCGGTGGACAGAACGTTCAAGCTTGGCCCCAGAATGACCTTCTTAAGTTTAACTTTTTAAACTACGCCATACAGTTTAATAGGGCAAACAATCTTGGTCAGCTAGAAACCACCTACGATGGAAACGTTAGCGGCTGGGTGCATCCTCTCATAGGAGCTGTCAGTGCCTCATCAAGAGCTAAGTGGAAAGAAATACTCAGGGATATTAAAACAGGTCAGCAGGGATGCTTGCAATGGACAGCTTCAAACTGGCAGGATAGTTATCAGCTTAGTTCGCATGGGTGGGGCGTGAGCACTTCATCGTATCGCCATTGGGAAAACGAATATGACATGTATTGGAATTTTGGCGATATAGATATACAGACACACAATAGCTTCTTCGCTGGTGGAGCACCAAAACAACCTTGCCTGAAGCTTCTCCAACCAACATTTAAACTGTTTCTATACGACAACGCTTCGCACTCATCAGATGGAGACAGGTCTAATAAGATTGTAATTAACAATGATGTCTTTCTAGCAAAGACGCCAGAGACACCATACGGCAAGAGAAGCAGCCACTCGGAAACACGTAGAGGCAAACAAGACCCCGGTCATTACAAGCCTACTCGTGGAGACGGTCAAGATAAGGCTTCTGCCAAACTAGATGTAGCATATAACTACAACACGGGAACATTTGAGGGAGGCACGCATAATATACTAGCCAGACTCCTAACGGATTTACAGGCTGTCTCAGTTAATTCAATACCAGTTGATGGTGTGGATGTCATGCCCAAAGAGGAGTTCTTTGATAAAGATAGTCCTACCAATACGGCTCCCTTTTCTACTGGTTGGGCCATGCCAATGCAAACCCACAACGGAAATCCCCACCACTTCGGCCCTGTTTGGGTTGATCCAGATTGCGAAGGGGAAAAGAAAGAAAAAATCAAGGTCATCAATAGATCCGGTAAGAGTTACTCAGCCGGTGATATAGTTATGTGTTTCAAAATTGACGGCTTTTGGGTTATTATGGACTTTGGAGAAAGTGGTAATCTCGGTATATTTGGTATAGATAACTGGAAGTTTACACAGTATATTGCAAACAGGGACTATTATTTTAAAAATAACAGGAGGTTCCAGAAGCAGAGCGGTAGGATATACACTGATATAGTCTGCTCCAGCACCACTACGCAATGCACTACACAGTATGGAACCGTTCACGATGGACTCTCTGTAATAAAAGACTACTCCGGGACTCTGAGGCCGCAGACTTATGAAGCGAAATACCGCGATATGTTTTACCTCTCTATGAAAAAAGCAGTTGAACTATTCGCCGGAACCAATAATTTCGACAGTGTTGTTGACTTAAATGGAGAATATTTGACAGATTACTCTACATTAGCAGGGGAAACGCTGGGGTTACCACATTCATCGCTAACTGGCTATGACTGGAGTGATATAGATCCCAATACTCAAGGTGCTACGGCGGGGTATTTCCAAGTTTCCAGTTTTGATTTTGTTGACAAGATTATGGGTGGTACTAATTCGGCCAATGTAATAAAGAGAACCCACTTAACAAGAAAGCCGATGGGTGTTGATGTTGAGTTAGAACCTGACGAGCAGCGAAAGGATGAGTTCTTCCCGTTTTGGGGGGCTACATTCCCAGATGGATATGATGCCACCAAGATAAATTATTTAAAAAATAAAGCGAGGGAACAGGCTTTAAGTTTTGGGGTTGCGCCATTAAGAACAAGGGATATGAATAGCTGGGGGTTCGTTGCCTCTGGCAATGCGAGTAGTACGCATCTATTACTAGGCCCACCAATGCCGAGTGGGGCAGCGACTAAAGTTAAGTTGTATCAGGACAACCTTAGCTCACCACCATCCACAGCACCCGTTACAGACCAAAGGTTGATATTTAGCGAGAGTAGGAATACTGGGCATGCCACAGGATACGACTTCGATGACGATGGAGTCGCAATTCCCGGCTCAGAAAAGTGGGAATATGCAAAGGGGTTGTGGAGCGATGGCGAGGACAAGCTAGGTCTACAAATCCCAGCCGACATAGCAACCCTAGCATCTCCATCGGGGGAAAATGGTAGGCCGATGGAAGATTTGGGTGGAATGATGAGGATGGCAAATTTATCTTCAAGCATGTCACAGCAAGCTATCTGGTCGTATATGGGATACAATGAACTTGGTTTACCAAACAGAATGACTTGGCTGACAGAATCAAGCACCATCCAGCAGGCCTCGTCAGGTGGTAGCGGAGGTTCGGTTCCCGCCGTGGCGTCCAATCCTATGTCTGACGATTCTCTTTATGATTTCAAACCAAACAATCCTAATATCATTGAATTCAAACCTTTATGGATGGATGTTGTTGGCTGTTTTGATCCATACTCCTCTAAGGATATGGGTGTTGTTTCAGAAGACTGTATTCAAAGTTCTAACGTTTACAAGAATGGACGCAACTGGTGGGAAAGCACTGGTTATGCTGGGCTTCCTGTGTACGATGCTGCCGATCCGAGTTATTCTCCCGGACTGAACCTTCTCGGAGTGCAATTACTTCCTCAAATTGAAGGCGTTGCAAAACCTGATGCCAGAAATGGACTGTCTGTCAGGAAGGGTATTTATGATAGCACTGTGGTTTGCACGCGCTGGGCGGCGGATATGGGACATCCGCTAGTTGAAAGGTGGGACATAGGCGAGCCGACAAATGCCGGTGCCGGAGGCGACGGGTGGGTTGGAAAAGCCTCGTCTGGACAAGGTACTGCTGGCTATTCATGTGCCGGTTTACTCCCTTGGAATGGTATACCATATGGGGCGTGGACGATAACAGACGGAGTAGACACACCAATACCTAACTTTATGTCTCGCGGGATGCTAGACAATTCAAGTAATGTGGTTGGTGTCATTGCTGCTAAAGCTAAGGTCAGAGCCAAAGCAACCGAGCTGTCATTTGAAACCACAAACCATCTAGGTGTTGCTGCGCACATGACTGTTTCTGGTGGTGGAAGTAGCTTCTCTATGATTGTAGGAACGGCAAGTTTTGTTGTAGCTGGCAACCCCGCTGAAACTATAAATAGAAACAAAACTGCTCAATGGGGCAGGAGTGGAAGTGATAGCGTCTGGCACTTCGGAACTCATGCTCTACACGGTAGATTGTTTGACCAATGGCCTGACGACCAAACATTATTTGATCCAAGGTACTTTGCTGTTATGCATTTTAACCCTTTGCCAAAACGGGGTATGTCCGAAGATGCTTTGGGTCACCAATCATACAATAGGTCTATTATAGAAACTGTCGAAATTGAGGAACATGGCTGGGGAGTCGGGACGGCGTGGACTCAGTGGAACCCCGGAGAAACATTCCCAACTTATAATTACACCAAAGAGGTTGAGTCCACCTTAGTAGATATTAGAGTTCCTACGTTTAGATCGTCTTCCACGGTGACGCAGGCTGATGGAGATATAATACCCGTAGGTACAATAATTAAGGGATGGATGCATAAAGGAAGAACAGAGGGGACTAATTCTGACGGCACCCACTGGTCTGAGAAAAAACCAGCTTTAACTGAATTAGTAGCAGAAGCTGCAAAGTGGAGAATTAACCCTGTTAGAAGAGGCCTACTCCTGCCATGCTTGTACCCTCACAGAACTATCGGTGTAAATGTATCCCCCGGAAATCCAGATTGGGTTCTGGAGGGTGACAACCTCAAGCCCATGAGGGGCGCTGGCTATAGGGTTGGGGATATTTTATTAGCACAAGGGGGCCACGGTAATAGCGCAGAGTTAGTTGTAACAGAGGTAACGGAAGGCGATGAAACTATAGATGGGCACGATTATGTAAAGGGAGCAATTAAAGGCTTGAAATGGAATCTGGATCAATATAAGCAGAACATGAGGGGTGAAGGGTATCAGGCAGCGGATTTCTGGGACGAAGGAGACCCTAAAGCGCCAGCATCTGTGGTATTCCAAACCAAGACTGGATCGGGTTCAGGCTCTCAAATTGCAGTCAAGTTCGGGATTGTCTGGGATAAATGGAAGTCTGATGACGGCCCAAGATCGCTTTCCGGAGTTAATAAACTAACGCCAAATAGCAATGCTCCCGATGGAACTGATGGGGTGGGAAGGGTTCTTGGTAGACATAAAACCACCATTGCCTTAGATAGGCCCAATGATGATGGCCTATATGACCTATTTTTACTGCATCATAACGACCCCCAGCATTATCCTAGGTCACACTCTTTGGGCACAGACCAATTTAACCAATACGTAACTCTTCATATAAGTACTCAATAAGGCTTTTTCGTGTATACTATAATAGAAAACTCAATAAGGAGAATTCAATAATGGCTGATATCAAATTCTATGCAAATATCAATGCTGACAACAGCAATAAATTGATTGATCACACCGTAGGTTCCGGCTTGGGATTTTATGGTGCTGATTACGGCATCTCTGTGCCGATTGGTAAAAGACAGGACACTACTTGGCTTACTAATTCAACTGGTACTGAGAGCACACACCAGTTAAGACTGCACAATACAAAATTCAATACCAAGGGTGACACGGGCACTCAGGGTAAGAACGAATCAAACGGCGGATCTGCCAAAAATCTTGACACCGTTCCAAATTACCTAGCCCCGCTCAACGTGAGATTCTCACACACTGAATCCGTGAGAGTTCAAAACTGCAAGCTGAGAATTTTTGATAGAAATAGTATCACAAATCACGCCAGCGGCGTTGTTACATATGTTTACGAAGTTCGCCACCCCCTAGATAACGAAACCTCAAACTCTCTCAATCATAGAGGGATAACTGATGGGCACTATTGGACTGAATTTGATTCAGCAGATAGCTCTTCGCCTTCAGACATGAGGTTTACAGACTCTCCGGGAATTAGCGGTTTTAATAGCGATAGTACAGACTCTTCTAGTACGGCAACAAAATGGAACGACGCAACAGATGCGGCCCTACTGGGGAGTACCCACGCCAGCACTAGGCATGATTGGTACATCGCCTTGAGCGCGGAGCCTGTAACGATTGGAAGTAAGACAGACTACGGTCTATATTTCACATGTGAGTATCTGTAAGGAGAAAAAGTATGAAACGTATTGCAAAATTAGCACTTATTGGCGCTGGGGTTTGCCTTATTGTAATGGCAGCAAAATGCACATGGTTCCACAGATTGATCAATGATCCTGTAGAAGCAGCATGCGTTTGTGTCGATTGCCCAGAAACATGCGAACACCTAGATGACGGCGATTGCGATTGTGACAACGACTGCGGTTGTCCAATGTGTGTACGCTAACGCAACGAGTTATGCCTAATGCCGACTCAGAGAAACGTTTCTGACACGGTTCTCGTGGATGATTCCCATAAGCTAGTCTTGTTGGCCTCTGCTAAGTGTGGAAGCATTAGTGTCCTGCGTATGTTTTACGCATCCAGCGGTAATGATGAAGCATTGCGGCATCATTGGCCGCATGATTATCGGTTGTCTCGATTGGAAGCAGATAGGGCGCGATTTGAGGAGGCCAAGGGAGTCTACACACAGATTAAGTTTGTAAGGAATCCTTATTTTCGTATGGTGAGCGCTTACTTCAGTTGTCTTAGCAATGATGACTGGTTGCGGGGTTACCCCGAGGATCACCCGTTTCTCCACATGGTACATGCAAGTGATTCAATTTCGTTTGAGGGCTTTTTGTATTTTTTAGAGCACGAAGCTCGTGACAAGCATGTTGATCACTGTGACTATCAATTAACAAACAATGAAGAAGTGGACATAGTTGTTAAAATTGAAGACATACACAGTGAGTTAGCTAAAATTAATTCTGAATTTGGAACAACATATAAATACGAATCATATTGGCATCACAGAAAAAAAGTACCAAGATCCGGTGTTTATAGAGGAAACGTAGCGCACTCTCAGCTTCCTTGCGGGGACCGCACTGCTTTTCATGATCTCCTCAATGAGGAGACTTGCGCTACAATTGTTCGTATATATGAACGGGATTTTCTTGCATACGGGTATTCCTTCCAATTACCGGACAGTGGGATGAATTTCACATAGCCGGTCCTGCTGTACAAATAGTATCGAAAAAGCAAAAGCCCCCGAAAGGGGGCTTTATTTTTTGGTGAGGCCTACTCGTTCTTGTTTGTTTTTGGGTTCCACTTTACCCAACCATTGTCAGGAAGCCAGTTACCCTCTGGGTCTTTACGTTTAGGGAATAGACCGCCACCTTTCTTATGAACCCCGAATGATAGTCTGGCTCCACAGTCAGCACACCTGAGTTCATAGTAGAGGTTGTCGTCAACATTCCTGACCACAAAGCGGATATTTTCCCCTTTGCATTTCTGACAAACATTCTCCTCAAAGACCTCCTGAAATTTGGCAATTCCAGTGAATAGATCCCTATGAGAATCTCCCTCGATTTCTATACTGATACGTTCATTCTTTGTTGTGTATGTTAACTTCATTAGCTTCTCCACTCTTGATTGTAACCTAAAATTTCTTCTGGAATTGTAGACTTATCACGCTGGTATTCATTTAGCTTATCAATGATGTCGCTTGCTACTTTCTTAGACACCTTACGGTTGTTATCTACGTCAAAGATTTGTTTAAATAAATCCTCACCGCTAACATTAAGCTGTCTGCACTTAACATCTATAAAATTATATTGAGCATCACTCATCCTAGAATCCTCATTAAAATCCCCATCGCTAGAACTAGATGCGGCCTTATGAGAGGCGCTTCTAACGATTTCAGCAGTATTCTTCTTTGTTAATTCCTCAGCGGCAACGCCCTTGATTTTTAGGGCTTTACGCAAAGCTCTTCCCTCTGCTCTTGTGCTAGCTGTAGACACGGCGTAGGCGCAAAACATATCGTCTGTGTTGCCTTCCCAGCAATCAGCTACTTCAGAATAGGTTAGTCCGCTGGCAAACTTAATAGTAAACACAACAGTAGCCCTGCCGTGATGGTCTGCCTCTTGGACTGGGAATACCTGACTGGGGCCGCTCTCTACGATAGGCCCAAGCACAACCTCAGCAACTCTGCGGAGTCCTGCAACTAGTGGGTTGCCGTCCATAAGCTCGCTCTCATCAAATAACGAAATCACATATTCATGCCACTCTGGAGAGAGCATTGATGGGTGACTTGTTTCAACGACATCCTGCACGGATGTGTCAGTGTTTTCCGGTGTTTGCAATTCCATGGTATCAAACATATCTCTGTCCTCATTTTCTTTTTTCATATTTCTATCTCAATATATCTTTTAGATTGGGCTGGAAACTTGTCCTGAATAGCTTCCAATTTTTTCAACAACGTTGAAGCTAGCTTTTCCTTTGCGTTAAGTGACACGAAATCTCCTAGGGACTTTACCCTAATTATAACATAGCCCTTGCTCAGAATCAAGCCTGTTTTGTGGGAATCTGCTTTTATTTGCTTTTGCAGTTTTTCCTCTCCCCAAATAGGCAAGAAGTGAGAAGGTCCATCTACCTCTATTATAGTCTTGAGTTCTGGAATGTACAAATCAATTTCTAAATTTTCATTAGGAATTATCCCTTTTCGGTGAAATTCCACGTAATACCCAGCAGAACTGACTTCGGTGAGCAGAAACTTTTCCAGCTTGGAACCTTCTTTCCCTGCTTTTTGTATGGCTTGCAGGGCCATGCTAGAAATTCTAGACCTTTCTTCTTCGGTCATAGAATACCACCTCTGCCTAGCCCCTTCCGACCTAGAGGAATACTCCTCGTCGCTCATATCTTCCCAGTAACTCTGAACAGAGGCGCTTATTTTAATACGTTCTTCTTTAGTTCTCACCTTGCCATCTGTTGGGTGTGTTGCCCGACCACCCTGTAGGGCATTTCTCTGTGCTTGACTTCTGGTTTTCAGGGCTACACCATGCTTCTTAAGAATTCTCCTTATCTTATTGGGATAAGTTCCTATTTCTTCAGCTATTTCATAGGTGCTCTTGCCCTCCTTTTGGTACAAGCTAATAATTTTTTGCTCGTTCATTTTATTACCTCTAATAATTGATTGATATCAAAATCTTCTACTACCGCAGCATCTTTGCCCGTAAGTCGTTTAAACTTTTTCAAATCTCCTTCTGTGCGGCATATAGTTTTTACCTTATTGTTAAGGGCAACCTCAAGTAGGGCAATTGTATTTACTTTATATTTGGTATCCCATCCATAGTAATAAATAACGTTAAACTTATTGACCATAGACAGGGCGTTTTTAGCG
>Ga0209992_10003304_pt1 | contig 13707 bp, 12 predicted proteins | sample 2SBtaG_2_FD_182564 | JGI IMG/M metagenome (GOLD analysis project Ga0209992, IMG submission 182564) | Deep subsurface microbial communities from Kolumbo volcano to uncover new lineages of life (NeLLi) - 2SBTROV12_ACTIVE470 metaG (SPAdes)... | ecosystem: Environmental > Aquatic > Marine >... | reverse complement strand
AACGCGTTCCAGGTTGTCGTGTTTCGGTAGCGCATGGCCGGCAAACTCTCGCTGTGCATGGTACCGGGGTCGCAGCCCACTTCCACCATGCGCCAGGGAGCCGCGCCGTTTCATACGTGCACGTTGCGCCAACTGCCGCGCTGCCAGACCACAGCGAAGACCGATGCCTGGAGCAACCTGTAGGTCACCTGCGCGATCCAAATCCCGAGCAGTCCGTAGCCCAACACCGGACCGACGACGTAGGCGGCCGGCAGGAACAGAAGCCATTGGAATCCCACGACAATGGCCGCGGTCGTCCGGGTCGCGCCCGCGCCTGCCAGGCAATTCATCAGGACCATGCCGACCGCATCGAGCGCGACCGAGGCGCCGATCAGCTGCAGCGGAATGCGCGCCACCTCGATGGAATCGCGCCCGTGCAGGAAGAACTGCAGCACGAATTCGGGGCACAGGAGCATCGGCAGGCCGGCCAGACCCATCGCCAGCATGCCGACTTTGACGACGTCCCATCCCCATTGCCGCGCGTCGTCCGCATCGCCGCGACCGAGCGCCTGGCCGACCAACGATGCACCCGCGATCCCGAGCGCGAGGCCTGGCAGAATGCAAACAAGCATCAAGTTGATGAGCACATTCGCGGCGGCCGTCGCGTCCGTACCGACCCGCCCAATGATGCCGAAAAGCACCGTGAATCCGGTCGCGAAGAGCAGCTGCTGCAGGCCGTTGGGGGCGCTCAGTCGCGCGATCGTCATGAATTCGTCGGCGCTCGGCCGCTGCGTCAGGAACCCGGGGGCCAGCTTCCATGCCTGCGCGAAATACAAGATCGTGCCGCACGTCACCGCGATCGCTGATGCCAGCGCCGCACCCGAACTCCCCATCGCCGGTGCGCCAAGGTGGCCGTAGATGAACACCCAATTGAGGGTGATGTTGACGACGTGCATCGCGATCAAGGTGCGCATGTACACGCTCGGCCGGTTGATGCCATTCCAGTAGCCACGGAACGCGAAATTCATGCCGACAAAGGCCGCCGCACACAGGCGAAGGCGCAGATAGGGCACCCCCAATTCGACGACGTGGGCGTCCGGATTCAGCAGCTCGAAGACGGGCTCAGAAACGGCCCAAACCACGGCCATGATCGGCAACCCGCAACCGACGGCGACGAGCAGGGCGGCGTTGAGCGCACCACCGACCTCGTCTTGCCGACCTTCACCGACCCGGCGGGCGACGACAGCCTGGACACCGGCGGACAGCCCCAAGACGAAGGCGACGGCCATGAAATTGACGAAGCTGCCGGTGCCGACCGCGGCCAGCGCTTCATCGCCGAGCCATCCGACCATCGCGGTGTCGACGATGTTGAGCACATTCTGGGACACCATCCCGCCAATGACGGGCAGCCCCAGGGCCACGATTTGGCGATAGCGAGACGACAGTTGCTTCAAACCCGGAGCCGAATTTCCTTCCGCCAGGGCTGCTTGTCGTCTTCGAGTCGTCCGTCCGCGGCCCGCTTGAGCAGCCGCCAGATCTGGCTGCCGAGGATGTCGACCTCGGTGGAAACAAAGCTCTCGCCACCAAACCGCTGAATCTGTTGGGTCTGTTTGGCGAGGATTCGCGCGTCCTGTTTGAAGATGCTCATCGCGACCGGAGCGAGGAACGGCTTGATCAGCCACCCGGGGATGCGCAGGCGGAAGCTGATGACTGCGTAGGCCCGGGTCACGAACGGTTCGAGCGGTGTGCACACGGTGGTGACGAGGAAATGCGTGTCGGCGCCGAGCTTGTATTCGACCTGGGCGACGCCGGGCAGCAGGAAACGATCGTAGTGCACGACGACGCCGCCGCCGGGGGAGAGGATGCGGGCAGCGAGGCCTTCGGGGCGAGGTTCACCGACGTACTCGGCCTGCGCGCTGGCCTTGTCGCGCGTCACGATGGCCGTGATCTCGTTGGTCTTGCCGGTTCCGCGAAAGAGGCCGCGATGCAAGAACGCGGTGTGCGGGACGTCGAGCGCGTTTTCGGCGGTGGCGTGGAGGCTGCCGGGAAAGTCGACCATGCGACGGACCGTCGTGTAGCCGGGGTCGTTCAGCGCGGGGAATCGGTACGGCTCGGACGTTGGTTCGGCGCCCGGCTGTCCCCACGCCCATACGAAGCCGTCTTGCTCGCGGGCGGCGAAAGCGGGGGCGTTGCGACCGGCGCCCTCCATCTTGCGACAAAGCCCGGGAACACGGGTGCACGCGCCGTCCTTTTGAAAGCGCCAACCGTGATAGGCGCACTCGAGATCGCCGTCGACGACACGGCCCTCGGTGAGCGGCACGTTGCGATGCGGGCAACGATCCAACAACACACCAGCGCTGCCATTGGCGTCGCGGAACACGCACAGCGGCATTCCGAACAGCTTGGCGGCGATCGGCTTGGATCGGAGCTCGCGTGAGGTGCAGACGATGTGCCACGCCTCGCGGACAAACGCGACGGACTCGTGCCGTGTCGCCTGCAAGGACACCGGCAGCGACGACGCCAACGAATGGGCGGCCGAACTCGAGGCGGATTGTGCGGCGCCGTTGGCCGAAGCTTTCATGAGGGACCCGAAGCTTTCATCGGGGTGGTTGTAAACTGGCGGGACGCGTAGCAAAACCCCGAGATGGCCCAACCCAGTCGACTCGCCCACTTGAAGTGGCCGGTTTTCCTTTTGCTCGTTCTCGTTGTGCCCGCTGTCATGTGGGACGACCTGATCGCCGACGTCAGCGGCTCTTTTGTCGATCAAAGCATCGATGTGTTGCGCCTGTTGCTCAGCTCGGCGCTCTGGCTGGCGATCGCGTGGTTCATCGTCCGGCTCGTCGACGTCGTGGTTTGGCAGGGAATCGTCGGACGGCGTCTCGGCGGCAAAGTCCCGCGGCTGCTCAAGGATGTGGTCGCCACGATCATCTTCCTGGTCGCGATCTCCGGCATCCTGGGCATCGTCTTCGGGCTCGATGTGACCGGGTTGTGGGCCACTTCGGGCGTCGTCGGGCTGGTCATCGGCTTCGCGCTTCAATCGATGATCGCCGACGTGTTTTCGGGCATCGCGCTCAACATCGATCGGCCCTTTGTCATCGGCGACTGGGTGCGCCTGCACAACCGCGCTCGCGAGCACATCATCGGCGAGGTCGTCGAAACCAACTGGCGCAGCACACGTTTGCGATGCGTCGACGGGACGATGGTCATCGTGCCCAACGGCTGGATCGCGCGGGACCTCGTCACCAACCTGACCAACCCGACACCGCGCAGCCGTTTTTCCCTCTATTTCTGCCTCGACTTCGGCGTTCCGGCCGATCGCGCCATGCGTATTCTCGAGGCGGGTGTGCGCAGCGCGAATGGCGTGCTCAAGGACCCGCCGCCGAAGGTCCGCGTCAACGGCACAAACCGCTACGGGGTCGAATACGAGATCCGCTACTGGCTGCTCCCGGCCGACACATCGCCGTCCAAGGGCCGTCATCGCGTCGCATCCGCGGTGCTCGATCAGCTGCACCGCGCCGGCCTGACGCTGGCCTACGAAAAACACGATATCTACACGGCGCAGATGCCCAACCGGCAGCTCGACGTGTCGGACGACCGCAAGGAAATCGTGCACCGCGTCGACCTCTTTTCGGTGCTGGAACCCGATGAGTTGGAGACCCTCACGTCGAGCCTCAAGGTGCGCAAGACGGCGCGCGGAAAGGACATTGTCGTGGCGGGTGAGCAGGGCGACTCGATGTACATCCTCGTCGAGGGGCTGCTCGAGGTGTTCGCGATCATCGAGGGCGCGGAGTTCGAAGTTGGTCGCATCGCGCCCGGCCAGTTCTTCGGGGAAATGAGCCTGCTGACCGGGGAGCCACGATCGGCGACCGTGCGCGCTGCCACCGAAGTCGTCATGTTCGAGGTGCGCAAGAAAGACCTGCAGCCGCTGCTCGGAAACCGGCCCCAATTGGCCGCCGCGATCACCGAAAAAGTCGCCGAACGGAAGGTCCGCAACGACCGCCGCAAACGTGAGTTGAACGAGACCGACCCCGATGTCGGCGAGACCGCGACCCTGGCGCTGCAAATCCTCGGCAAGATGAAGAGCCTGTTTGGCTTTTGACGGCCGCCACCGCGCCCCAACGCAACCACGGAGACAGCCATGACCACGCAACTGAGCGCCGCCGATGCGCTGCGCCTGATCAACGACCGCGAGCTCTCCCACGTCAAAGTCGGCGTCTTCGACATCGACGGGATTCTGCGGGGCAAATACATGTCCGCGGCCAAGTTCGCCGCCGCCCTCGACAAGGGATTTGGCTTTTGCGACGTCGTGCTCGGGTGGGACAGCGACGACCAGCTCTATGACAACGTCACGTACACCGGCTGGCACACCGGCTACCCCGACGCGCCTGTGCGGATGCTTCCCGACTCATGCCGTGAGCTTCCTTACGAGGGCGACATGCTGCTGTTCCTCGGGGAGTTCGCCGAGGGGGCCGAAGCCGTTTGTCCACGCGCAACGTTGCGCCGGGTCGTCGAGCGCGCGGCCGGGCACGGGTATGCCTGCAACGCGGCCTGCGAGTACGAGTTCTTCCTCTTCAACGAGACGCCCCGCAGCGCCGAACAGAAGGGCTGGCGCGACCTGGAGCCGTGGACCCCCGGCAACTTCGGCTACTCGGTGCTGCGAAACTCCGTGCACGCAGGCTTTTATCACCAGCTGCTCGGCGTGATGGAGGCGATGGACATCCCCATCGAGGGCCTGCACACCGAAACCGGACCCGGCGTGCTGGAGGCGGCGATCACCGTCGGCGATGTCGTGTCAGCGGCGGACAAGGCGGCGCTGTTCAAGACGTTCACCAAGATCGTCGCGCAGAAAAACGACCTGATGGCGACCTTCATGGCGCGCTGGTCGACCGATTACCCCGGTCAGAGTGGCCATATCCACATGTCGCTGGTCGACGGCGATGGCAAGAGTGTGTTCCACGACGACGCGGCCGATCACGGCATGTCGGACACGATGCGGCACTTCCTTGCTGGCCAGCAGGCGCTGATGCCCGAGCTGCTCGCGATGGTCGCGCCTACAGTCAACTCCTATCGCCGGCTGGTTCCCGGGTTCTGGGCGCCGACCGACGCGACCTGGGGCGTTGAGAATCGCACCTGCGCATTGCGCGTGATCGGGGGCAGTCCGAGTTCACAGCGCGTCGAGTACCGGGTCGCAGCCGCCGACGGCAATCCCTACCTTGGGCTCGCCGCTGCGCTCGGTTCGGGGCTGTGGGGTATCGAAAATAAGCTCGAACCCGATCCCATGGTCGTCGGCAACGCGTACGACGGCGGACACCCGGCCCACCAGGCTTTGCCGCGCACTCTTTGGGACGCAGCGCGACGACTCAAGGCCAGCGACGCTGCCCGCGCCCTTTTCGGTGATGCGTTCATCGACCACTTCGCCGCCACCCGCGAGTGGGAAGCGCGCGAGTTCCGCAAGCACGTCAGCGATTGGGAGCTGAAGCGCTACTTCGAGATCATCTGATGGGTGATTCGTGTGAAGAAACTCCGCGTCAAAACGCCTGATCGGGCTTGCCATTTTCGCGCCGCTGGGCGCAGATTCCGCCGCCACCCGCCTCCAACCCATAACCGGGCGCGGTGATGCGGAGGGATCGATGAGCACCACAGGATTTGTCACCATCTCGCCCGCCGACGGTTCGGTTGTTTGCGAGCGCACCTACGCCACCCCGAATCAACTCGACGCGGCGCTCACCAAGGCGGTCGACGCCCAAAAAGCGTGGCGCGACGTCTCCCTGGACGACCGAATCGCGATCGTGGAGCGGCTGATCGAGGCCGTGATGGCGCGCAAGGACGAGCTCGCTGCCGAGATCACCGCGCAGATGGGCCGCCCAACCCGCTACGCCGCCGGCGAATTGCTCGGATTCCGCCAGCGCGCCCGGCACATGAAACACATCGCCCGCGACGCCCTCGCCGACGTACCCGCCGAAGAGAAAGAGGGGTTCACGCGCTTCGTGCGACGTGAGCCATTGGGTGTCGTGCTCGTCCTCGCGCCCTGGAACTACCCCTGGCTGACCAGCGTCAACGCGGTCGTGCCCGCCCTCCTCGCCGGCAACGCGGTCATCCTCAAGCACGCCGACCAGACGCCGCTGGTGGCCGAACGCTACGCCGAATGCCTCGCTGAAGCCGGTTTGCCCGACGGCGTCTTCCAATACCTGCACATGACGCACGACCTCGTCGCCGATGCCGTCAAGGACGCGCGCGTCGACCACATCTGCTTCACCGGTTCGGTCGAGGGCGGCAAGGCGGTTCACGCCGCCACCGCGGGCCGATTCGTGGCGGTCGGGCTGGAGTTGGGCGGTAAAGATCCCGCGTACGTTCGGGCCGATGCGGACCCCGAGCACGCCGCTGAAAACCTCGTGGACGGGGCGTTTTTCAACTCCGGACAGTCCTGCTGCGGAATCGAGCGCATCTACGTGCACGAATCGCACTACGACGCCTTCATCGCGAAGGCCGCTGAGGTCACGAAGGGCTACGTGCTCGGCGATCCCCGCGACGAAGAGACGACCATCGGCCCCATGGTGCGCACCCGCAACGCCGACTCGGTACGCAAACACATCGCGGACGCCGTTGCAGCCGGGGCCAAACCGCTCATCCCGGCCGGCACATTTGACGCCGAAAAGGACGGCTCGCCCTACCTCGGGCCGCAGATCCTGGTCGACGTCGACCACAGCATGGACGTGATGACGGAGGAGACGTTCGGCCCCGTGGTCGGGATCATGAAGGTCAAGGGCGACGCCGAAGCGATCGCGCTGATGAATGACTCGCACTATGGGCTGACCGCTTCGATCTGGGGCAAAGACGCCGACGCCGCGATGGCCATCGCCGACAAGCTCGAGACAGGCACCGTCTTCTTCAACCGCTGCGACTACCTCGATCCCGCGCTCGCCTGGGTCGGAGTCAAGGATTCGGGCCGCGGGTGCACCCTTTCGCGCGTCGGCTACGAACACCTCACGCGCCCCAAGAGCTTTCACTTCCGTATTTCAAGTTAGGCCCAGCAACGGCGCCATCCGCCTCGAATACGAACCCATCAGAGTGGAAAACTTCGATGAGCTACACCTGCAACTACAACTTCCCGACCCCGATCCGCTTTGGCCCCGGCCGTATCTCCGAGCTGGCCGACGCGTGCAAAGAGCTGGGCATGGCGGCGCCGCTGTTGGTCACCGATCCGGGCCTCGCGAAGCTGCCGATAACCGACACCGCCGTGGCCGTTTGTCGCGACGTGGGCTTGGATATCGCGGTGTTTTCGGACATCAAACCCAACCCGGTCGGCAAGAACGTCGATGACGGTGTGGCCGCATACAAAGCCGCGGGCTGCGACGGGGTCATCGCCTTTGGTGGCGGCAGCGCGCTCGACGTAGCCAAGGCGGTCGCGCTGATGGCCGGCCACGATCGACCGCTCTGGGATTTCGAGGACGCCGGCGACAACTGGCTGCGCGCTGACCCCGATAAGATCGCGCCCATCGTTGGTGTACCGACCACGTCCGGCACCGGCTCGGAAGTTGGACGCTGCTCGGTCATCGTCGACGAAGACGCCAAGCGCAAGATCGTGATCTTCCACCCGAAGATGCTGCCCGCGAAGGTGATCGACGACCCGGAACTGACCGTCGGACTGCCGGCCCACATCACCGCCGCGGTGGGCATGGACGCGCTCTCGCACAACCTCGAAGCGTACTGCGCACCCGGTTTCCACCCGATGGCCGACGGCATCGCGCTCGAAGGCATCCGTCTCTGCCTCTCGGCGCTTGAAAGGGCTGTGGCGGACGGCGGCGATATCGAGGCGCGCAGCATGATGATGGCCGCCTCGACAATGGGCGCGACCGCTTTCCAGAAGGGCCTTGGCGCGATGCACTCTATGAGCCACCCGATCGGCGCCGCGCTCGACGCCCACCACGGCCTGACCAACGCGGTCGTGATGCCCTACGTGCTCGCGTTCAACCGCGACGTCATCAAGGATCGCATCGCAGCTCTTTCGCGCTACTTGGGTCTACCCGGCGGCGACTTCGACGCGTTCTTGTCTGAGATCCTGCGCTTGCGCAAGGCCATTGGAATCCCGCACACGACCGCCTCCCTCGGCATGACCGAAGAGCTCTGCGCCTCGCTCGCGCCCAAGGCGGCCGTCGATCCCACCGCGCCGACCAACCCCAAACCGCTCAACCCGGCCAACCTTGAGGCCCTGTTCCGCGCGTCTTTGGCCGGCACCCTCGAGTTCTGAGACGTCGCGCGCGCCTCGCGAACCAGCCCAAAACGGACGACGCCCGACGATCGTTAGACCGCCGGGCGCCGCGCGATAGGTGAGTCTGACGACTACTCGGTTTCCTGGTCGCGGAAGATCGCCGAGGTACCGACGGCGTTGCACTCCGCCTTGGTCGCGTTCGGGTCACCGGTGCCGATGAGCTGGAACGTCGAGCGAATCGTGTCGCAGTCCAGGTCAGCGTGGGCCTGGATCGTGTAACGCGCAGTCTTCAGGGTGCCCGTGCTGTTGAAGTTGTACTGGAAGTAGTGCTCGTCGGTGACGGAGAACTTCAGCGCCGACCACGACGCGTTGTTCCAGCAACCAGGGCAGGCGTCGCAGCGGTCATCGCTGTTGTTGTCGAGCGCGCAGCACGATGCGCCGGCGGGCGTGTCACCGACCTTGGCCGGGAACTGGCATTCGATCTTCGTGCCGGCGTCTTTCTTGACGCGCGGGGTGCTGTAATACGTGGCTGAACCCTTCTTGATGATGTCGAGCATCTCGTTGGCCTCAGCAGCCTTCGCCGAGCGCATGTACTTGGTGAACTGCGGGACCGCGACGACGGCGAGAATGGCGATAATCGCGACAACGATCATCAGCTCGATGAGGGTAAAGCCCTTGTTGGACTGAAGTTTGGTGAACATGTTTTGTCTCCAGGGCGTCGCTTCTTCCACAAGCGACGCAGATGAATGCCAGGGTTTGCGGGTGACCCGCGAAGGAACGTGGGGTTTGGAGGTGCACAATCCGTTCCAACACGGATCATTGGAACATAAGTTCCCGCAACAACACGTTATTACAATGTCGCGACACATGTGTCTCTTTGATACATTCGATACAATTGACAAATATCGTCGCCCGGCGCCGTCAGTCTGACGTTTTTTGTCACCGCCACGCCGGGCTTCTCGCGCGGTCTACAGGTACTCGGTGCCGCGCTCGACGAAACACAAGGGATTGCCCCACGGGTCCTTGGCGTAGAAAGACCGCTCACCCCAGGGCCGAACGCTGATTTCGCCGCCGGCCTGGCCGTGAATGGTCGCGTCGCTCAAGCAACCGAGAGACGTCGCGCGGGCGAATACGGCGTCGAGGTCATCAACGTTGAAGTACACGAGGTTGGTCGTCTCGATGTCTTTCCAGCCGGTCACGTCGAGCACCTGCAGGGTCACGGCGCCGGCCTTGAAATAGATGCGTTGACCGGCGTGACGCTGCCCCTTGGTGGCGAGCAGGGCGCTGTAGAACGCCTCGGCTTCGTCGAGGCTGCCGACCTCGAGATCAAGGCGAAAAATGCCGAGAATCACCGGCGTTGCTGGGGTCGTCATGAGTTTGCTCCTGCCCGGTCAGCCGCCGGGGTCTTTGAAGAACCAGGCCAGCCAGTCAGCGGCGAGCTGCAGACGCTGGCGGTTGAGGGTGTAGATGCGGGAACGGCCATCGCGATGCGAACCGATCAAGCCTGCGGCTATGAGCACCTTGAGATGCCCGGTGGTAGTCGGCCACGAGTGTTCGAACATCGCGGCGATATCGCCGGCAGACATCGCGCCCCCTTTGAAGTTGAGCGTCATCAGGATCTGTCGGCGAACCCGGTGGGAGAGCGCGTCGAAGATCGCTTCATAGGCATCGTTCTGCATGGCAGGACCACATTTAGGCTAGAGACTAAATGAAGTCAACCGGCGCCTTTCCACGGCGTCGAATCGGGCCACAAAGAACGCTTGCGACGACGGTGCGGTGTCCCCTAATCTGCGCCGCCCTCAACCGGGACAAACCTTTCGAAAGGAGCCGTCATGGCGCGCTACAAGGGCATCATCCTGGCCGGTGGAAAGGGTACGCGCCTGTATCCGGTGACCAACGTCGCCAGCAAGCAGCTGCTGCCCATCTACAACAAGCCGATGATCTACTACCCGCTCACCACGATGCTGGTCAGCGGTGTGCGCGAGATCCTCATCATCAGCTCGCCCGAGGACACGCCGCGCTTCGAAGCGCTCCTCGGCGACGGTTCGCAGTGGGGAATCCGGCTCGAGTACGCGGTCCAGGACGCGCCACGCGGCATCGCCGAAGCGCTGGTGATCGGGCGCGAGTTCGTGGGTGACGACTCGGTCTTCTTGATGCTGGGCGACAACCTCATCTACGGCCGGCTCGACTTCCTGCGCGAAGCGATCCGCAATAACGGCGCCGGCGCGACGATTTTCGGCTACCAGGTCAGCGACCCAACGTCGTTCGGCGTGGCCGAGTTCGACGACACCGGCCGCGTCTTGTCGCTCGAAGAAAAACCCACCAATCCGCGCAGCAATTGGGCCGTACCGGGCCTCTACATCTACGGGCCAGGGGTCGCCGACCGTGCCGAATCGCTGGCACCTTCGGGTCGCGGCGAGCTCGAGATCACCGACCTCAACCGGCTCTATCTCAACCGCGGCGAGCTCAACTGCATCCCGATGGGCCGCGGCGTCGCGTGGCTGGACACGGGCACGCCCGAAAACCTGCTCGAAGCCGCGCAGTTCGTCATGACGATCGAAACGCGCCAAGGGCTGCTCGTCGGCTCACCCGAAGAGGCGGCTTACCGCATGGGCTATCTCGACAGCACCGGGTTTGCCAAGGCGATCGAGGCGATGCCAGCGAGCAGCGCTTACCGCCAGACCCTCGCCCGCATTCTCTCTGAACCCGGCGTCGTGACCGCGGTCGATGAGGTCGCATGAAAACTGTCATCGTCGCCGGGGGAGCCGGCTTTATCGGCAGCAACTTCATTCGCTTGCTGCTCGCTGAGCGCCCCGATCTCCGCGTCGTCAACATCGACGCGCTGACCTACGCCGGCAACCTCGCGAACCTCAAAGACGTCGCCGAGCACCCGAACTACCGATTCGCGCGCGTGGATATCGCCAATGAATCGCAGCTGAACGCGCTTTTCGAGTCGCTCGACGCCAAGCCGGAATTCATCGTCAATTTCGCCGCCGAGTCGCACGTTGACCGCAGCATCGACGGCCCCGAGGCGTTCCTGCAGGCCAATATCACCGGCACCTTCCGGCTGTTGCAGCACGCCCGCAGCATCGACGGCGTCCGCTACGTGCAGATCTCGACCGACGAGGTCTACGGCTCACTGGGCGACGAGGGCGCGTTCACCGAGACGACTCCGCTCGACCCGTCCAGCCCCTACTCGGCGAGCAAGGCGTCGGCCGACATGCTGGTCAACGCCTACCACCACACGTTTGGGCTCGACGCGGTCATCACCCGCTGCAGCAACAACTACGGGCCCTACCAGTTCCCCGAAAAGCTCATCCCATTGATGATCATCCACGCCGACGCCGGCAAACCGCTGCCCGTCTACGGCACCGGGTTGAACGTGCGCGATTGGATCCACGTCGAGGACCACTGCCGGGGCATCCTCGCCACGATGGAGCGCGGCAAATCGGGCGAGATCTACAACTTCGGCGGCGAGGCCGAGCGCCCCAACCTGCACATCGTTCACCTCATCGCCGACACCGTCTGCGGCAACCGGGACAACATCACGTTCGTCACCGACCGCCCCGGCCACGACTGGCGCTACGCCATGGACATCACCAAGGTCCGCGCCGAGCTGGATTGGCAGCCCCAGGTCGTGTTCGAGCAGGGCATTGGCGACACCATCGCGTGGTACCTCGACAACCGCCCGTGGTGGACCGCGGTGCAAAACGACGAGCATCGGCAGTTCTATGACCGCTGGTACGCCGACCGTGGATGAGGGCAGGGTGGCTGCAAGTCCAGGCGAAAGAGTCCGATTTCACGTCCCGTACGTGACGGGAAACGAGCGCGCGTACATCGACGAGGTGTTCGAAAACGGCCACTTCGCGGGCAACGGCCCGTTCACCAAGCGCGCCCAGGCGTGGATGGAAGCGCGCTGGAATGTTCCGCACGCTCTGCTGACCCATAGCTGCACGGGAGCCCTCGAGCTGGTCGCGATGGTGCTCGATTTCGGGCCCGGCGACGAAGTGGTGCTGCCATCATTCACGTTCATCTCGACTGCGACAGCGTTCATGCGCGCTGGCGGCAAGCCCGTTTTCTGCGAGATCGACCCCGAAACCATGACGCTCGACGTCGAGGACGCGGAGCGGCGTATCACCGACCGCACCAAGGCCATCGTCGCCGTTCACTACGGCGGTGTCGGCGCGGATATCGAGGCCGTAATGGCGCTCGGGCAAAAGCACGGGATTGCGGTCATCGAGGACGCCGCGCAGGGCATCGAAGCCAGCCGCGGCGGGCGGCTGCTCGGCTCGATCGCGCCGTTCGCTTGCCTGTCCTTTCACGAGACCAAGAACGTGCACTGCGGGCTCGGCGGCGCGCTCATCGTCAACGACGAACGCTACTGGGATCGCGTCGAGAACATCTGGGAGCGCGGCACGAACCGCCGCAAGTTCCACAAGGGCCTCGTCGACAAGTACTCGTGGGTGGATTTGGGCAGCAGCTTCTACCCTTCCGAGCTACAGGCCGCATTCCTGCTCGCACAACTCGAAGGCATCGACGCCGATCTCGCCGCTCGCCGTAAGGTCTGGGCCCGGTACCACGAAGCGCTCGCTCCCCTGGAGGAAGCCGGCCACCTGCGACGCCCAGTTGTGCCCAGCGATTGCGTCAGCAACCACCACAACTACTGGGTACGTCTGCGCGATGGCGAGACCGCCGACCGGTTCCGCGTCTTCCTCGGCGAACGCGGCGTGCAGGCGGTGATCCACTACGTGCCGCTGCATGACTCGACGATGGGGAGCAAGCTGGGATACAGCCGCGAGTCGCTTCCTATTACCGCGTCAGCCGCGGACAGCTTGATTCGATTGCCGATGCACTTCTCGCTGACCGATCGTGAGGTGGACAGGGTGCTCGACGGAGTCGAGGGCTTCTTCGCCGCGGCGCGTTAATTAATCATTTGATTGGTTTCGTCTGCGCGACGGATTGGGGATTCAGTTTTGTCTTGGCAGACGGCGACCCAATCAATTGGGTTTTTGTCTTCGCAGACGGCGTCCTTTCCAAAAATGGGGATTCGTCTTGGCAGACGGCGACCCAATCAATTGGGTTTTTTGTCTTCGCAGACGGCGTCCTTTCCAAGAATGGGGATTCGTCTTGGCAGACGGCGCCCCGATCAAAGGGGAAAGGACCCAACAGGGGAAGGCATTTTATGATCTGCGAGGCACCCGGTGGTCGCCGCACTTGCGTCTTTGGTAGGGGACAGACTGCCTTCCCCTGATCGGTCCTCTCCCCTTGGAACCCCTCTCCCCGTTTACCCCAACCGCCTGTTTTTGTGGTTCTTTTTGGATCCCAAACGCGCTCTTGCGGGACTGCACGCGGCGTGTCGCACTCGACGGGTTCTGAACCCAACGCCACCCGGGGGCGTGATTCATTACCCGGTCACGACCGCCATCAGGGGTCTGGGCAAGCGGACATGCCGCAGGCTGTCCTGGGGGAGGTACGACCCTCGCGGAGGTGTCCGGCAGGTCACCGAGCAAGGTGCAGTG
>Ga0209992_10003303_pt1 | contig 13707 bp, 13 predicted proteins | sample 2SBtaG_2_FD_182564 | JGI IMG/M metagenome (GOLD analysis project Ga0209992, IMG submission 182564) | Deep subsurface microbial communities from Kolumbo volcano to uncover new lineages of life (NeLLi) - 2SBTROV12_ACTIVE470 metaG (SPAdes)... | ecosystem: Environmental > Aquatic > Marine >... | reverse complement strand
ATCATCTATTATAATAAGGTCTTCTTTGGCTTCTGCCTGTAACTCACTTAACTTATCCATTTATTCTCCATTATTGTATTAGCAATCCAAAAATTCGTAGATTTGATACGAAAATGTAGCAGTCGCAATTAAGTTATTAACATCAGTGGCACTTTGATCATATTGTAACGAACTCAAGCTTACAGGAAAGCAATTTTGAAAATCGATTGTAACTATAGGATTATTTTTATTTGATAATATTATTAAAAATGCATCCGAATAAAATGATGCGTCTGGAACAGCTTTACCAACTGAATCTACGGAGGGAGTTGCTGTATCCACTGAAGAAACTTGAGTTGACTTGTTTGATCTAAAATCACTAAATTGTTTTCTATTTTTAGGAAACCCAATTCCTACCATCCATTCGTGCAATGTTCTATAATTTTCTAAGAATTCGTCTACAATAAAAGTAATGTTTAGTTGTTCATATGTTAATTTATCTCCCGCTATTGGAATATTTTTGAAGGGAGTTCCATATTCATATTGGCCTAAATTTATGCCAGGAAGATTACAAGCCGTTGTAAAAAATTCCACTTTCGGTAATTGATTAATACCAAAACGAAATTGAGTTGGACTTGCGTAGTCTAATTTATCTGGTTGACGATCAACACCTGATACTGGATTTAGTGCCATGACATTTTCCTTTGTAACTATTTATAAAGAAAAAAAGAGGGTGCCGAAGCACCCTCTAAGTTTTTAGTCAAGTTTCTTGTTGTAACAAACTTACATGAGGTTTGTAACTTTAACCCGACGATAGTAAGCATTTGTATTTGCTGCGAGTGAAATTGTAGCAGCTGTATTAGCAGCTTCAGCACCAGCACGGGCAAATGGGTTAGCAGCCATACCATAACGGGTCTTGAAACCAATTTTGGGCTGGAAGCTGTTCTCACCAACCGCACGAACCATTTGTAATGGAACATATGGGCAGTAGAAGAAACCAGCGTCATATGGTGATGTACCTTTATAGCCACAAACATAGTATTGACTTGCAGCTACGTTTGCTGAATAAGGATCAACATAAACCTTCATGCGACCATTCAATGTACCAGCAAATGTGGTGGATGTATCGTCAACATTTAGGTTGTTTGAGTTAAGGGCAGGAGTGTAATCAAGAACACCGGCCATCTGAAGTGCAGAAGCAACATCAGCTGAACAGATCATCATGTTACCCTTGCCACGACGAGTCTGCTGACCAATCGCATTTGCGTCACGCTCGATTTGGAACATCAAACCCTTGAACTTTTCAACTGACCAACGACCATTTGAGTCGGTGTCAAGATCAAAGATACCAGCAGTTGTTGTATTAATTGCTGCGCCTTTAACAGCAGTGTTGTAGATAGAACGAACAACCTCACGGTTGATTTCTGCGAGAATTTCTGTTGAAAGAATGTTAGCAAGTTCTGTCTCGGCATCCAAACCGTGGATTGCCTTGAGGTCTTGAGCAAGTTCCATTGAGTATTCTGCTTTCAAAGCACGGGAAACTGCTGTGACCGTTGACTTATCAATGCTGAATGACATCTCGGCAAAAGCGTTTGTTCCGCTATCACCCAATGCTTCAGATTGTGCTGTTGTCATACCAGTTGCGAATGTGTAAGTACCAGCAGAAGGGCTGTCATTAAGAGCAGCAGGGTTGCTTTCACTTGCACCAATGTCGCCTGGTCCAGAAGTTGTACCAGCAGCGTTCTGGTTCGAGAAGTCACCAGAGAAGCCGTTTGCAGCTGCGCCAGTTGTCTCATCGACCAATGCTTCTTCACCATCCATTGAAGCATGACGGGCTCGCATTGCAAAGATAAGTCCAGTTGGACCTGTCATTGGCTGAACACCGCAAATGTCATATGCGATTAGGTTTGGCATTGCACGGCGAACTAGTGAGATCAAAATTGGGTCCCAGTTTGATACGCCAGATGTGTTGCTTGTAGGAACGGATTCCGAAAGGAATGCTGCATCTTCCCTAAGAGCAGATTCTTGGTTTTCGAGGATAACAGTGGTTACGGCCCGCTTATAAGAATCCTCAATCTGTGGTAGATCGGGATGCTCTAGGACTGGCGACCACTTTTCTTGTAGATGTTCTGTTTGAAACATTTGTTTCTCCTTTTATGTATTATTACATCTATTTATGATTTAATAAATTTATTAGCGCCCGTTAATACGAGTTTCGACACGACCAATTGCAGACGAATATGCCCTCATTGCATCACTCGTATCAATGTCCTGTGCGGCGCTACCATGATTTTCATAATCAATTTCATAAGTCTCTTCTGCCAAATAATTAGTCTTAGGGAAATAGCTTTCCTTTAAGGTATCCAACTTGTGACGGAAGCTGTCTTCATCGCCAAAATCAACATCTTCCGTAAGTGACTTAAACTTCTCAAATTCTGTGTCAGCCAAATCAGAGGAAACCTCTAGAATGACTTGTTCCCGAACCAATTCGGAGTTAACTGAATTCATTTGAATATTAGCTTCCATAATTGAATTCAACTGCTCTTCTAGTTCAGAGATTCTATCAGATTGTGCTTCCAGAATGTCATATCTTTCATCTGGAACATCAATGTAATGATCTTCAAATAGCTGTTTCAAACCAGAAATAAAGTCTTCAGCAATCTCACCTTTTAGGCCTCTTTCGATTGCTAATTCATTTTCCTGCATCCATTCCTCAACAACATAGTCGAGGTATTGATCTACTTTTTCGGCGAGCGTTGTTTTGTACTCGTCAACTTCTTCAGCAATAGCATATTGCGCTTCTTCCATAATCCTTGATACTTCTTCACGAGTTTTAGACTTAACCGCAGCCTCAAAGATCACTGCAGCTTTTTCTTTAAATTCTTCTGAAAGGTCTTCACCTTCCATCAATGCTTCTACATCAGCAGTAATGTCGATGTTTTGAATATGCATTTCTACAACTTCATCCATCTCATCATCATCATAATATTCGACTGCCTCATCTTCCTCAAGATCAGCAATAAGACCAAACAAATCCTCATCATCCATTTCTTCCATTTCAGCAAGGGAAGATTCCATAGTGGATTGAAGATGATTTAGTAAATCTTCTCTTGAAATATCTTCTTCTTTCATCTTCTGAATTTTTTGCATTTTATCTTGGCCTGGAGGTGTAACACCAGTTCCTTTATTTGAGCTATTTACGGATGCATTTGGGTCCATAAGTTTTTTCATTTTTTCTGCGCTGAGTCCCGCTCCACCCGGCAACTTTGCCGCTTTTTTACTATCGCCTTCATCAGGCAATTCAGCATCGGCATCAACATGAGCCGGTCCAGTATCATTAACATTGTCAAGAGGATCATTAATATCATCATCTTGTTTCATTGGTTCTGCTTTGAGTCCTGCTCCGCCAGGCAATGACGCTTTTTCTTCTAGTTCCGCCATAACCTCTGCTTCTAGTTCCTCAATCGTCTGATCTAATTCGGACATAGGAAGTCTCCTTTTTATTAAATATATTTATAAATTATAATTTCTTTAGAAATTTAGCAAACTCCAATGCCTCTACATTAGATTGCCTGTGACGTTCTTTAACATCAAATTTTTCTTTTAACTTAGCAACATGCGCTTCAATTAATGACCCATTGTCCCAAACCCATTCTTTTCCTTCCATAATACCTTGAACGAAAGCATTTGGAGCGGAAGGGTCTGCAACAATATCGGCCGCTGCTGCGAGATAAAAATCACTATTCACATACTTGGCACCGTTCTTTTCGGTCAAGCTTCCCATGCCTCTAGATGACACACCTAATTTACAACCCTCATCCATCAGATTTCTGACAATTTTTCCCATAGGTGTATCTAATATTCTTGCTTCACCCATAATATTTGCTCCATCTGGATATAATGATGTTACTATGTGTGAAACTCTTTCGAGATTTACAGTGGGCCCGTCTGGATGACCTAATTCACCAAACGCCCGCTTCTCATTTACAAACTTTTTATTATACTTTGAAACTTCATTTTCTAGGATTTCCATGGGGTAGATACGACCGTTACGGTTTTTAATATCGCCCTGCATAAAAACACCTTCAATTTTATAGGTCTTTTTACCATTCTCTTTTTCTTCAGTAACAAACTCTACATTAACAATAGATTCTGAAATTAATTTTACATTACTCATGGTCCTGCATGTCCTTGTACAATTTCTTCAACGTAAACAGCACAATCACTACTAGCAGTTTCATTGATTACTGAAATACGAAATTCAGTTTCGGCTCTATCATATAAAAGAAGTCCAGGCCCTGTCAAGTTTTCAGTCCCTTCTTCTAACACTATTGCATTAGCATTTGTATCATCTTCATTATTTTGTGCGACAGGAACTCCAGAAGCAAATCGTAGTGCCCTGTTTCCATCAGGAATTACTGTTGTTGTAGTTCCTGCTTTTAAATAAAATCCATTAGAAGAAGATGCTACAGGATAATCATCTGAAATAAGAAAGAGGGCATCTTGACCGCCAAACTCTGTTACTCTGTATGAAGCAGCCGGTGACAATTTGCCAATAACGGCATGATGTGCAGCATCATCGGCTGTCTGTGCAGCGGTGACTGTTCCAGCAACTCTTAATGATTTAAATGACATATCCTACTCCTATATCGCTAACATTTCTTTTTCAAAGTATCCCATAAGTTCTCTTTCAGTGACTCCGAACTTTACTGATACTTCTCTTATAGTTTTCTCAAAAGTATTTAGGAAATTTGAAGGTTTAGCATCCATAATTTTGAAGAGAGAATCAACAGCATTCCGCATTTTAGGAGACAATTTCTTGTATTCCTTTGATGCTTTGTGTTCATTTTTCTCAAAAACTGTGGTTTGATAAACTTCATGAATACTTTTCATTTTAATCTTGGGATGTATCATAACCACCGCCGGTGTCCTGATAACCACTTTTCATTTTTTTGGCAATTTTAGCAGTTTTTTTAGGGTCTTTTGCACCTTTCCCTAACCTCTTTATATCGTCTTTGGCAAGTCTATCTTCCATACCACGTTGGAGTTGTTGTGTCATGGTTGGGTTTTTTATTGAAGGCCTGTCAAATTGTTTTATAGCCTTAGGATTGACTGGTCCATCTGATTTTTTCTTTTTAGGTGCTGAAGCACCAGAATCCAGTTCGTCTGAACCCTTGGGCTGGCCAGCAGTTCGATTAACTGCGCTTCCACCCTCTCTTCCAGTAACAGCCCTTCGATTATCTTCTCTGTCTCTTCTGGCCTGATCAGCAACCTTATCTCTTTCATTTCTCCCACTTCCGGCATCAAGTTCAGAGCCTTGGCCAGCACGCCGAACTTTGACTTGCATCTTTTCATTAACAAGTTCATTTGCTAATTCCTGCCGCCTATTCTCTAAAGAAGCACCAACCTTATCAGACAAGGCACTAGAAAAGTGTGACTCAGCTTCTAGGTTCTCTCCATTTTCAATACTATCTATGAAATCTCTTGAATTACTCATTTTTTAAACCTCTTGTTCCGGTTGTTGCTCTTGAGGTATTTCCTCTTGAGGTGGTTGGGGATTATATGTAGAACTGTCATCTGGTGAACCTACATCGCCAACCTTACCTTGGGCAGTATCATCTCTTCTAATACCACCGTGATTGTCTGGTAAATTTATGCCGCCATCTTCTGGATCAATATTTGCTTCTTTATTTATATCCTTCTGCATTTGTTCAATTTCAGTATCAGTCAACCGTAGAACATTCTTTTGCACCCATTCTTTACTAAAGAAAGTTCCAACATATGCTTCTATTTGATTCAAAGTATTAATTCTATCATTAAGAAGTTCCGCATCTTTAAGTTCAGAAAAATGACCATCTGCTAAGAAATCATACTGAATATGCTCTTGCATATCTGGCCAATCGTCAGGGGAAATAATTCCTTTTAATAAAAGTTGCGTCTTTAGAACATCAGTAAATAACGGTACGAATTTCTTACGAATTCTCTGTACAAACTTAGTAAATTTGAGTTCATCTCTTGTAATTTCAGTAGAACGACCAAGTGTGAATTGAGCTTCTGCTTCCAAACGAGAAATAGGAACATTCAATGACCTAAACAGTTTTCTTTGAAAATACACAATATCATCAATCTCACCAAGGTTTGATCCACCTGGCAGTGATGTAATCTCTGTGCCTCTACCGCCTTCTCGCCGTGGGAGCCAGAAATCTTCCAACATACTCATGTGATTTCTATCGTCACGAATCTCACCAGTTGATGCGTCATATACTAACTTGTTACGATAACGATTCATAACATCTTTGAGATATTGTTCTGCTTTTACCTTTGGTAAATTGCCAACATCAATGTAGAAAATTCTACGCTCTGGTGCCCTTGAGACACGATAGATTACAAGAGAATCTTCAATCATACGCAACTGATTGACAGGTTTGATGGCTTTATGTAAATAAGATAATACATTTCCACTATTACCATCAATTAAACCGGAAGGAACATAACAAATAGAATCTGGTGAAATTTTAAGACCTTGACCACTACTACCACCAGTAGCTAAACCAGCGGCACCTAATCCCTTTTCATTATAAATGAAAAATTCGTCAACCTTTTTAATTTTATTAACACCAGTTTTTGGGTCTTTTTCTTTATGAACTTTTCTTACTTTTTTAATCTTTGTAGCATCAATATATCTAAGTTCAGTTATGCCTTTTCTGGGTTGTTTAGTATCAACAATTTTATGATAGTAAATTCTTCCATCAACATACCATCTTCTAAAAATATCATGACCTTTTTGTTCAAATTTAAGAAGCCGCAATACTTCTGCAAATTCTTCTCTAATTCTATTTTTTATTTTTGCTGGATAGGGAATATTGTCCAATACAATCTGAACAGATATATCAGATTCATTAGCAACAATACCTTCATTTACGATATCTTCAATTGCTGTGTCGCATTCTGTTTGCTGTGCGATATCACGATAACGTCTAATTAAATCTAAATTAGTCCGTTCTTTGCCATCAGTATTCAGTTGCGAACTAAAAAATCCACCGCCAGCAATATCTATAGCGCCGTCATCAGAAGTGGGAGCGGTGAAAGATGTTCCCCCCTCTTCTTTTTTTCTATTTATTTTAAAACCAAATAATTCGGCCATAATAACTCCTACTAATCCTTATATTTAGTAGGTTTAAAACTAGAAGTTAATACCAGAAGCTTCAAAGTGTTGATATCTCCAAGTACAATCAAATGTCTCGATTGCGTCTGCACCCTCTGCTGTCAAATCAATTTGACCTAATCCAATTGGCCAAGCATTACGGAAAATATATGACTTGAGAACTGTATCATCACGATCTAATTGCTCGACTGTCAAATCTGCTTGATAATCTGTAAGTGCAACAACACCTTCGGCAGTGGCAAGATTGTTAATGCCATTCATCCACAATTCCAATGAATTACGAATTCCAAAGTCTGTATCATTTAAGAATGTCGTTGTCCAAGCATCATCGAATGTACGATCACCAGCAATAAAAATCTGTCTTCCTCTGAATGGAATAATAATTGGATTTAAAGTCTGCCCAGGCAGTGCTGAAGCCCTACATAAAAAAGAGGACCGACGAACATCTAAACCTGTAGCAATACCAGTTGGTGGAGTAATTGTCACCTTAAACTGGTTAGCTCTGGCTCCACCGCCGATTAGGTTTGCTTTAAAATCATCTATGCTTGCCATGTTAAGTTACTCCTTAAAATTAGAATCTACCAACTACTTCTTCAAATTCCACACCAGTACGAACCGCTACGAAATTAAGTGTAATAAAGTTAATTGATCTTGCTGGTTTGATATAGATATCGCCAATGAATTCATTCCTATCTATAACCTCTCCAGTGTTATTTGTATCATCACAGACTACTTTAAAGTCAAATATACCTCGGCGTCCTTGAACATCTCGCAAAAAGGGTTCTACCATATTTCTAAATTGCGCTCTGGTAAATTCATCGTTGAATTCAAATAACATGTATTTTGCAGCGGTTGAAATTGCCTTTTCAAGAACCAAGAACAATCGGCGCACGTTAATACGATCAAATGCGCTTGGTTTTGCCAGTGCGGTTTTATCACCGAACAGAACCACACCTTGGCCTGGAAAATCAACAACAGGATTAATTCTGTGCCGATAGAGGATATCTCTTTCTGATTGTTTTGGTGTGTATGAAAGTTTAATCGCTCCTCTGACATTACCACGATTGTATCCAGCAGGAGAGAACCATGGATCAGCAACATTATCTGTGTAAGCACAAAGTCCAGCCGTATCGCCATTGAGTGGAACAAAACGATATACGTCATTATATTTATCGTAAATATACTTGTAACCACTATCGAATACAACATATGATGATGAAGGACAAAGTTGGAAAGCATCCTTTACATTTTCTGTTGCTGTATTTGAACTTGTTACACCGACAGTTGCTGCCCGGTATGGAGAAACAAACGCAACACAGTCTTTTCTTTTTTCCACTAAATCTGTCATCATTGTGACATGAGTATCTTGTGTGGAAGCAGTATTGCCAGAACCACCACCTTTGCCACCAAGGACAAGGTTAATATCCAATGTTTCTGTATCTGCAAACTTATCATATGCTAATTGCAATTCTCCAGCAGTTACAGCATAATCATCAGTGCCATTCTTTAGGATTGTATTTGTTGGCGTATCAAGTGCGGCATATGAAGTTGCACCTGTCTCACCTTGAATTTTATCGCCAGTATTAGTAGAACTTCCATCAGTTCCATCTAAGATAATATTGTCACCAGCATCTGTTCCTGCGCCATCTGTTCCACCATCTTCCATGACGATGAATGTGTCTTGACCATCAAAATCTGTTCCCCAATTGAAACCAGCAGTGTTATGGTCCATCCAATAAACATAATTTGAAGCCCTAAAAATTTTATCAGCATAGTATGTGCTATCACCTTGTGGCGACTTGCCAAAAATATTTTTAGAAAGATTTGGATAAGTTTCTAGAACTGAATTGGTTCTATTACCATTTGCGGTAACAGAAAAACCAGTTATTTCTCCAAGATGATCAAATACAACAATGTGCATTTCATCATCAGTGCCTCTTTTATTTTGAGTTGCAAAATCTGATGTGCCAGGCGCACCATCAAACAAGTCATAAAATCTCCAACGCCGACGAACATTTGTTCCAGAAGCAATTTCAGTTTGAAGTCCATTACCATTTGGATCGTCCAACAATTTTACTGTAATAGTAGATGCACCAGCGTCTACAGATTCAACTTGATATTCAAATCCTAATGTCTCACCAAAGTTGACAATATCATGTACATTAAAACCAGAAGCAGATGTAAGACTAATTACTGTCTGGCCAATCGCTTCTGTTTCACTTGTTGTTGTTTTAGCAGTTTCCTCATAAGCAGTAGCAGATGCACAAACAGAAACACCAATTGAGTTTCCATGTTCGCCAGCTGTTCTAGCAGCCCATTCACCAACTGAACCTTGCCCATCTTTATACGAATCTTCATAATGATCGTCATCACGAATGATAAAAGATGTTCCAGATGCAACGGCATTAGTTACACCAGATTCACAACGAACAATTCTCAATGCATTTGTATATTGCAAGAAAGCTGCGGCTGTAAAAAATGTCTCAAACTGATTTGAATCATTTTGAGGTTTACCAAAAATTGCAACCAGTTCTTCTTCAGAACCAATGGTCACAACAGAACTTACTGGACCTTTTTTGAATGGTCCTGCAATAGCACCGATTGATGTTGATACCGCTGGGATAATATTTGTAAGATCAATTTCTCTTACATGTACGCCAGGAGAAACTAGAAAGCCCATTTTATTGCTCCTTTATCAGAGTCGTGTTATTTCAGAATATTTATAATAATCAGTTTCCTAAACGAGTAGTTTTATAAGTGTTATATCATATAAATAATATTATGAATGAACACTATGAAAAATACAAAGAAACAATCAAAAAAGTTGCTCGTAGAAATTATCGCAAAAGAATTTTGTTATTAAATGATTTTTTAGCAGACCAATCTTGTATTCATTGTGGAGAAAGTGAAACAATCTGTCTCAAATTTCATCCACACGATTCACAAATTCGTAAACTAACAAAACGAGTGGGCACGAATAACGAAAGCAGAAAAGAAATATTTCACCTAATAAGCGAATCAAAAATTCTGTGTTCAAATTGTTTTATCAAAGTTGATAACGATTTGATAGAATTCATATAGTTACCAGTTCGTGTTATAATCTCTGACAACAGTAGTCCATCGTGTCCCATATTCATCAATCTCATCGTCAACAGGGTCATCAACACCATTCATTACAAATCCAAATGGTGCCATATCTTGTTCTAGTGCGTCTTGTTGTTCTCTCATCATAGTCATTCGTATATCGTTGTCAGTTAGTTCTTTGAAGTATGTTTGATCTGTAGCCCAACCAAACATAAACATACAGGCAACCAAATCATCATTACATCCATCATCTGCCGTGTATGACGAACCTTTACTAATGAAAGTTGATAATTCATTGACACAATCATAATCTTCTACAATGAGCTTATTATCCTCAATCAATTGTTTGAGGTTTGAACATCCAATCTTCTTCACAGCTTTAGTCGTTCTTACCCCCAACTGCGCTCGACCACCTGAGAAGCCCGCTCCAAGGACTTGGCCCGCTCTGCCACGCATAGAAGCCATAACTAGGTTGTCATACTCCAAATCAAACTGTAAAGTATTTGCAACTTGTTCCCCTATGTCATTTACCTCGACCATTACATATGCATTGTTATATGCCTTCGCAACTTCATGAATCTTGGTAGGAAACAGTAGTGGTTTAATTTCATTGTCTCTAAACTTTGCGACGATCTTATATGGTATCTCTGTAACATCAAAAACCACAAATGCAGAATAATCGTTCGCTGTGCCTCTAGAAACATCAGCAGTCAACATATATGTACGATCTTCTTCTGGCCTAGTATGAATATCTATTCCAACATTTGAATGAATAGGTGTTCTGTACACAAGTTGTTTCAGTTTCACAGAGCTTATTAGAGTATCAATAGACCCTAGAAACTCACATTCAAATTCTGAATTGAATTGTGATTGAGAGGTATTTCGTATTGTCTCTTCTTTCCAAACCTCATCTCTGCCGGGAACCTCGCTCCAATGAACCTCTATTGGCGTATAATCATTTCTTTTTTCTTGTGCATCTACCCATATCTTATAGAACATATTCATACCATGAGGGGTAGAAACAATAATAACTTTTGTGCTTTGACCAGATGTAATTGTAGGATAAACAGAAGCAAAGAACTGTTCTGCAACATTAGAGGGAACGAAAGCAAACTCATCAAGAAAAATGATGTTATACGAACCTCCTCGAATGGCACTTGAAGATGTAGCGGCAGCAATAATTTTACTACCATTCTCTAACTCTATGTTACCTTTATTCCAAGCTATGATGCCCTGTTGCATCCATTTAGGGAGATTTTCATATGCGAGTTGTAGTCTTGATAAAATATCTCTCGCAGTCGAAGACTTATTGGCAAGAACAGCAATATTTACATTTTGATTAAATAGTGCGTAGTGCAGAAGGTAGCTGATGATGGTAGTAGATTTACCAGACTGTCTAGGTAGTTTAAAGATACTAAACCTTTTGTCATGCATGGTTTCAACCATACCTTTTTGGAAATCATACATCTCAAAAGGCACAAGTCCCTCATCTAGTGAAACAATTTGCACATAGTTTTCAATAAAATATGTTGGCGATTGAGCGCACTTATGATATTCTTTGATATTATCTTTCGTAAACTCAACAACAGTATTTGCTTTCTTGAGATTGGGATTGCCCAGATATTGATTTTGATCAGTCATACTAGTATTTAGTTTGAAACTCATATAGGGTTACAAATCTAGACGAGTCACTCCTTTGATTATTTAATTTATGTTCAATGAACTTTTCGGGCACTCCTAGTTTATCCACCATGACATTTACACCCCTAGTCAATCTTGCCATCCAACTGTGATCATTTGACCAATCAATGACAGATAAATTTGGATAGTTACCTTCTTCATCTAAAAATTCCCACCCAGACAACTTGGGTCTAAAAGGAAGACCAAGCTGAGTGTATATCAAGTTTTTTGATTCCATTTTGGTGAGATATTGAATTTCTGGAGTTGTTCTATGCATATGCTCATAATATTGAAATATGTAATTGTAATACAAATCAAATAAAATTTGTTCTTCAACACGAATGCCCTGACTTAATGTTAAACCCGGCTTCTTAAACACTCCTCTGCATATATCTCCATCTCTCTCAAAAACAAAATGGCCATCAGCGGTAATTGGTGTACCACCTTTATGTCTTTTGATTCCCTCTAATAAAAATATCGTACCTGATCCAGTTCCAGTGTCAAAATAGTTATGTTCTAATAGAAAATCCCTAAGACTATCTTGATTAAATTCGAGGTCAATAATTTTTAAATCGATGTTGTGTTTATTGCAGAACTGTGTGACAAAGAAATAATCTAATTCATTATAATGACCGCAATAACTTGGACGAATATACACATACTCAACATCAAGATTTGCCAAGATAAATCCAAGAGCAATTGCTTGAGAGTCTATACCACCAGATAAAAATACTGTTGGCTCAACATCATTGTATATAGCTTTAGCTTGCCTGATTAACGCATCTTGAAACGTAGTGGGAATAAAATCTTTGTTGGGATATTCATTGATGGTTAAGTCCTTATAATCGTATGTAATCCAATCATTATGGAACATCAAAGTATTCCTCATAATTTAATAAATCTTGCCTCGTAAAATATTGACCATCTGGTTTTTTAGCAAAACACTTTTTTTGATCTGGATATTTCTGTTTTAAAGATTCTGTGAATTTCATAATACGAATGTCTTTTGATCTAGCTTCACGGTTGAGTGAAGGTATCTTGAATAGTATCTCTGACATTTCTGGATAACATTGAAGATATATCATCCATTTGTCTAGATACTTATTAAAATAGTTAGGGTGTGTGGGCACACTCATTGGTATTTCTGGAAGAGGTTCAATGTCAATAAGTCTTCTTTTGAGTTTAAATGGCGAAATAAAACAAGAATATATTCTATTGTCCCAAAGAAAAAATTCAATCTCATGTGGATTGGGGCTGTCAGGATCATAATGAGTTACCATATTGACAGGAATGTCCCAATGATTATCATCATTATCTACAATCACTCCATCTGTAATTCTTGGAGAAAAAGTTTGAGAGGCTGTAAAAACTGCTCTGATAATTGTGTCACCATGCATTTCACTTACAATGTCTTGCAGAGAGCAAACATAAGTGTTGTAGTAATTTTCTTGTGTGGTATTATATCTAGAAATAAAATTGAGGGTATAATCAATCACTTTGTTATGTATAGTATCATCAATTTCAAGGTTATATATTTTGTGATCAAAACCTAAAGAATGTGCAAACCTAGTCGCTCTTGCTGCATCGTCTTGGGGTATGCCACCTAAAAGGAACACTCCTTGAAAAACTTCTATGGTGTCTTTTTTTAGTTTACCCTCGTTAATTAAATCCCGCAAACAACATAAAAGAAAACCACTGTCAGACCCACCACTGTATGCAAGAGATACTTTTTTATAAGTTTCTGCAACCTCAAGCAAACCACGTTTACATTCTCTCTTTAGAGTTAGAGGGTCTTCAGT
>Ga0209992_10003299_pt1 | contig 13726 bp, 13 predicted proteins | sample 2SBtaG_2_FD_182564 | JGI IMG/M metagenome (GOLD analysis project Ga0209992, IMG submission 182564) | Deep subsurface microbial communities from Kolumbo volcano to uncover new lineages of life (NeLLi) - 2SBTROV12_ACTIVE470 metaG (SPAdes)... | ecosystem: Environmental > Aquatic > Marine >... | reverse complement strand
TTTTGATAGATGGTAATGAAATAGAAAAAGTAAAAGAGCTTACAAAAGGAAAAGGTGCAGAGGCAGTGATAGACTTTGTTGGAGAAAAAGGATCAACAGCTATGGGTCTTAGCATGACTAAAGCAACCGGCACTTTTTATATTGTAGGTTATGGTGAAGAGATCAGAATTTTGGCGATTGATATGATCGACCAAGAGAAAAGTATAGTAGGTAGCTTGGTTGGAACATGGGCAGAACTATACGAATTAATGGAATTAGCTGACAAAGGTTTAGTTAAACTTTCTATGAAAGAATACAAACTTGAGGAAGCTAATAAAGCACTACACGATTTGAATGAAGGAAAAATTAAAGGTCGTGCGGTTTTAGTTCCATAATAACTAAAGGAGAGAGGAAAAATGAAAACAATAAAAACTTTCGTAACAGCGATTGTATCTGCGATGTTGATATTAAGTCCTGTTGCGTATGCTGATAAGTGGGGAGATCAATTTCCACATATCAAAGCAACAGGAGATATTCCTGGTGATTGTTCTTATGAAGAAATGTCTAAGAAAAATTACAAAGGAAAAACTCTTAAAATCAATACACACGCTGTTCCAGTAATTGGACAGCCGACTGCTTTGCATGCTGAACAGTTTGCCAAGCTAACAGGAGCAAAAGTTGATGTAACACATACACCTGCAGGTGATTTGTATGCAAAAGCTATGGTTCCTTTTAAAGCTGGTCAAGCTCCATACGACATCGTATTTGGCTTTTCTAACTTTATTAATGACTGGAAAAGATATCTAGCACCAGTTCCAAAAAAATACATGAACTCAACAGAGATGAAAGACGTAACTAAATCTCACATTGGAGTTTCATCTTGGGACGGAACTATGTACCAATATCCAGTTGATGGTGACAGACATTATCTAAAATACAGAAAAGACGTAATAGATAATCCTGAAATGCAAAAAAAATATAAAGCAGACACTGGTAAAGAGTTAAGAGTTCCAAGAACGTGGAAAGAATATGGCGAAATGGCCAAATACTTTAATGGTTGGGACTGGGATGGAGATGGAGAAAAAGAATACGGTTCAGCTGAAGTAATGAAAAAAGACGACTTAATGTTCGCAGCTTTTTTCAGTAGATCAGTAGCGTACGCTAAAAATCCAAGAACTCCAGGTGGTTTCTTTTTTGATTTAGATACTATGAAACCAAACATTAACAACCCAGGATTTGTTGAAGCTCTAGGTGATTGGGTAGAGGCTACTAAGTACGTTCCTCCAGGAGGAATTAACTTTGGACTAGGTGATGAAATTGGATCATTTGGTGGTGGTCAAACTTTATTTAGTTTTTCATGGGATGATGCATTTATTGCAGCGATGCAAGATGATAGCCCTATTAAAAACAAAGTAGGTGCGGCTCCTCTTCCAGGCGCGGACAGAGTTTGGAACAGAACATCTAATAGCTGGGAAAATCAATATAACCAAGCTCCTTACATTGTATGGGGTTGGGCAGTTGGTGTTGCTAAGAAAAGTAAAGTTAAAGACATGGCGTTTGATTACCTATGTTTCTTTTCTAACGGAGCAAACCACCAAGCTGATTTAGCTATTGGTAATTTTGGTGTTAACCCATTTAAAAACTCTGATTTTGATCCAAATATTTATATAAATACAATGGGTTGGGATCCAGAGATAGCTAACAGCTACACTAAAACACTTTTAGATATGGAAAAAAGTAAAAACAGAGTTTTCCCTCTAAGGGTTCCAGGTGTATTTGAGTTCACTAGTGCAGTTGCAACTGGTACTTCAAAAGCACTTGCTGGGCAATTATCTCCACAAGAAGCTTTAGACGAAGTTGCTAAAGAGTGGGAAGCAATTGTTCAAAGGGTAGGTAAAAAAGCAGTTCAAGATGCCTACGCTGTTGGTGTAAAAATGGAAGACAACAAGTTATAAAAATAACTTAAATAAAATAATAATGTGACCGCTTTTCTTAGCGGTCACATACTATTAAACAAAATTTCAAATACATGAACTTTAAACAAAAGTACGTTTTTTTATTTCCAGGTTTATTTGTTCTTATAGGTATTTTAATTTTTCCAATTATCTTTGTAGTTAGATTAAGTTTGTCTGGGTGGAATAGTTATAATGGATTAAATTTTATTGGTCTTGAAAACTACATAAGACTATTCACAGATGACCCTAGATTTTGGGAGTCTTTCTTTAGATTAAGCTTTCTCTCAGTTACAACTGTAATCCTTCAATACGTAATAGGTTTTGCACTAGCACATATGGTTTGGAAGGAAATTAAATTTCAAAGATTTTTCAGAGTTCTTTTTTTAATACCAATGATGACCACTCCAGTAATTATGACTGTTATTTGGAGAACTTTTTTTCACGAGTCTCTTGGCCCAGTGAATGATATTTTGTCTAACTTTGGGATGTCCCCTAAATGGCTAACAGACCCAGTTCTTGCTAAAGTTACGGTTATTATTGTTGAAGTATGGCAATGGACTCCATTTATGTTTTTATTATTGTTGGCAGGGCTTTTATCTCTACCAAAAGAACCCTTTTTGGCTGCTGCGATCGACGGAGCAAGCCCGGTAAGAAAATTTTTATATGTAACATTCCCATTAATGGCGCCCATCTCAATTGGAGCAATTATCATTAGGTTGATTGAAGCTTCAAAAATTATGGACACAGTATATGTTTTGACATCTGGTGGACCAGGGACCTCAACAGAAACCTCAAGTTTTTATATTTTTATTAAAGGGCTAAGAGAATTTCAGATGGGTTATGCAGCCTCAATGTCATTCACGTATTTAATAATAATGATCATAAGCTTAACAGTGATAGCAAAAGTTTTAACTAAATTAATGCTCAAGGATTAGGGATGGGAAAACTATACAAATTTTTAAAATATTTTTTCATAACATTCTGGGCAGTTTTTGTTGTAGCTCCTTTTCTTTGGGCCCTTACAACTTCTTTTAAGGACTTTAATTCAGTAAATGGTGGCGCAACATACATTCCATGGGTAGATTTTGAACCAAAGTTAGAAGGTTGGAGAGTTTTAATTAAATCTCCTGCAAATGGGGGTGTTGATATAATTGAACCTTATTTTAATAGTTTATTTGTAACATGCACAGCTAGTTTGATCAGCATCGTATTAGGAACTTTATCTGCTTATGCTCTTTCAAGATTTACATTTAAGGCAGGCTTTGTAAAAAATAATGACATTACATTCTTTTTTATTTCGCAAAGAATTATGCCACCAATTGTTTTATCAATTCCTTTCTTTTTATTTTTAGGGGCAATCAATTTGTTAGATAGTTTAATTGGATTAATAGTTGTTTATATTGTTTTATTAATGCCAATTGCGGTTTGGATAATGGTTGATTTCTTTAATAAAGTTCCGCGTGAGATTGATGAAACAGCTTTAATTGATGGATGTAATCCCTATCAAGCATTTTTTAAAGTTGTATTGCCTAACTCAATACCAGGATTAATTGTAGCTGGTATGTTTTGCATTATATTTGGCTGGATTGATTTTTTCTTTGCTTTTATTTTAACATTCACTGAAGTTCAACTTTTACCAGTTAAAATTGTAGCATTGAATTCATCCATTACTCCTTGGTGGAGTTTATCTGCTTCAGCTTTGGTTTCAGTTGCACCATTAATCATTGTTGCATTTATTGTTGAAAGATATTTATCAAAAGGAAACTTGTCAGGAGCAATAAAATAATGAATTTAGTTGCAGAAAACTTATCTTATAAGCCAGATGAACAGTTTCATCTTAATGAGGTGTCTTTTAAATTTGAAAAAGGAAATATTTACACAATTCTTGGAAGAACATTGTCTGGAAAAACAACGTTACTAAAAACCATTGCTGGATTACTAACACCTGATACAGGCGCAATGCAATTTGAGGACAAAGATTTTTTAAAAGTTCCAGTTTGGGAGAGAAATATCGCAATGGTTTATCAGCAATTTATAAATTACCCTCACCTTAATGTATTTGAGAACGTCGCTTTCCCTCTTAAACAAAGAAAAGTAGACGATCAGTTGATAAATGATGAAGTTACAAAATCTCTTAAATCTGTAGGTCTAGAGGGCTATGAAACTAGAAAAATCCAAGAATTATCTGGTGGTCAGCAACAGAGAGTTTCCCTAGCAAGATCTTTAGTTAAAAATGCTAAAATTTTACTGTTAGATGAGCCCTTGGTTAATTTAGACTACAAACTAAGAGAACAATTGAGAGAAGAGTTTAAGAATATATTTTCTCAAGGGTTATCTGAGGACAGCATTGTTGTATTTTCAACTACAGATCCAAGAGAAGCAATGGAGATAAATGGTGAAGTTATTGTTCTTGATGAGGGAAAAGTGCTTCAAGTTGGGTCAGCTAAAGAAATTTTTGAAAATCCTAAAACCTTAAAAGTTGCAGAAATTTCCAATGATCCACCTATGAATATTCTTAAGGCATCTATTGAAACAAATAAAATAAAATTTGAAGAAATTGAAGTTGAGCTACCTAATCACCTATCTAACTTAAAAGAAAAAAACTTTAATTTAGGTATTAGAGCATCTGACATAAAATTAAGTGATAGTGGTTTTGAATTTGAAGTAGAGCTTGCAGAAATTAGTGGTTCTGAAACATTGCTTCATCTTAAAAGAGGTAATTCTAGAATTATTATATCCATAGAAGAAGTTTTGAATTTTAATATTCATGACAAGGTAAAAATTAGTTTCAATATTAATAAAATTTATGCATTTAATGAAAATGGAGTTTTATCCTCTTCTCCTTTTGGAGGTTCTTATGTCTAAAATAGATTTAAATAATATTTCCCATACATATAATCCTAATGATCCAGAACCTACTTATGCATTAAACCCTTTTTCAATGACTTGGGAAAATGGAAAAAGATACGCAATATTGGGACCTTCAGGATGTGGAAAAACTACAATGTTAAATATTGTATCTGGACTAGTAAGACCCTCTGCGGGAAGTATTTTATTTGATGATAAAGATGTTACAGATCTTAAAACTGAGGATAGAAATATTGCTCAAGTTTTTCAGTTTCCAGTTATTTATAATACCATGACAGTCTTTGAAAATTTAGCATTTCCTTTAATATGTAGAGATTTTAAAAAAGAAAAAATTAATGAAAGAGTCAATTCAGTTGCAGAAACTTTAAATTTACAATCTTTTCTTAAATCTCCTGCTAGAAAACTTACTGCAGATCAAAAACAATTAATTTCACTTGGACGAGGTTTAGTGAGAGAAGATGTTGCTGCAGTTCTAATGGATGAACCATTAACAGTTATTGATCCTGATTTGAAATTTAGACTAAGAAGAAAGTTAAAAGAGATTAATGAAGAATTTAAAACTACCCTAGTTTATGTCACGCATGATCAAAACGAGGCGATGACTTTTGCCGATAATATTATTGTTATGAGTGATGGCGAGGTTGTTCAAGCAGGAACTCCTAAGGAATTATTTGAGAGACCAAACACTACATTTGTTGGATATTTTATTGGTTCACCGGCAATGAATTTATTCGAAACAGAAGCATCATCAAATGATTGTGTTAAAATCAATGGAACTTTGATTAAAACAACCACTAATTTGTCAAAACTTAAAGATAAAAAAATTAAGTTAGGTATTAGATCTGAGTTTATTAATTTAGCTGAGGATCAGAAAGATAATTTGCTATCTGTTGAAGTTGATAAGGTAGAAGACCTTGGAAATTTTAAGTTATTAACCGCTAAAATGGGTGAACTTACAATAAAATCAAAAATTAACAGAGAAACAGAGGTTCCTTCTAGTGATGTAAAATTACACATACCAGCTGATAAATGCTGCGTTTACGAGAACGAAATTCTTATTTAAATTAATAATTCTACTATAGATTGTATATTTTTTGTTAAGTGTCAATCCGCGCATGTTTTTAGAAAGACTCTATTCTAATTCTATGTTTAATTACTTTCGTTAATTAACAAGAGGAGAGAACATAATGATTAAAAATAAAAAATCATTGAAAGGTGCTAAGACACCTTCAAGACGTAAGTTCTTCAAAGCAGCAGCAGCGACTGGTGCAGCAGCAGCGACAGCTGTGGCTATGCCTAATGTAGCTTTTGGTGCTCCATTAACTCTAAAGATGCAAGCAGCTTGGCCTTCAGGCGCAAACATCTTTTTTGAAATGGCAGGAGACTATGCGAAAATGGTTAGTGACATGTCTGGAGGAGAATTAAAAATTGATCTTCAGCCTGTTGGTGCCGTTGTAAAAACTTCAGAAATTGGACAAGCAGTTAGTTCAGGAGTAGTAGATATGGGTCACTGGGTGACTGCATACTGGTACGGAAAAAATGCTGCAGCTTCACTTTTTGGAACTGGTCCTTCATACGGAATGTCATCTCAAGAAGTAATGGGATGGATGGAGTATGGTGGAGGAAGAGCATTATACGAAGAAGCAGTAAAAAGTGTAGGATTTAATTACACTGGTTTCTTCCATATGCCTATGCCAGCTCAACCATTTGGTTGGTTTAAAAAGAACGTAACAAAAGTATCTGATGTTAAAGGTATGAAGTATAGAACAGTTGGTCTTGCGACTAACGTTTTAACTGCTATGGGAATGGTCGTAAGACAATTACCAGGTGGTGAGATTCAGCCAGCTATGAAAACTGGTTTGATTGATGCTGCAGAGTTTAACAACCCAACATCAGACTCACAGTTTGGAATGCAAGACGTCTCTAAACATTATCACTTAGGAAGTTTCCACCAATCTCAGGAAATGTTTGAAATTCCTATGAACACTAAGAGACTAAACAGCCTTGCGCCTAAACATCAAGCTATCTTGAAGAATGCCGCTTATGCTGCAAACTCAGATAACTACTTCAAAGCTTTAGTTAGATATTCTGCTGACTTAGCTAAATTGATGAACGAGCATAAGGTAAATGTTTACCAAACATCTGATGCTATCTTAGCCGAGCAATTAAAAGGTTGGGATAAAATCGTTGCTGAGTTTTCTGGTAAGGACGCTTTCTTTAAGAAAGTAGTAGACTCACAAAAAGCATACGCTAAGAGAACAATGAAGTATCTGTTGATGAATCAACCGAACTACAAATTAGCTTATGAAAATGAGTTTGGTCCAATTGCAAAAGTTAAAATTTAATTAACTTTTATCAAATTTAAAAAGAGGGGGTTTAAAAAACCCCCTTTTTTTTTAGTTAAATTTAATATAATTGTTGACGATGGAATCATTCATTAAATTTGCCGACACATTAAGCACCTCAATGGGTAAAGCTTTTTCATGGTGTATTGTAATTTTAATGGGGGGTACTGTTTACGAAGTTGTTATGGCTTATGCTTTTAATAAGCCAACCTTATGGAATTTTGATTTTAGTATGCAAATGTATGGTGCAATACTAATGATGTCAGGAGCTTATTGTTTAGCTACAGAAGCACACGTCAGAGGAGATGTAATTTATAGATTATTTAAAGAAAGAACTCAGGCTTGGATTGATTTAGTTCTATACTTTATATTCTTTTTTCCTGGCGTAATTGCTTTAGCTTTTTATGGCTATGAATATGCAGCATTGGCATGGAAAATTAAAGAAACTAGCTGGAGTAGTCCAGCTCAAATACAAATTTACATGGTAAAATCAATGATACCTTGTGCTGGTGTTCTTTTAATTATTCAGGGGATTAGTGAAGTTTTCAGATCAGTAATTTGTATAAGAACCGGTCACTGGCCATCAAGAATGGTTGTTGCAGAAGAAACAGAGCAGGTACTAATGAGACAATCAAAAGCAGAGGAACAAAAAGATGTTGTTTAGTTTAACAAATCCAGAAGTTGCCATTTTAATGATGGGGATATTTCTTTTTGCAGTTCTTTTAGGCTTTCCAATTGCATTTACTTTAATGGCAATGGGAATTGGTTTTGGTTATTACGCTTATTACGATGCGACCATGATGGAGCATATTTTTGATAACCGAATATTCCAACTCTTTGTTCAAAATACTTATACAGTAATGGATAACAATGTACTTACCGCAGTACCCTTATTTTTATTTATGGGTTACTTAGTTGAGAGAGCTGGGATAGTAGCAAAATTATTTTTTGCAATCAGATTAGCGGCACATAGATTGCCCGCATCAATGGCAGTAGCTGCATTAATTACATGTACATTATTTTCAACAGCAACAGGAATTATTGGTGCAGTAGTAACTTTGATGGGATTACTTGCTTGGCCCGCAATGGTTAAAGCAGGTTATGATAAAAAATTTGCATCAGGGATTATTTGTTCAGGTGGATGCTTAGGTATTTTAATTCCTCCAAGCATAATGTTAATTGTTTATTCAGTAATTGCACAATTATCTCCTTTAAGACTTTTTGCAGCTGCTATTTTCCCAGGATTATTATTAGCAAGTTTATATATTGGATATGCAGTTTTTAGAGCTTGGCTGAACCCATCTATAGCCCCAAGACCACCAGCAGAGGATATACCTCCAAGAGCTGAAATTTTAAAAGAAGTGTTGGTTTCATTTGTACCTTTATTTGGATTAATTATGTTAGTGCTTGGAACTATTTTAGCCGGAATAGCTACACCGGCCGAGGCTGCTGCTGCTGGAGCTTTTGGTGCACTAATTTTATCATGGTTTTATAAAACTCTTAAATGGCAAAACTTTAAAGAGTCTGTATTTTTAACTGCAAAAACAACCGCAATGATTATGTGGTTATTTATCGGTTCTTGGACTTTTTCATCTGTATTTTCTTATTTAGGTGGTCACGAAGTTTTTGAGCATTTTTTCACATCTATAAATATTTCAACATGGCAATTTTTAGTAATTACTCAAATAATTATTTTTCTTTTAGGCTGGCCATTAGAATGGACCGAAATCTTAATTATTTTTGTTCCTATATTTTTACCATTACTAGAAATTTTTGGAGTTAATCCATATTTCTTTGCAATGTTAATAGCTTTAAATTTGCAAACATCTTTTTTAACTCCCCCCATGGCCATGTCCGCCTACTATCTAAAAGGAGTTCAAAAAACAAATGTAGAACTGATGGAAATATTCAGAGGAATAATGCCATTCTTAGGAATTGTTATTTTTGCAATGTTTTTAATGTACATGTTTCCAGCAATAGCTTTATGGTTACCAGAAACTTTATTTGCGCAATAAAATAAAATGACAGACATCCTTTCGTTAAAAGTTGAAGAACTTGTTTCGAAAATAAAAGACTCTCAATTAACATCAGTTGAAATTTGTAAGAAATACATAGAGAGAGTAAATGAATTTGAAAAAGACGTTAAGGCCTGGGCACATCTTAATAAAAAACTTTTATTAGAAAAAGCTTCTGAAGCAGATGAGCATAGAAGATCTGGAAAACCAACAGGACCACTTCATGGAATACCAGTGGCTGTAAAAGATATTATAGGCACTCTTGATATGCCGACTGAGTGTGGGACTGTAATTAGAAAAGGAAAATCTTATTCACAGAATGCTGAAATAGTTGATCTATTACTTTCTGCAGGGGCAATAGTAATGGGCAAAACAGCAACATCAGAGTTAGCTTATCTTGGGCCATCTAAAACTTCAAATCCTCATGATTATTCGAGAACACCAGGAGGATCATCTAGTGGATCTGCAGCCTCAGTAGCCTCTTTTATGGCTCCATTATCTATTGGTTCTCAAACTGGTGGATCTGTTATTAGACCCGCTTCATATTGTGGTGTAGTTGGATATAAACCTACTTATGGATTAATTTCCAGAAATGGTGTTCTTAAAACATCTGAAAAATTAGATCACATAGGTGTATTTGGAAGATCAGTTGAAGATGTAGCACTTCTTGCGAAAGTTTTAATTAAGAAAGATAACTACGATAGTGCAACCGTACACTATTCAACGGAAAACATGTTGGATGAAGTAAAAAAAGGGCCTTTATTTGAACCAAAATTTATTTTTTATAAAACTGAACATTGGAAAATTATTGAAAAAAAATCGAGGGAAGCATTTGAATATTTTATAAAATCGTTCAAAAATAATATTGAAGTGTTTGATACGCCTTCTTATTTCAAAGATATTAACAAGTATCATCAGATAATTCATGAGACGGATTTAGCAAACAATTTTGCTCTTTATTACAAAAAGTATAAAAAAAAATTATCTAAATATATGCAAGATGCGATTGCAAAAGGTAATAAACATTCTGCAAAAGAATATGCTGAAGCAATTGATTTTATGAAAAGAAGTTATGAGTCATATCAGGAAGTTTTTGAAGATTATCATGGAGTGTTATCGCCATCAAGTCCAGGGGTTGCCCCCAAAGGATTAAAAAGTACTGGAACTGCTGAATTTAACAAAGTCTGGTCGTATTTGGGAACACCATGTATTTCTCTTCCTGTTCTTCAAGGAGAAGGCAATTTACCGTTAGGAGTTCAGTTAATAGGTGCAAGATTTGATGATCATAGATTTTTAGGTATTGCTAATTGGCTTGAAAAGGAATGTAATAAATAAAATGAATAAATTTACAACATTTCTGGGAACATTGCTGGCAGCAGCATTTCTAATAGGTCTTGCAACTACATTAACAAGATCAACAATGATTGGTTTTTTTGACGTACTACCTGTTTATATCTTAATGGCCATAGCAATTTTTATGATGGTCTACGAAGCCTTTTTCGACAAGAAATAATTTTTTAAATAGAAAATTGCCTAAACAAAAAAACAATTTTTTAGCTTTCTCTTTACTGTTTATTCAACCTATTTTTATGGCTTCAAATTTAATAGTTGCGAGAGGAGGTGTTGATTTTGTTCCACCAATTTCTTTAGCATTTTGGAGGTGGACTTTTGTTTTTATAATTCTTTTACCTTTTACATATTTTTCTTTAAAAAAAAATTATCCAATTATCAAAAAAGAATTTAAAAAATTATTTTTTCTTGGTGCTATGGGATGCGGTGTATGTGGAGCGTTCCCATTTTTAGCTGGACAAACAACAACAGTTACTAATATGGGAATTATTTATACTTCTTCCCCAATTTTTATAATTTTGATTTCAGCAATTTTCTTTCATGAAAAAATAAACTTATTTAAAATAACTGGACTGTTTGCATGCTTAATAGGTGTGTTTACGATTATTATTAAAGGAGATTTAGATTTACTAGTTAATTTAAATTTTACTATTGGTGATCTGTGGATGCTTGGTGCAGCTATAGGTTGGGCATTATATTCAATTTATCTATTTTATTGGAAATCTGAATTATCACTTCTTCAAAGGTTTACTTTAGTATCTTTTTTTGGAGCACTAAGTTTATTACCTTTCTATATTGCTGAGGAAATATTTGTAGCAAGAACCGTTTTTAATCAAGAATTTTATTTATGGGCATTATTTGCAGCTATCTTTCCTGGGATAATCGCATTTACTCTTTACACACAGGCTCAAAAAAATCTTGGTGCGTCTTTAACCGGTTTCACACTTTATGTTTTTACAATTTATGGAGCAATTTACGGTTATTTTATATTTGATGAAAAATTAGAATCGTATCATTATTTAGGTACAGCTTTGGTATTCTTAGGAGTTTACTTAGCTAGAAAAAATTATGAGAATAAGCCGTAGGAGTATATTTATGGAAATAATAATTGGAATTTTAGTTGTTTACTTTTCGATTTTGATTTTACTTTTCATATTCCAGAGAAATCTAATGTATCACCCAAATGAAAATAATTATTATGGCGAAAAATTAGAAGTTGAGATTGAGAAAGTAAAAATTAGAACAAGCGACAACATAAATCTTTTAGGCTGGTTTCATAAAAAGAATCTAGAAAATAACAAAACAATTCTCTTTTTTCATGGTAATGCAGGAAATCTTGAGAACAGAATAAATAAATTAAATCATTTTAATGATTTAAATGTAAATTTTTTAATCATTGCTTGGAGAGGTTTTAGTGGAAATGATGGTAATCCCACTGAAAATAACCTTTATATTGATGGAAAAAGTGCATTGGAGTGGCTAAAAAATAATGGTGTAGATGAAAATAATATTATTATTTTTGGGGAGTCGCTTGGAACCGGAATAGCAACTGAGATTGCTCAAAAAGGGAATTTTGCAGGATTGATACTAGAGACACCTTTTACCTCTATGGTAGAAGCTGCAAAGAACTTTTATCCCTACATCCCTGTTGGCCTACTTTTAAAAGATAAATACGAGAACCAGAAAAAAATCAAAAGTATTAATATCCCAGTTTTGGTAATGCATGGTGAAGCAGACAAAATAGTTCCTTTCTGGATGGGAAAAAAAATATTTGATTTGGCAAATAATCCAAAATATTCATATTTTACAAAGGATGACGACCATATGATGGAGTATGACTCTAACTTAGTTTCTATGTTAAATGATTTTTTAAAACGATTAAATTAAGCCACATTCTTAACAAATATAATCCAAACTTTTATTTTAATGACTTAAGGATGAAAAAATTATATTTATTTATTTTTATACTACTTTCATTTGGAAACTTTAGCTTTGCAAAGGAAAACTTATCTTCGGTAGATAATTTATTTCACATAGATCAAATGAATTCACATGATGAAAACTTTGCCTTATATTTTAAAACACGTGAAAAAGCTATTTTGGCACGAGGGGAAAATAATAACTACATAAACGATTATCCTAAAGACCTCTATATATATGATTATGAAACAAAAAGTTCATCACCTTTAATATCTTACGAATGGTTTCCAAGAAGAGCTAAATATTTTTTGCAGGAATATGATTTTCCAGTCTTTCCTGATGATTTTGCATACTATTTATTAAAAGATAATAAAACACTTGTTATGATTAGTGCCGTTAAAAGCTTAAGAGCTAATTTCAAATTTGATATTACAGAAAAAAAATTAGAGGTTTATCCGGTTAATGGAAAGTTCGACTTTATTATATCTTCAATTGCAAAAGACTGTGATCATTATGATTTTAAAGACAATTATAAATGTAGCTTTTATAAACCTTTGATTTCAAGCACTTTAATTAATTAATCTGTGTAAAGGCATCAGCAAACTTTTCTGCCTCAAAAACTTGCAGATCATCTTCTTTTTCACCTAAACCAAGAGCAACTATTGGCAGTTTATATTTTTTAGCAACCGCTAAAAGAATTCCTCCTTTAGCTGTTCCGTCTAATTTTGTCATTATTAGTCCAGTAATAGGGATAATTTTATTAAACTCCTCAACTTGATTGAGTACATTTTGTCCAGAAGTAGCATCTAAAACTAAAATTACATCATGAGGAGCCTCAGAGTCGATTTTTTTAGTTACGTTTGCAATTTTTTTATATTCCTCCATTAAATTTTTTTTGTTTTGCAATCTTCCAGCTGTATCTATCAAAACTTGATCAAATTGGTTATTTATTGCATCTTCGATAGCTTTATAAGCAACAGATGCTGGATCGGATCCTTGTGATGATTTTGTAAGAGAAACATCAACTTTTTTTGCCCAATTTTCCAGTTGTTCAATTGCTGCTGCTCTAAATGTATCTGATGCAGCAAGCATAACTTTATTTCCGTTACCTTTTAATATTTTACTTATTTTTCCTATTGTAGTTGTTTTACCAACTCCGTTAACACCGGACACTAGAGTAGCATATAGTTTTTCTTTTTTTTTAAAAAAATCGAAACTTTCTAAAGGTTTCATTAACTCAATTATATAATCTTTTAAAATTTTATTTATTTCCTCTGAAGTGTCTTTGTTTGGA
>Ga0209992_10003295_pt1 | contig 13732 bp, 10 predicted proteins | sample 2SBtaG_2_FD_182564 | JGI IMG/M metagenome (GOLD analysis project Ga0209992, IMG submission 182564) | Deep subsurface microbial communities from Kolumbo volcano to uncover new lineages of life (NeLLi) - 2SBTROV12_ACTIVE470 metaG (SPAdes)... | ecosystem: Environmental > Aquatic > Marine >... | reverse complement strand
GGTATGTTACCCGTATCTGCCGTACTCGCCGATGATGAAGTGATGCTCAACATCCAACCCGGTGAGCATGGTTCTACTTATGGCGGCAATCCGCTGGCCTGTGCCGTGGCCATGGAAGCGCTTAAAGTATTGAAAGATGAACAGATGGCAGAAAATGCAGCGGCCATGGGTGAATTGATGCGCAGCGAACTGGCAAAGTTATCTTCTCCCTATATCCACACCATCCGTGGCAAAGGCCTGCTCAATGCCATCGTTATCGATCACGCCAATGCTGATGCTGCATGGGAGCTTTGCCTGGCATTGAAAGAAAAAGGATTGCTGGCCAAACCCACACATGGCGATAAGATCCGTTTCGCCCCTCCGTTGCTCATCAATCGTGAACAAATACTGGAGTGCGTGGACATCATCGATGAAAGCCTAGCTTCTTCATTAACTCAATAGGCAGCTTGGGCAGGTTTTTTCTTTCGATCAGGTAAGTAGCAAGGCCCGATAAATCGCGGTACACATAATGTTTGCTCAATGCTCCTTCCAAATAACCTGCTCCGGAAGTATTGCCCGTGCCTACCCGCATGCCAATCATACGGCGCACCATGATGAGGTGCTTGTGACGCCAGTTGCTGAGCAGGTGATCAATTTCAATCAAAGCATCAAGCAGTTGGTAAGATGTTTGGAATACCGGAAAATCGCGGTACAGCATGATGAACAAAGCAGCCCGCATGGCTTTGGGTGAAAAATTACTGCGCAGTGTTTCCAGTTGCGCCGGAGTATAATCGGCGTGCGCTTTTTCAAAAAAGACATAATCGAAATCAAATATCTTGCCTTGCTCACGTTCTGTTAGGCCTTGTAAATAAATAGCGCGGTAATCATTCCAGAAAGGATGATCCGTAGTATTGTTCGTTGTTGCCGGTTTATATTGATGCCATAATTCTGTATCAAAGAAAGGCATGCGCTCCAGCCAGTCGTTCACCAGTTGCAACAGGTTCTTTTCTGTTTCTACGGCTGTGATACGTTCATAATCATTCCGGGTAAACCCGCCTTCATTGGTACGTTTGTAATACTCTTTCTGATGCCGTTGATCGATCTGCAATCCCAATCTCGCCTCAATCAGCCTGAACTGCGCACTCTGGAAGCCGGATGAAGGCGTGAGCAGGTTACGGAACTCCAGGAAATCGAGCGGGGTCATGGTATTGAGGATGGTGATCTGCTGGTTCAGCAGTTCCAGTATGCAAATGACCCGGTGTAGGCGGTGACGGACCAGGTTCATATCCTCGGAGTTATCATTGATCTTTTCCTGTGAAAATATATGCATCACATAATCCAGCTCGAACAGTATCTGTTTGAACCATAGTTCATAAGCCTGGTGTATGATGATGAAGAGCATTTCATCGTGTGCAGGCGCATGGCCTTCTTCAAAACTCACCGGGTGCTGGCCATCCAATATCTTTTCCAGGTGCAGGTAACTGCCATAATACAGGGGTTCCTTTTTCATAACAAGCATCGTTCTTTCAGCAAAGAAAAGCTTTGTTTACCATTATCTTTGCAATCTATGACACGCACAGAACTGGTAGCACAAATACGGCAAAAGAAATCTTATTTAACGGTGGGACTGGATACCGACATCACCAAAATTCCACCCCACCTGCAATCACACCCCGATGCCGTATTTGCCTTCAACAAAGCCATCATCGATGCTACCCTGGAATATTGTGTGAGTTACAAGATCAACACTGCTTTTTATGAATCACAGGGTTTGAAGGGTTGGGAAGCCCTGGAAAAAACCGTGCACTATATTCCTTCCACCCATTTCAAGATAGCCGATGCCAAACGAGGCGATATTGGCAATACTTCTTCGCAATACGCCAAGACCTTTTTTGAAGTGTTGCCCTTTGATGCAATAACTGTAGCGCCTTACATGGGTGAAGACAGTGTACGTCCCTTCCTGGAATACGAAAACAAATGGACCATTGTACTGGGCCTCACTTCCAATGCAGGCAGTCTTGATTTCCAAAAACTCTCCCTGGCTTCTAGCGAAAAAATGCTGTACGAACAGGTACTGGAAAAAACAGTTTCCTGGGGTACACCCAACAACCTGATGTTCGTGGTAGGCGCTACCCGCGCCAGCGACCTGCAACATATACGCACCATCATCCCCGATCATTTTCTATTGGTACCCGGTGTTGGTTTCCAGGGCGGCAGTCTCGAAGAAGTGTCGCAGTATGGATTGAACAAAGACTGTGGTTTGCTGGTCAATGCCAGCCGCGCCATCATCTTCGCCAGCAGCAAAGAAAATTTTGCCGAAGAAGCCGCTACCATTGCAGCCACTTATGCCGCTGAAATGAAGCAGTACCTCGAAGTCTGAGCCTCATTTATTTTGCCTATCTTAACGGCCCAGTTTTAACGTTAAATCAGGTATTCTATGCAAAGGACAAAGATGCTGTTCGTTCTTCTGCTGGTTGTTGTACAACTGACCGCACAAAACAAAACAGTAAAAGACAAAGTGCTGCCGGTTTCGCCGGAAGTTAAAATAGGCAAGCTTTCCAATGGCCTCACTTATTATATCCGTAAAAACCAGGAACCCAAAAACAGGGCGGAACTGAGACTGGTAGTCAATGCCGGTTCTACACTGGAGAGCGATAAACAGGTAGGTCTTGCGCACTTCGTTGAACACATGTGTTTCAATGGTACAAAACATTTTAAGAAACAAGAGCTGGTAGACTTCCTTGAAAAAAGCGGCGTGAATTTCGGCGCCGACCTGAATGCCTACACCAGTTTCGATGAAACGGTATATGAATTACAGGTGCCTACGGATAGTCCTACTGTATACCGCCAGGCTTTGCAGATACTGGAAGACTGGGCACACCTGGTCAGCTTCGAGCCCGTTGAAATAGACAAAGAGCGCGGTGTGATCGTAGAGGAATGGCGACTGGGCCGCGGCGCCGATGCCAGGCTCCGTGATAAATATTTCCCGGTCATGTTAAAAGGATCGCAGTATGCCAAGCGCCTGCCCATTGGCACCAAAGAAAATATCGATACAGCGCATTACAATACACTCACCAGTTTTTATAAAGACTGGTATCGCCCCGATCTGCAAGCAGTGATTGTAGTGGGTGATGTGGATGTAGCGGAAACAGAGCGGATGATCAAAGAGCATTTCGCGAAAATACCCAGGGCTGTCAATCCCAAACCAAGGAAAAAATTCAGCATTCCATCTCATACAGAAACCAGGGTATCCATCCTTACCGATCCGGAGCAGCCTTATAATGTGGTGCAGATTTATTATACCCAACCGGAAATACCTGCTGCCAAAACAGAGAGCGAGTACCGTGCCTCCATTGTACGCGGACTGTTCAATCAAATGATGAGCAGCAGGCTGGATGAGATTGCACAAAAGCCCGATGCGCCCTTCCTTTTCGGAAGCAGTAGCTATGGTAGTTTCATTGGCGATAAAGATGCATTCAGTTTGCTGGCCGTAGCCAAAACAGGTAAAGACATTGCCGCTTCCATCGAAACCCTCGTAACAGAGAATGAAAGGGTAAGGCAATACGGTTTTGTGCAAAGCGAACTGGACCGCGCCGTTAAATCCAGCATGTCGTACATAGAGAACCTGTATAAAGAACGCAACAAGACCAAATCGGCGGAATTGCTGCAGGAACTGGTACGTAACTATTTAAAACAGGAATCCATTCCCGGTATTGAATACGAATATGGATTGTACCAGAAATTCCTGCCTACCATCACCCTGCAGGAAGTCAACAGCCTGATTAGCCGGTGGATCAAAAAGACCGATCGTTCTATTATCGTTACTGCACCCGAAAAAGAAAAAAACAACCTGATCAGCAGTACGGCTGCATTGGATATACTGAACAAACCTTTGGGCTCGTTAAAAAAGTATGAAGATAAAATGGCAACAGGTCCGTTGTTGCCGGTTGCACCCATTCCGGGTAAAATAACAGCCGAGAAACAATACGAATCTATTGGTACTACTGAATGGACTTTATCGAACGGTGCACATGTTGTGCTCAAACCCACCACATTCAAAAACGACGATATCCAATTCTCGGCCATCAGTTGGGGCGGCACTTCACTTTACAGCGATGCCGACTATATGAATGCATCCAACGCCTCATTGATTGCACTGACAGGCGGCATGGGCAACCTGGATATACAAAGCCTGCAAAAAGAAATGGCGGGAAAGAACTGCACTGTAGCGCCTTCCATGAGCAATTATATGCAGGGCATGAATGGCAGCAGCACCAAGAAAGACCTGGAAACGGCCATGCAGTTGTTATACGGCTATTTTGTAGCGCCGCGTAAAGACAGCAGCATGTTCAAAGTAGTACAGCAGCAGATGCAGGTACAGTTGGCGAATAAGGATAAAAACCCGGCCAGTGTATTTGGCGATACAGTGGGCTATGTAATGGGTAATTATCACCCGAGGCGCAAACCTGTTACGCTGGAAGCAGTGAAACAACTGGAACTTGACCGTGCATTTAATATTTATAAAGAAAGGTTCTCTAACGGCGGGCAATTCCTGTTTACGTTTGTAGGCAATTTCACGCTGGACAGCATCAGGCCGCTGGTTGAAAAATATATTGCCTCTCTCCCGTCCACCGGCAAACAAGACAGTTGGAAAGACGTGGGCCTGCGTTATCCGCAAGGCGTCATCAACAAAGTGGTGAAAAAAGGAAAAGAAAGCAAAGCCAGCGTACGGTTGTATTTCACCGGCAACAGCGCTGCTTTCAACGACCTCGACGAACTGCAAATTGGCCAGTTGTGTAAAGCATTGGGCATCCGTTTGCGGGAAGTGCTGCGTGAAGACGCCGGCGGCGTGTACGGCGTAAGCGTTTCGGGTGGATTGAGCAGGGAGCCGGTAAACAATTACAGCATCGGCATACAGTTTGGTTGCGCACCCGAAAACGTAGACAAGCTGATAGGACTAACAATGGATGAAATAAATCATACCAAGTCCAACGGCATCGCCCCCGTGAACATTGAAAAAGTGATAGCCGAACAAACCCGCGGCCTCGAAACCGAGTTCAAGGAAAACAGTTACTGGCGTTACAAACTGGAACAGCATATCTTCCGCAAGCAAAATCCCGAAAAAATACTGGAAGCGCCGCAACTCGTTAAGAAAATTACCGTGGAGCGTACGAAAGAACTTGCGAATCAATATTTCAATGAAGCCAATATGGCCAAATTTGTCTTACTGCCTGAAGATAAATAAAAATGCCTGATCGTCATCCCGAGCAACGTCACCCTGAGCGAGCGAAGCGAGTCGAAGGGGCAGCCGAGGGATCTGCCTGAGCATTCAGCATATCCTTCGACTCGCTTCGCTCGCTCAGGATGACGATCAGACATTTTTTATCCAATTACAAAACCATCCGGCAGAATAGCCATCTTCTTCACTACCACAATACCGTCTTTCACCGCATATAAAGGATGGTCTGTATTAGCCAGGTGATCTCCTCCGTTGATCTGAACGGCATTGCCAATGCGGCAATTCTTATCTATGATCGCATTCTTGATAAAACAACGTTCTCCAATGCCCATCCTGGGTATTCCTTTGAAATCATCCGAGGTCATCTCTTCAATGGTTTCATAACCGTCATTCCCCATTACATAACTGTTAACGATGGTGGTGCCGGCTCCGATACGCGAACGGATACCCACCAGGCATTGTTCCAGCCTGCTGGCATTGATGGAACCTTCCGCTATCAGGGTCTTTTCCAATGTAGTGCCGCTGATCTTGGCCGGTGGCAGCATGCGCGAGCGGCTGTACACTATTTTAGTATGATCGAATAAATTGAATGGCGGGATATCCTGTGTTAACGCCAGGTTGGCTTCATAAAATGAGTAAATGTTTCCAATATCGGTCCAGTAGCCGTCGTACTGGAAGCTGACAACTTTATAGTTCGCAATGGAATCAGGGATGATCTCTTTACCAAAATCCGTTGCCTGGGGATGTACTTCATTGAGCAGGTGGTACAACATTTTTTTACTGAAAATGTAAATACCCATGGAAGCCTGGTAATGACGGCCCGCCCGCTGCATTTCAGCGCCGGTATCACTTACCCAATCTGCCAATACATCCTTTTTGGGTTTCTCTATAAATGAAGTGATGAAATTCTTTGCGTCTGTTTTCATGATGCCGAATTCTGTAGCTTCCCTTTCTGCTACCGGAATGGTGGCAATGGAGATATCCGCTTCACTCGCTTTATGCGCTTTGAACATTTGGGTAAAATCCATCTGGTACAACTGGTCACCACTCAGAATAAGTACATATTCGAAATCGTGGTTCGAAATATGCCGGAGCGATTGTCGCACCGCATCGGCGGTACCCTGGAACCAACCGCTGTTTTCAGGTGTTTGTTCGGCGGCCAGTATGTCTACAAAACCAGTACTGAAAGCGCTGAATAAATAAGTATTCTTGATGTGCTTGTTCAACGATGCCGAGTTGAACTGGGTAAGCACGAACATGCGATTGATATCGCTGTTGATACAATTACTGATAGGGATATCAACGAGGCGGTATTTACCGGCAATCGGCACAGCGGGTTTGGATCGGCTCGCGGTAAGCGGGAACAGTCTTGTTCCAGCGCCTCCTCCCAGGATCACGGCCAGAACTGATTTTGAAATCGTACTCATCGTATAGCGGGTTTTATTAGGTTATCGTAATGACCTGTACAGCTTCAGGTATGCTTCTACTACAGATTCCCAGCTGTGGTCTATTTCCATCATCTGCCTGCGCATGGTATCCAAATGCGCCGGGTGTTGGTATACCGACACAGCGCGGCTGATCGAATAGTCGATGTCTTCAATATTCGCATGGTTGAAGCGGATACCAAACCCACCGGGATCGCCCATATCCGTCACTGTATCCTGCAAACCACCTGTACTTCTCACAATGGGAACGGTTCCATAACGCATGGCATACATCTGGTTGAGTCCGCATGGCTCCACCCTGCTCGGCATCAACAAAAAATCAGCGCCGGCATACATCAGGTGACTCAATGCTTCATCATACCCGATCACCACATTGAACACATCGGCATAAGGTTCCTTCATTTGCTGAAACTGCCATTCCACCTGTGTTTCGCCACTGCCCAACACAAGAAAAGAAGCCTGGCCCTGTGTGTGGTCGATGGCCACACGGATCGCATCGGGTAATACATCGGCCGCTTTTTCGCCCACGAGCCGGCCAATGAAAACAAACAATGGTTTGCTAGGGTCCAAACCAAACCGCCTGCACAATAACTCTTTATTCTGCTGCTTGCCTGTCTTTGCGGTGGCAACAGAAAAATGATGATCGAGGTATTTATCCGTTTCAGGATCCCATACTTCATTATCGATTCCGTTGAGAATGCCCACACATTTTCCCTTTTCGTATTCGAATAATTTTTCCAGTCCGTTCGAATTCGAGCGCAGCTCATCCATATAACTATGGCTCACGGTGGTTACTTTATCGGCGCACTTGATGCCCGATGCCAATGGATTGATATTACCGTTCCAATCCAGCATGCCCCTTTTCCACAGGTCCCACCGCGGTATATACTTACTCTGGTCCCACCCCATCCATCCCTGGTATTGGGCATTGTGAATGGTAAGCACGGTGGGGATAGATGCCAGTTTCCGGTAATCATAGCAATGCTGCATCATGAAGGGCAGCAGACCGGCATGATAGTCGTGGCAGTGCAGCACGCGGGGTTTGTGTTCCCAACTGCTCATCCAGTTCACTACAGCGATCTGGAAGGCTGTGAACCGCTCCACATCATCATCATACCCATATATCCGGTGCCGGTCGAGCAGCCCGTTGATGTCTACCAGGTAAAGGTCGAACCCCAGCTTATTAGTGGTTTCCTTGATAATGGTATAGTCGAAAAACCAGTTTCCCAGGTTGGAACTTCCTTTGAAATCTACCGTCCACTCGTTGTCGTATAAGAATTTGGTCCGGTACATGGGCATCACCACTTTGGCTACATGCCCCGCTTTGCATTGGTATTTGGGTAAAGCCCCTACTACATCGCCTAATCCGCCCGCTTTGGCTACGGGATAACACTCTGCACTGACATGAATGATCTCCATGAGACGCTTTTGAAAGATTTGCTCTGAAGTTAGTAACTAAAAGCATTCATCCAATTCTCGTATTTAAATTTTTCCATCTTATTTTTGATTATTTTGCAGCCCCTGTCTAAAACAGCTTGTCTACCATGAACCAACAAACCAAATGGTCGCAGTTCGGCACCCTCATTTCTGTTTTCTTTTTCTGGGGATTTGTAGCCGCGAGTAACGACATACTCATTCCGGTATTTAAAAAAGCCTTTAACCTGTCGCAGGCGCAGAGCATGCTGGTATCTGTGGCTTTTTATGTAGCCTATACCATAGGGTCGCTTATTTATTTTGGCATATCTAAAATGATTAAGCACGACCTGCTGAATAAAATGGGTTATAAAAACGGCATTGCCCTTATCTCGGCCATTGGTACGCTGCTGTTCTATCCTGCGGCCAACAGTTCTTCTTTTACATTGATGATTACCGGGCTGTTTGTAGTAGGATTAGGTTTTTCACTTCAGCAGATCGCTGCCAACCCACTCGCCATTGTGATCGGCGATCCCAAAACTGGTTCACAAAGACTAAACATGGCAGGAGGTATCAATAACTTCGGTACCACCATCGGCCCATTACTGGTAAGCTTTGCCATCTTCGGCAGTGTTACCAGCGGTTCCGGTACCGCCAGCATCGAAAGTGTGAAAGTGCCCTACCTCGTCCTCGGCGCCGCTTTCATCCTGGTGGCGTTGTTCTTTAAGTTTTCATCCATCCCCAATAAAATTGACCTGGAAGATGTGGCAGCACACGAGGCCGACAGTGAAAAGCAGGTGATGCACCGGTCTTCGGCCACTCAATACCCGCAACTTTGGCTGGGCATGATCGGCATATTTGTATATGTAGGCGTGGAAGTGGCCACCGCCGCCAACCTGCCCGAATACATGCGGCAGCACATGAACATTCCTACAGATAAGATCGCACCCTTTGTATCGCTCTATTGGGCCAGTCTTATGATGGGTCGCTGGACTGCATCTGTGGGTGCATTCAGTGTGAGCATGGGAGCTAAAAAAATCCTTAATTTTCTCATGCCCTACCTGGCATTTGCCGTTTTCCTTGCGGTGAATGCTATTGCCCGGCACGATATCAGTTCCTTTTATGTATACGGCTTTGTGATCATTGCCATGATCATAGGTGATATCCTCAGCAAAGGCAATCCCGCACGGATGTTATTGATCTTTGCATCGATGGGCATTACAGCATTAGTGATCGGTATGCTCTCAGAAGGCAAGACCAGTGTGTTTGCATTCATCAGTGTTGGACTTTTCTGCAGTACACTGTGGCCCTGTATTTTCACCCTGGCCATCGCCGGTCTGGGTAAACATACCAACCAGGGAAGCAGCATGCTCATTATGATGATTATGGGAGGCGGACTGGTGAGTTTACTGCAAGGATGGGTAGCTTCGGATCATATACTGGGCATCCGGTATAGTTATGTGGTAGGCGTAGCGTGTTTTGCTTACCTTGCGTTTTACGCAATCCGTTCAAAAGCTATTTTGAAAGCACAGGGAATTGATTATGATATAAAAACAAGTGGAGCTCATTAAAAAAATTGTACATGGTGAAGAAAACGCAGGGTGTAGAGCCTTTGGCTATTGGAATTGATATCGGTGGCACCAACACCAAATTCGGAATTGTAGATGAAGTAGGTAATATACTTTTCTCGAACGATATGTCTACCCGGGTTCACAAAGATGTGAACAGTTTCATTGACGAGTTATACAACAACCTGCATCCTTTCATTGAGCAGGCCGGCGGCATAGGCCGCATCAAAGGGATCGGCGTAGGCGCCCCCAACGGTAATTATTACACCGGCACCATTGAATACGCACCAAACCTGCCCTGGAAAGGCATTATACCATTGGGTAAGCTGATCGAAGACAAGTTCAAAATACCCGCGATCATCACCAATGATGCCAATGCAGCTGCACTGGGTGAAATGATGTATGGTGCGGCACAGGGCATGAAGGACTTTATCATGATCACACTGGGCACCGGTGTGGGCAGCGGTATCGTAGCCAATGGCCATCTTATATACGGGCATGATGGTTTTGCCGGTGAACTCGGACATACCATCATCATACCGGACGGCCGCCTGCACGAAGGCACCGGTAAAAAAGGATCCCTGGAAAGTTATGCATCTGCAACAGGCGTACGCCTCACCGCGTTGGAATTCCTGGAGAAAAGCCCCAAACCCAGCCTGCTTCGCGCCCTACCGCAAGACAGCATTGACTCCAAAGCAGTACACGATGCCGCCATGGAAGGCGATGAACTGGCCAAAGAGATATTTGAATATACCGGTAAGATATTGGGCATCGCCCTGGCGAACTTTGTCATGTTCTCCAGTCCGGAAGCCATTATTCTTTTCGGAGGCCTTACCAAAGCTGGTGATATGATACTGAAACCTACACGCGAAAGCATGGAAAACACCCTCATACAGGTGTTCCAGAATAAAGTGCGGATTTTGGTGAGTCACCTTAAATCGGCAGATGCTGCTATACTAGGGGCGTCGGCGTTGGTGTGGTAAGTTTTTCCTGCATCCATTTTTCTTTTCCCCATCCGGGTATGACGTGTTTTTCACTATGGTAAGAGGAACGCACCAGCGGACCACTCTCCACATAATCAAAACCGAGCTCATATCCTATTTCACGCAGTTCAGCAAACTCATCGGGATGCACGAAACGCTGAACAGCTAAATGTTTTTTGCTAGGTTGCAGGTATTGCCCCAGGGTAAGTACATCGCAACCAACTGTAAGCAGGTCTTCCATACTTTGGATCACTTCTTCTTTGGTCTCTCCCAGCCCCAGCATGATACCTGTTTTAGTACGCATGCCTCCTTCTTTCAACATACGCAACACATCGAGACTGCGACGGTATTTAGCCTGTATGCGTACCTGCCTGGTTAAACGCTCTACTGTTTCCATATTATGACTCACCACTTCAGGCGCAGCATCGATGATGCGTTGCACCTGTTCTGCATTGCCCCTGAAATCGGGGATCAACGTTTCGAGCGTGGTACCGGGGTTGAGGGCCTTGACCGCTTTGATGGTATTGTACCATATAATGGATCCGCCGTCTTTGAGCTCGTCGCGGTCTACACTCGTGATCACGGCATGCTTTACCGTCATCAGGTGAATGGCTTCCGCTACACGCTGCGGCTCATCCCAATCCACCGGTTCGGGCCTGCCGGTGGCTACGGCACAAAAACCACAACTGCGGGTACAGATATTACCCAGTATCATGAAAGTGGCAGTGCCTTCGCTCCAGCATTCGCCCATATTCGGACAATTGCCGCTTTCACAAATGGTATGTAATTTATGGGTATCCACCAGTCCGCGTACGTGCTTATAACTGGCGCCAATAGGCAGCTTTACGCGAAGCCAATTGGGTTTTTGAAGTTTATGATCGTTGGTATCAACTTTGGGAACTACGGGTAACTCTTGCATGGAACGCCTCTTAATCTGGTTCTATGCAAAAATAAGTCACTTTCGCTTACCAAAAGTGAGGGCTATATAAGCGTTGAAAAAGAAGCTTTTATCGGGCACTTGCACCAGGATAGGCATTTTCTGGGAATAATATTCCGCGTTCAGTCCCACTTCAATGGCCGAAAGCAATTCATTGTACCTGCCATAATCGAAGCGCAATGCAGTACGCAGGTGCGCTCCGGGCACTACCTGCACTTCACCCCATCCCTTGAAAAACCCGCCGCTGCCGGTAATGATCGTAGGATCGAGGAACAGGCTATCGTTACTGCCATTGTATTTGATGCTCTGCGCTTTGTTGCCGTCGTACTTATTCAGTATGTTGAGATAATAAGGTTTAAGTAATCCGGCAGTAATACCGCCGCCATAAATGGCCGACACAGCCACACCATTTTTATTACCCTTGCCGCCGATCAGTTTCTGCTGACCGAAGCCCAGTTTGAAATTATAAAAGTTATTGCGCTTACCATACACATAATTGGAGATGATGGTGAAGCCCGATCCATTGTTGTTGAAAGCAGCGCTTTTATCTTCTTTGGGATGTTTGTGTTCGCCAAACTCCATCCACCAAATATTAGTAGTAGTGATGGTCTTGTATTTACCATGCTCATAAAAAATACCCCATCCATCGGTGTTGAATTTGAAGCCATAAGCATTCTGTTTCTGGTAGATGAGCGCCCCTTCTTCTTCCTGCTTGATTAATTGATTGATTCTTTCTTTTTTCTCAGCTTTTTTTTGCGCCTTTTCAGCGGTCTCTTTCGAAAGCTGCTTTTGTTGCGCCGATACGATCATGGAACCCAGTATGAACGGAATAAAAATTAGCTTCTTCACATCGTTTGGTTTGATAGCTGTAAATTTATGGCAAATTTGATGCAATGACTTCACAAATTATTTATAAAGGTGATTTGCGTACCACTGCTACGCACCTGCAAAGCGGAACTGTTATAGAAACCGATGCGCCTACCGATAACCAGGGGAAGGGAGAACGTTTTTCTCCTACCGACCTTGTAGCGACAGCTTTGGGCACCTGTATGATTACTACCATGGCCATCAAGGCAAGAACGATGAATATTGAGTTGGATGGGACCCGTGTGGATGTAACCAAAATAATGGTAAGCGACCCTCGTCGCGTTGGCAAGATCGTAGCACACATGTATATGCCTGCCGGCTTGCATGTAGATGAAAAAACAAAAGAGATCCTCGAGAGAACGGCGCGCACCTGTCCTGTTGAAAGAAGCCTGCATCCCGATGTAGCGCTCGATATCGCTTTCTACTGGTAACCTTTAACCGGCATTGAGTATTTTATTGCCCACCGCGCATACCAGGCACCTTTTCTTTGCGCAGTAATGATTACTGAGTTCCGTCATCGCCTGTGAATCCAGCGCTGAGTGGATGGTTATGCCCATGGTCTGCCATTCCCTGGTAATCCTGTTCTGCTCAGCTGGCAATTCCAGTAACCAGGAAAGCAGGTGGGCTTTTTGATGTGCAGCGTTATGATAAGTGGCATGGGCAAATAAAAGCGGGATCACCGTGTTGATGATGAGGTTATCGGCCATATACCGGCCAAGGTATTTGGGTTGCGATTTACTTTCTTCTTTGAAGTGGTAATGCGTGTTCCAGTAATCATCTGCTGCGATATCTGCAAATACAGTTGACAAGGAAGCAACAGACCGTGCTTCGCAGAACAATGAGTAGAATGAAGGGCAGCGATGGAACAATGCTGCTAATTGCGACAGCCGTATCGTGGGAAACGATGCAGGTCGCATACGCAGAAAAGCCGCCGGCAAAGCGGATGGTACCAACTTGTATTTATTCCTGTAGAATGCATATTCCCTTTGCAGCAAAAGTCCATACGCATCCCTGCCTGCATGGCCCAGCAGGTTGGCCTGCCCCATTAAAAGGGCTTCCAGTTGTGTTCTGCGATTGCGATGACGCGCCAGCAATCGCACTGGCAATGCAGTTGCCACCTGTTCAAACAATATGCGGTTTACTTTACCTCCGAAATTGCCGGCAATAGAACGCCAGCAGACTTCTTCCCAATCGCCATTGCATTGCTGCAATGTTTCGAGTACCTGCATGGCTTTCTGTTCCAGTCTTTCAGCAGCCAGCCGTTCTTTCCATGCATACCATGCCAGTGGGGTGAGTGCAGG
>Ga0209992_10003292_pt1 | contig 13748 bp, 12 predicted proteins | sample 2SBtaG_2_FD_182564 | JGI IMG/M metagenome (GOLD analysis project Ga0209992, IMG submission 182564) | Deep subsurface microbial communities from Kolumbo volcano to uncover new lineages of life (NeLLi) - 2SBTROV12_ACTIVE470 metaG (SPAdes)... | ecosystem: Environmental > Aquatic > Marine >... | reverse complement strand
GGCCAAAGCCAAGGCGGCTTTAATCAAAACCAAGGCGGATTCAACCAAGGGCAACAAGCTCCTCAATCTTCAGGTTTTGCTAACCAACAAAGTGGCTTCAATCAAGGCCAACCAAACCAAGCTTCACAAGGTGGCTTTGCTAATCAACAAGGTGGTTTTAATCAAGGTCAAACTCAGCAACAACCACAACGTGGTGGCTTTAATCAAAATCAAGCCCCGCAAGGTGGCTTTGCTAATCAAGGACAAGTTGCGCCACAACAAGCTGCTAAATTAAATCCTCAAGAACCCGATATGGATTTTGATGATGATATTCCGTTCTGAGACATACCTAAGACAAAATTAGAAATGTTGATAAATAATCTTAAAAGCCGCTAATAAGCGGCTTTTTTATGTTCAATAGTAAAAGGACTTATCGTCAAAAATATAACAGAAATGGAGTACCTATTAATTTATAAGATAAGCACTGTACACGCTATTGATAACGGTATGTATCGCCATAGCTTTTTTCTCTAAAAGGGGAAAAGAAAATAACAGTTTTCTCTGTTGGGCTATAAACAGTAAGAGAACCCGCTTTTGGTAATTTGATAGGCTCTCTTGCTTTTTTCGCACTCGCAATGGGGTTATTACGTATTAACTCTGCCTGTGTTTTGATTTTTTTCATTGAATGAAATACCGAGGGTTCTACTTTTTCAGATTTCACCAAAAAGTCTAATTCAAGAGATTTACCATTAGCAAAAGTCGCTTTCACAGTAGCCGTTTGCTGTAATCTCTGCTCTTTCCATATAGCCTTATTTGTATTAGTTCCTATGCCATTGGACACTAGGTTATTTGGCTCACACGACTTTCTAACTACACACTTGAATTCAGTACCTTTTTCATAGTCAATTCTTAGCTCAGAAAGATGATTAGTAATTGAATTAACAATATGTTGAGCAGTCAACGTACTTCCTGCAAAAGCAATAAGACATTTATGAGTTTGAAAAACTTTAATATAACCTTGGAACAACTCGCCTATAAAATGCGGCTGCCAGACATTAATCGGTACTTCTATAATTTTTTTAAACCCAGATACTAAAGGCTCTCTTCCAGAGCGTGTTTCGGTGCTAATCAAACTATCTGCTATTAAAAATATGCCAGACCTTCTATCTGGTACAGACTCTTCTGACTTCTTTGCATTCCAACGAAATCCATTTTGTCTATAACCTACAACTACTAGCGTCATACCCTATGCTACCCACTTCTTATGGTTTGCTGAAAAATCTACTACCAAATTATAAATCTTGTCGCACTTCTCTTTAAACTCAATTCGGCCGTAGCTTTCAGGCAAATCTTTATCTAACACTTCTTCAATTGCATTCTTAACCTGAAGCTGTGTTTGTCCATCTTTCCACCAATCTTGAACTAGTACTTTCGGATGCCCATCAAGTAACCTTAAAATCAGATGCTTAGCTGCAAGTTTGACCTTTTGCTCTTCAGCCTTTGTAATCTTATCTTTTTTCAATAAATCAAAGAGTTCGAGTTCATCCTCGGTCAAACCTTCACGCATATGGCGCTCATCTTCTGCCTTCATGCTCTCGGTAAACTTCATCAAGTCATCAAAGTAGTTTTCTGTCGATGAGCCACCCGCATTATATTGCTCAACAATTTGCTGTAGCTTTTCAGCGAAGTCAGTTCGGGTATGATTTTGCTCCATCATTTTTCGCAGCTTATCTTCAATAAATGCCTTGAGTTCAGCAATCTCTACGTTTTTATATTTTGCTTCCTTAAAGTCTTCCTTTAGCTTTTCGAAGTTAATTTTAGAGAGATCCCAAGTTTTACCTTTTTGAACTATTTGATAATTGGCTTTGTGTTCTTTGACAGCAAACTTCTCAGCGTTGTCTACAACAACACTTTCATCAAGCAACTCAGAAACTTTCTGAGTTAAATCATCAATATCCACTTTCTCAACATGCGCATCAACAACACCTCTTAAATACTGGATAACTGCTATTAAAGGGCGACGAGCTTGTTTCAAAACTTCTGGCTTACATGCCTCGTACAATGAAGAGACGGTATTGTCGTAAACGTAAAAGTTCTTACGCCACTCATCCTTACTCAGTAATGTATCCGCATATTGTTCAAATAGTTCTATGTTTTGAAATACATCCTCACTATCAGCAATAGCTTTGAGGTTTATATTTCTTTCCTTACACCAATTATTCGCTTGGGTGATAGCATCGTCTAATAACCGGAACAACTCAGACTTTTCTTGAACTGAAGGTGTTTCCCCTTCCTTTTCACCTGACGGTTCGTCTTCTCCTTGCCCGTAATCTTTGAGGGCTTGCTTCATATTGCGAAAGACGTTGTAGTAATCGACAATTTCTCCGTTTTTCTTTTCGATGAACTCTCCGCTGTATCCTTTTATTTTATGAGATGCTACTCGGTTCGCTCTCGCAATGGTTTGCATCAAAGTGTGGCCCTTCATGGGCTTATCTAAATAAAGCGTTGAAACGGTAGGGGCATCAAAACCTGTCAGCCACATGGCACAAACAAAAACTATCTGAAGAGGGTTTTCTGGATCTTTAAAGTTATACTCAACATCATGACCATGTTTATCTAATTGCTCTAGTCGAGTGATATGCGGTTTTATATCTAAGTTAGCTTTTTCGAATTTCTCTTGATCTGCTTTCGGGTCACTAATAACAACTGCCATTTCAACAGAGCGCATGTAATTGACAATTTTCTTAAAGCGAGCTTTCTCAATATCATTGGTAGATTTTTTGATAAGTCCTCGAAGGCGCTTAATTTCTTCTTTCCAATGATTCTGTACCTTGTCATACATTTTGACAGCGGTGAACTTGTCTAACGCTACTACCATGCCCTTACCAAGGTATCCGCGTCTCGGAAAATGATAGACAATATCTTTGGCAAGGGTTTCTAGGCGATCATCACGCACCACAACTTGCATTTCTTTAGAAAATTTCTTTTCTAGCTTTTGTTGTTGCGCTTCATCTAAGTTTTCATCCTCTAGCAACTCATAAAACTCATCGCTTAAGTCATCATTTTGGATCAACATTTCAGGTACACGCTTTTCGTAATAAAGCGGTACTGTTGCACCGTCATCAGCAGCATCTTGGAAAGTATACTCAGAAACGTAATCACCAAACCACTCTTCAGTCTTACCAATAACTGAGCGATCTTTATATTTCTTACCTAAAAGAGGAGTACCAGAGAAGGCTAAGAAGTGTGCCCCTTTTAAGCCTTCCCTCATATTTTCCGCTAACGATTTATATTGGGTTCGATGGGCTTCATCGACGATAACAATTACTTCACGCTTTTCCTTTTTAGGGTCAAACAATTGTGGGTATTGCTTTCCTTTGTCGTAACGGAATTTTTGAATTAGTGTAAATACAACTTTTTTATTTTTACCTAGGTAATCCCTTAACTCAGAAGAATCAGCAGGCTGAGCCGAATCTTTTTTCTTAATAACTTCTGAATGCAAAAAGTTACGGTATATTTGATCGTCAAGGTCGGTTCTATCTGTAACTACTACAAAACTAAAATTGCCAGTTACCTTTCTGAATATTTTCCTGACGTAAAAAACCATAGAAAAGCTCTTACCTGAGCCTTGTGTGTGCCAGAAAATACCAAGTTTACCGTCTAGCTCCTCACGCCTTAAAAATCTTAAATAAGCTTGATTAACCCCCATGAACTGATGGTTCTGAGCAATAATCTTGTTAGTTTCTTTATGAAACAACACAAAGTTCTCAATGTAATCCAACAGTTTTTCAGGTGCCAACAAACCGTTAATGACGCGTTCTACACTAATCCCTTCTTCTTTAATCTGTTGGCGATTGATTTTTTCTTTTTCATTATCTACACGCAACCAACTGAAAAAATGCTCCCAACCAGCAGTGAAGCTGCCTATTTTCGACTCAATAGCATTAGACAAAACACAAAATGCATTGCAATGAAAAAGCTGCGGGATGTCATGCTTATAGTTTTTTAAGTTGTCATCGTAAGCAGAGCGTAATTTTACGTTAGAGTTTTTAAGCTCAATAAAAACTAGAGGTAGCCCATTGATATACAAGATAACATCAGGTCTACGGTAGCCAGCCTTAGGTGCTTGAACAGATGATTTTATCCAAAGCTGTGTAACAGCAAGGTATTTATTAGGACCGTTTTTTGGTGAAGGGTGGTTAAAGTCGATTAATTTGACAGTCTCTTTTTGTTTTCTCCCATTAGCATCATTAAATTCAACAGGTACACCGTCGCGAATAAATTTGTCTAGTTCACGGTTAGCTACTATTGGGTTCATCGCAGCCCGACGGTCAGTTATTTTATTAATAACCTGCTCATCAATGACTTTTTCAGGAATATCAGGGTTTATAGTAAGGCAAGCTTCGCGTAAGCGATCAGCAAATATCACATCACGTTTATCTGTTCGGCCTGAACCATCGTTTAAATCGTCAGGCTTTGCTGTGAAACAATTTAATGAATCAATGCCGTAAACATGTTGAAGCCGTTGAACTAGAGTTTGCTCAATATCATCTTCACTGATTATATTTTTGACCTTGCCTTTAACCATAATATTCCTTGTTCTTATTCTTTGATTTCCTGCATGCTTGGTGGAAATTGTATATTTAAATCTGCCACTGCAAGTTTTCCTGAAATTAATCTTGGATGAAGCAATTCTTTAGTTTGCTTTAGCTCTTTTTGTATCTGATAAAACCCAACAATTTTCTCAAATATTGGTTTTACTTTGTCTTCAAATATTACCAAAATTTCTTTTGGCGGCCTGATTACTTTCATTCGCTCAAGCCCTCTATTCCAAACAGTGTAAGGCCTATCGGAACCATTGCTAATTTGCATTGCATAGTCGATCGTAGATTCTTTATATAGAGAAAGGTATAAATATGAATATAAATAGGTTTCTTTAGGTCTTATTACGAAGCAAGTTGTTCTAGTTATTCCATTAAACGGAGCAATATTAACTTTATGTTGATATGGACGCATTGCTCCAAATATAAAATCACCTTGTTCAAAAGTAACTAAACTACTTTTTGCTTCTTCATAGCTATAATCATCAATCGGTAAAAACTGTTTACTTCCCATTACATCTAATGGTAAGTAACGCCTCTCTCTCAAATGATCTCCAGCTTTACAACTTTTGGAGCTTTCATCTGCAATTTGATTCAATTCAACAATGTCCCAGTCTTTAGGCATTCCCTTGTAAAAGTCAGTGTCTGCATAACCCGGAAAACGAAATCGAATAAACCACTCCTTGTAAATTTCAATAGCAATTTGTTGTAAAGCTTCAATTGTCTGTTGATTGCATTCTATTAATTCATCGTAGGAAGTCAAAATAGCAGCAATTTTATCTTTTCCGTTAGGTAATGGAGGGACTTTTATCTTGTGCAAATAATTTCTATTTACTCCGGGAACAGCTCCTGCGGAGTTAAAGTTTTCACTTAAAACTGTTTGGAGATAATAATAAACAAATCTAGGGTTATTCCCTTTATAATCTTGAACGTATAAGCTTGTATTTAAAGGCCAGTAATCTTCTTCTGTATAAAAAACCTCACCCAATGTCCCATATCGCCCAGTTATAACGCCCGGTGCCGTAACCATCGGCTCATTGTGCCAACCAGTTAAACCGCTGGAGGACATAATAGGCACATTCCCTTCAACTCTATCTCTATGAGGTAAATCGTAACCACGTTTAAAATTTACAATATCACCAATAGTTAAGTTGTTTTTGTTATTGGTCATCAGTAATCACTTTCAAATTATTGCGAATTATATCTGTAAGTTGATTTGATTGGTTCTCCAAGAAGTTTAACTGCTCTTGAGCAGAGATTAAGTCTGAAATAAACTCCTCTTCGGATTTCCCATCTTCTTCAATTACAACACCAACGTATCGTCCCGGATTTAACGAATAATCTTGTTCTTTTACATCATCAGGGGAAGCCAATTTACACAGGCCTGTAACGTCTTCATATTCAGCATTAGGGAATCTTTCATGCAGCCAGTGGATATGCTTAAAGAATAGTTCCGCACTTTTTACTTCTTTATGTAGTTGTTCGAGTGCAGTTTTTAGCAACTTAGTTTGACGGTCAGTTGACGCTCTCTTTCCTTTAGCTTTCGCTACATCTGCTTTAGCTTTTTCTTGTTTGCGAACCGTTTTATCTATACTTTTTAAGCCTTGATGAAGAGCTTCAAAAAACGGCTCAAAGTTTTCCAGTAACGAGTGCTGAGTTTTATTAATATCATCAACTTGTTCTTCATCTGAAAATTTACCTACGACCGAAGCTTGATAATCAGAGTACTCTTTCTGTAATCGATTTAATTCTTTCCACTGTTTAACTAAGTCACCAACGGCAACTTTTCCTTGCTCGTCGTCCAGTACCTCTAGCAACTGTTCGCTCACAGGTTCAACTTGCTTTTTGTTTTCAGTTAAAAGTTCCATACCTTTTTCGAAATAGGTATCTATCAAATGAACAAACTCTCTGCGCTTACCTTTGTGAAGCTTGCTAATAATTGCGAGGTTATTGATTTGTTCAGGACCGAACTCTCTATGTGCTCTATCAATTTGTGTAAATACATTACGAGCATCAATAAATAAGATATTGTCATCTTGTTTATCTTTATCAAAAAACCACAATGTTGCAGGTAAAGTTACCGTATAGAACATATTTGATGGCAAGGTTAACATGCCATAGATAAGGTTATTTTCGATAAGCGTTTGACGAATATCAGCTTCAGAATGGCGGGCATCAGAAGCAGAATTCGCCATTACTAGGGCTGCTCTGCCTTTTTCTTTGAGAGATGTAGCGAATAGATTAATCCAAAGATAATTACCGTTAGGAACTGTTTCTTTACCTTCGTCTTTTTTCTTTGCTTTAGTTTTTTTCTTGGGAATGCCATATTCATTAAAACGAATATCATCTTCTACATCGGCAACTGGCACATCATCCACATTAAATGGAGGGTTAGCTAATACATAATCAAATTTTTGGTAGGAATCGAAAGGGTTTTCTTTATAACTATTTGCCTGCTGTATCTCCCCACGTAAACCGTTAACCGCAATGTTCATTTTGGCTAACTTTACGGTATCTAGCGTTTTTTCTTGTCCATAAACAAACAGCTTGTTTTCATCATGTTTTTCGCCAAGTAGCTCAAGCTCTTCATTATGATCTTCAATAAATTGCTGAGATTGCACAAACATACCCGCAGAACCACAGGCTGGATCGTAAACAGTGCCTTTATATGGCTCAATCACTTCAACCATTAAACGTACAACTGAAGTTGGCGTATAGAACACACCACCACCTTGACCTTCTGCAAGAGCAAATTTACCAAGGAAGAATTCGTAAATTTTACCAAGGATGTCGCCTGTTGCATCGCGAGGAATATCAGAGAATGTTTTAAGTAACTGGGCTGGTAAAGTTCGATCTGTGCGAGTTAAAGCAAAGTACTCATCTTTTGGTAGAATACCGTCGAGTTCTTTTTTGTGCTCTTCTATTAGTTCCATTGCCCTTTTAATTGCTTTCGCCATATCTTCTTCTTCCGGGCAATTAAGCAAATAATCATAACGAGCATGTTCTGGTAAATAGAAACCGCATTTTTCAATTGCCACTTCTGAAAGAGGCTTTTCTCTGCGACTACCTTTTAATTTGGCGTGTTCTGCTACAATTTCATTTTCGACTTTTGAGTATTTATTGTCAGCAAACTTTAGAAAAATAAGCCCTAAAACAGGTGTAGCATATTCAGTTGATTTAAGATCGCTGTTTGCTCTTAAGTTATCCGCAGCGGCCCATAAACTTTTCTCAAGTTTTTTTAATTGCTCAGTATTCATTTGTTCTCAGTCTTCAACTTCTTCAAAACAGTCATCATCATAACTAAGTAATGTGTAAATAAATCCATCGTTTAACATTATTGAGCTTGTGTATAACTTAGTTAAACGTAACCCTTTCCTCTCAGGAGTCACCCAATCAATAGGGTCAACCTCATCAAAATCATTTGGGAACGATTCTTGGCTTACATTTGTACATGCTTCTAATTGTTCAGAAGTTAAGTTGGTTTGTTGTATGTAAAAATCAAAGCGGCTCGTAGGTACGAATCGCTTAAATTGCTTATTTTGGTGGATCACCATAGCTACAGACGCTTTTTCTAACCATGATAATCTACGAAATACGGCCTCTAAAGACGTGTCGCACTTATCCGATATTTGCTTAATGTTTTGCCAATTCACGTCACCGTCAGTAAGCTTTTTTACCAGACGCTTAGGCATTAATAACCCTGCTGCAAAACCATTTGCCTGACGTTCTAGTGGATCGCGGAAATAGTCCCCTAGCTCTTTATTACCACATGAAAAGTTTTGAGATGTTCCCTGCATAACGTGCATACAGACATGTCCAGCTTCATGAGCTGCGGTAAAGTTCAATCTTCGTGAATCAGGAATATTGCTATTTATTATAATGCCAGCACCTTCATCGTTACCTACCGCTTTACCTAAAAACTGATCAGATGAAAATGCATGGAATTCCATCGTAATAGGGAAGCTGACGTCTGAAACGGCATCAATAAACTGACTTACTTTTATGGGTAACTGGTCAAAGCCTAAATCTTCTAATAGCGATTCCGCTTCCATTGCTCCTTTTTGTTCTTCCACTGGTACTCCTTTACTTCTTAGTGAAGCGCTCCATCATATCACGTAATATTTGCTGATCTTGCTCTGGTAATTTATCAAGATCTCCCCATTTACGAAAGAACTCGACCTTTTTATCTCCTGTATCTTCTGGTGCATCTTCACCAGTAATTTCATAAGGCTTTACATTTAATGCTGAAGCAACTTTTCGCAATACAACGATCGTTGGCATTCGGCCATCACCTTTTTCAATTTTGCTTAGTGCTGCCGCAGTTACCCCAGCTTCGCTTGCAAGCTTTGCCTGCGTCCAACCAAGAGCTTCTCTCATATGTTTGATGTTTTTACTGATAAGCGCGGCTTGCTGATGTTTGTCAGCCATAATATATCCCTCCGTTAATTTAAATATTAACAGTTGTTGATCTATTTCGCTAGATGGATTACGATATTAACAGTTGTTAATATCTAAACTAAAGTTAATGAGGTGAATTATGGCTACAAATGGAAAAACAGGCGACAACAGACGACATGGCGCTGTCAAAAGTCGCTCTCAAACTAAAACCCCTTCTGGTCATTATGTTAAACGTGATGCAGAAACTGGAAGGTTTATGGATGTGAAAACATCAGATAAAACGCCATTTAAAGGCGTGCGGAAGGAGAAATAAATTTGGCAAATGGCTACGCACATAGCTTTGCAGGCACTGCCGTTGGGTTGGCAGTGCCATTGATAGACAAAGATACAATTAAAGAAACCCCAGAACTGTTAGTAGCAGGACCTCTTGTTGGGAATTTTTTTGGCAAGTTGCCAGATATTATTGAGCCAGCATTTAAGAACCCTCACCATAGGCAGTTCTTCCATAGCATTGCAGTATTAGCTGCTGTTGGATATGGGGTAAAGAAAGCTTATGACTGGCAACCCGAAGATAGATTTGAAAAAGTGATTCGCGGTATTTTGCTATGTGCGGGTGCTGGATATTTAAGCCATTTGGCCTTAGATGCGATTACACCTAGAAGCCTTCCCTTGGTTGGTAAGTTGTAGGAAGCATTATGGCTACTGAAGTTACTCGACATATAAAACCAACTATTGAAAGAGAACTATGGGCAAGGTCTGCTGGTCGTTGCCAGTTTGACGGCTGTAATAAGATATTATTTCGATCTTCAGTAACTAATGAATCGGTACATACTGCGCAAAAAGCACATATATATTCGTTTTCTGAAAATGGGCCGCGAGGCTGGGGACCATTTAAAACGGGTCTTGATAAGTTAAATGATATTAGTAATTTGATGTTAGCTTGCCATGAATGTCATTTGAAAATTGATAGAGCGCCAGAGCGTTATCCTGCGGATATGCTGATTGACTGGAAAAGTAAGCATGAAGACAGGGTAGAAATTGTTACTGGTATAGCTAGTGATAAAAAGTCTCATGTTGTCATGTATGGGGCAAATATAGGACAAGAGTCATCACCATTGGTATTTCATGATTGTGTTTCGGCAATGTTTCCTGATTACTATCCCGCAAATGAAAAACCCATTTTGTTGTCAATGCACTCATCACTTCGTGATGGTAGTGACGAATATTGGCAGGCTGAAAATGCTCACTTAGAAGAAGAATTTAAAAACACAATTGCACGATATATTAAGCATGATGATTGTAAGCATTTTTCAGTTTTTGCATTAGCGCCCCAACCCCTTTTAATTAAACTCGGTGTATTACTTACTGATAAAGTAGATGTTGAAACTTTTCAGCCTCATCGAGAACCTAAAGGTTGGCGATGGCAAGCCTTCGATGATGACTTTAAATTCATCGTAAAAGAACCCCAAGATAAGACTGCACCAGCAGTATTGTTATTATCATTGAGCGACAACGTTGACCATGAAAGAGTACGCACCGTATTAGGTGAGAACATCTCGTTGTGGGAAGTAACCGTTGAAGCGCCACATAACGACTTTCTTCAATCAAAACTTCAACTCGTCTTATTTAGACAAGCTATACGAAAGCTTATGGTGAATATTAAAAAGTACCACGGTAACGCTACGCCATTGCACATATTTCCAGTTATGCCCGTAAGTTGCTGTATTGAGCTTGGAAGAGCAAGAATGCCGAAGGCAGATATGGACTGGATAGTTTACGATCATAACCCTTCAAAACAGAAATTTACCCACTCGTTAGTAATATCAGGAGGCAGCAATGGCTGATAACTCAAGTAATGCAATTTTAGAGAATATTCTATCGGCTATTGAGCTGCCGGATAGCGCGTATGAAAGAGCAGAAGGTCGATATAAAGATCTTGGCGAATGGCTTCATCGCGAGGAATCAACATGCTCAAGGTTTGAACCCCAAATTAGCCCACAAGGGTCATTTAGGTTAGGAACAGCGAACCGTCCACTTAAAGGTGAGCAATATGATCTCGATATGAGCTGTAATTTACAAGAAGGTATTACTAAAGATGTTGCTACTCAAGAGCATTTGAAAAATCTTGTTGGCGATGACCTTGAGCAATATCGAAAAGCTAGAGGGATACAAGCTGCATTAGATGAGAAACGTCGCTGTTGGCGTTTAGATTATGCTGATGATATCAGCTTTCATATGGATATTGTTCCATGCATCCCGGAGGATTTGAATCAGAAATCTGTTCTGGAAAAGCGAATGATTGAATCTTCTAGTTTCAACAGTAATTTAGCTGAAGAGGTATCTGAACTAGCTGTATCAATAACGGATAACAGTGATCCACAATACAGCCTATATACCAATGATTGGCGTATCAGTAATCCCGAAGGATATGCCCAATGGTTTGAATCAAGAATGCGCTTAGCCGAAGCAGTTCTTAATCAAAGAATGTTTGAAGCTAAAGCCAGTATAGAAGAATTGCCTAATTACCGATGGAAGACACCGCTTCAGATGGTTATTAAACTGCTAAAACGCCATCGCGATACTATGTTCGAAAACGACGATGATTCAAAGCCAATCTCAATTATTATCACAACACTAGCTGCAAAGGCTTACTCAGGTGAGTCGGATCTAATGTCTGCGATGGAAAATATCTTAAATAGAATGGGAACATTGATATCACCATCTATTCCTCGCGTTCCAAATCCCGTAAACCCGGTGGAGGATTTTGCTGATAAGTGGTACTCCGACGAGCATAGACATTTAAATCTAGAAAACAACTTCAATCGCTGGTTATTTCAGGCACAAGCAGACTTTGAGGCTTTGCGCAGTAAAGAAAATGTCAAAAACATTCTTGAAGCGGCTAAAAGAGGCTTTAACCAAAGTCTAGATAGCACCTTTGTTTCTAAAACACTGGGGTTAGCTCCAGCGGTTGCTCCTCCGAAACCCAAAGCTGTTCCTCAGTCCTCATCACGCCCTTGGTGCAAATTATAGATGACATGGCTAGAAGAATTAGGTGTGCGAGATTTTCTCGCTCATCACAGTACCCTAAGAATTACTCAGTTGAATGATGATTTTGTTGAGTTAGAAGGAACTTATGAGCTGTATGCTCAGTTTGATAATGGTCAAATAATTGATGATGTTATTGACCTAAAGATAGTAATACCAAGCAACTATCCGAATGATGTGCCTACTGTTTATGAGATGTCATACAAATTTCCCAGAACACCTGACTTTCATACATATAAAGATGGCTCCCTATGCTTGACCTCTGAAGTTCGTTTGAGAATGGCTTGTTTTGACAATTCTAAATTTGAAGGCTTTTTTGCTTCAATTGTAGAGCCTTGCCTCTTTAGCATTGTATACAAAGTCAAATTTGGTAGTGCACCGTTTGGCGAGTTGGAGCATGGTGAATACGGGCTGATAGATGATTATGAAAGGCTATTCGGTGTAAATGGTAAGAAATCAGTGATGCTTGGACTGAAGGCTTTGAGCTTAAAGTATAGAGAAGCAAACAAGTTGAAATGCCCTTGCTGTTGCGGCAAGAGATTAGGGTGTTGCTCATTGCGTTTTCGCTTGAAGTCTTTACGCAAGCTAGCAAAACGAAAATGGTTTAGGGAGCACCTAGCAAGTAATTTTACACCAATCCCTAGAGAGCAAAAGATTAAAACTAAACCCCGTAAACAAACTCTTTAACACATATGTGAAGGAAACTTTATGTCAGAAAAACAAACCGCGTTAACTCAACTTTTACCATTTGCAAAAATTGGCTCTGTATTAGCATTTATTGGTGGTGCGCTTGCCACTTTCAATCACTTTGCAGGGTACAGTTATTTAAAAGGAAGGCTTGAAGGAATGGGCCTTGGGTTGAGAGAAATTGAAATTTCTCAGCAAGAAATTACGTTTCAAACGACTTTGTTTTTAAGAGATTTGCACCAAAGCGCCTTAGAAGATACAGCATCACTTTTTAGCATGGGATTTTGGCCTACCGTATCGTTTATATTAATTGGCGGAATATGGATTTCTGTAATGTTCCCTAATTCCAAAAAAGAAACCGCAGAAAATTCAACTAAAAATACTAATACGAAAAAATTTTCAGAAAAGGTTCCTTTATGGGTGAGAAAAGTTATTGCTTACCCAATAATGTTTGCATTTGGTTTCTACGGACTAGTAGTGTTTTTAGTAACATTTTTAATGTATATGGCGTGGGGTTTCTCTATGTCTTATGAATACGGCTTACAGAGAGGAAAATTAGATATAGGTAGTGATGTCTGCATTTCAATAGACAAAGTTGATGAAGGTAAAGGTAGATTTGCCGGGTGTTCAATTTTGCATACTCACACAAAAAAGCAGTTAGTCGGCAAGATAATACATAAGAGCAATAAATTAACGGTTATGGTGACTAACACTGAAAGTCTTATTTTGGATGATAAAGGTAGCTTTGTTGCTTGTTCTCCAATTTTTGATATATCAAAAGTTACAGAGGAGCAACCAAAAAATAACTGTAATGTGATTTAGAATATTTTCATTTATACATTCAAAATAAAATGAAGACTACCTTTTAGCATTAATTAAAAACCACTTAAACATGTGTATACCGATTAATAAAAGGACTGTCTTCATTTTAATTAACTCAAACCACACGATAAACAAGTTTTCAGTTGGGTTATGAATGCCTAACCAGCCTCAACCTTCATAAAAAATTAGTTATCCTACTTGAGAATTTATCCCCTA
>Ga0209992_10003291_pt1 | contig 13752 bp, 4 predicted proteins | sample 2SBtaG_2_FD_182564 | JGI IMG/M metagenome (GOLD analysis project Ga0209992, IMG submission 182564) | Deep subsurface microbial communities from Kolumbo volcano to uncover new lineages of life (NeLLi) - 2SBTROV12_ACTIVE470 metaG (SPAdes)... | ecosystem: Environmental > Aquatic > Marine > Volcanic... | reverse complement strand
CAAGTCATTAACTCCATCCGCATTCAAGTCACCAAGATTGTCAATGGAATATCCAAAACGATCTCCAGCGGCTAATGTTGGACCATTTGTAGTGGAATCATCAATCTCTACAGTAGACTTGACAGACCCATTTGCATTCATGAATATGATGTGTATTGAACCCTTGGTTGAACTATGAACTGGATTTCCTGCACCTACTGCCAAGTCATTAATTCCATCACCATCAAGATCACCAATGTTTTCAATCGAACGTCCGAAATAATCCCCATCAGCTAATGTTGGACCATTTGTAGTTGAATCATTAATCTCTACAGTTGATTTTACCGAACCAGATGAACCCATGAACATGATATGTACTGCACCACGATTGACACCACCATCACCATCATCATATGCTGCACCTACTGCCAAATCACCAAATCCATCACCATCCAGGTCTCCAATATTTGCAATGGAATATCCAAAACGATCTCCATTGTTTAATGTTGGACCATTTGTAGTCAAGTCATTAATCTCTACAGTTGAATCAACAGAACCCGAGCCATCATCATTCATGAACATGATATTCACTGCTCCTTTTTGATTACCTCCACTATGATCAAGAATTGCACCTCCGGCAATTTCATTTTTACCATCACCATCAATGTCTCCAACATTTTCAACTGACCATCCAAACCACCATCCATTAGCTAATGTTGGACCGTTTGAAGTTGTACCGTGAATCTCTTCAGTTGATTTTACAGAACCATTTGCATTCATGAACATGATATGTATCACACCTTGATTTGATCCGAGATTATCGTCGTAAGGCGCACCTACTGCCAAGTCATCAACTCCATCACCATCAAGGTCTCCAATATTTGCAATGGATTTTCCAAAACGATCTTCATCGACTAACACTGGACCATTTGTAGTGGAATCGTTAATCTCTACAGTTCCTGGTACAGTAAACTTATCCACAGAGCCATCAGATGTTACACCTCCGGCGACTCTGAATGACAGGGTCTCTGAGAGTGAGACCTCCTTTGCATCCTCGACTCCAGTTATAGTATCCGTCATGGATAGAGTTTCTGAGATTGAGATGTCAGCTGCCTTGGAAATGCTGTCAGTTAATGATACAGATTCTAATAATTTCTTATCAACTGCCTTTAAGATACTGTCTGTAAACGAGATTGATTCTGATAGACTAGCTTCACTACCTACTGAAGTACTATCTGTCAGCGAAATTGATTCAGATAATGATGTGGTAGTTGCACTACCTACTGAAGTACTATCTGTCAGCGAAATTGATTCAGATAATGATGTGGTAGTTGCACTACCTACTGAAGTACTATCTGTAAGTGAAATTGATTCTGTTAATGATTGATTGATACTTTTCGTTGCAAATTCGTCATCACTGGCTAGTTGAAGTATTTGAACACCGCCATCGTCTCCCTGATATGTATTCACTGATACTATTATCGCATATGTTTTGGTACCCATAACAAATGTTTCAACATCAGTTGCGCCATCGAGTTCTAATGAACCGCTATTTGTTAGTGAATCTACTGCGCTGATATCTGTAGGATCACTAACATCAATTATCTGAACTCCGTCATCAACATATCCTGTAATTATTGCATATGTACTAAAACCAATTGTGAAAACATCTACTTCAAATGCACCATTGAGTTCTAATGAACCGCTATTTGCTAGTGAATCTTTTGCTACAATATTTGTAGGATCACTAATATCAAGAATCTGCACAGTTCCAGCATTATATCCTGTAACTATCGCATACGTACTTGTGCCAATTGTAAATGTCTCTACTCCTCCTGGATATACCAAGTTTGCATTAGTAAATTCATCCTTTGCTACTATGTTTGTAGGATCACTTACATCAATTATCTGAACACCATTACTATTCCAGTTCCCAATTGCCGTAACTATTGCATACGTACTTGAACCAATAGTGAATATGTCAGATGCATATGCACCCTGAAGTTCAGTAAATCCATTGGCTCCATCAGTTTCTGCGTCCTTTGCAACAATGTCTGTAGGATCACTTACATCAATAATCTGAACACCACCGTTGGTGGGATTTTGGTCCGTAACTATTGCATACGTACTTGAACCAATAGTGAAGGTTTCTACACCACTTAGAGGTGAATCAAGTCTAGTAAATCCATTATCATCATCCCATTCTTTATCTTTTGCTACAATGTCTGTAGGATCACTAACATCGATAATCTGAACACCAGAATCCTCACCTGCTGCAACAATTGCATACGTTTTGGCACCAATAACAAATGTGTCTACTCCAGTTGCTGCATCAAGTGCATCAAATCCATTGGCTCCATCAGTTTCCGTGTCCTTTACTACAATGTTTGCAGGGTCACTAATATCATAAATTGTAACTATGTCTTCATATGGTTGTGTAACTATCGCATACGTTTTTCCATCGATTGTAAATAATTCAACATATTCTGGGTTGTCTAAGTTCACTGCATCCATTGCGATGATGTTTATAGGTATAGATGGGGTTGTGTCACTTAGTACTAGAGACTCTGAAAGTGATGTGGTAGTTGCACTACCTGAAGATAGACTATCTGTCAGTGAAACTGATTCAGATAATGATGTGGTAGTTGCACTACCTTTAGATAGATTATCTGTAAATGATATGGACTCTGATAACTGTTTGTTAATTTCTTTGGTAATGCTATCTGTCAGTGAAATTGATTCTGCCACTTCTTGAGGCTCACGTTCCTCTCCTCCTCCTTCTCCTCCTCCGCCTTCTTCTTCTTCTTCATCTGTCGCATCTGTCAATGATAATGTCTCTGATAGATTGATTCCTTTAGTTCCTGTAGTACTATCAGTAAGTGATAATGTCTCTGATAGATTGATTCCTTTAGTTCCTGTAGTACTATCAGTAAGTGATAGAGTCTCTGACAAACAAACTCCATCACAGATAAAACTGGCAGGATCATTTTCAGCCTTGTATGTGGTTTGGAGAAAGTCATCTGACAATTCAGTGTTTACTACTCTAAATTCATCTATTGCTCCGTCAAAGTATCCAGTAGCTTCTGGACTACCGTTTCCTACACCGGTTGCATCACCGCCATGGGCCTCAAGTACTTCAGTGCTAGAACAATTTGCACCAAGACAATCATCATTACTATGACCAGACATTGTATTGCCAGAACCAGTCATGGTCGCATCAGATTGTGTATCGACTTTTACTCCATCATGCCATAATTCTGATGTGCCGCTGTCTACAAATACTAATACAACACTATGCCATACACCTGCAGTAGTTGCAGTATTCATCCAACCTTTGTTGGTGCTTCCATGCCATGTTCCTGCATACAAGTTAGTTCCTTTTAGATAGATGTTTAATCCATTACCTGTACCACCTTCTTCAAATAACATTTGAATGTCGTCACCCAAAGTATCTGCTTTGTACCATAGTGAGGTTGAACGATTATTGAAATCAGCATCAAAAAGATTAGGACTGTCTTCATCGTTATTACTACTGCCCCCAGTACAGTTGAAATTACCATTTGGTGATAGATGGTCTATACACACGTATTCACTTGAGCCATCAAATTGCAACGCACCATTAATCTTTCCTCCAGATATCTGATTACTGGAATCCATTCCAACTGTACTGTAATTGTCTGAATCATATGTGGCATCAACTCCTTGAGAACTTCCAATTATTTCTCTTGAAACATTATCAGCATCTGGAGTTGATGACATGTGGTTTACTACGAGATAGTTTTTCCTTTCCCACAAGTCAAGTCCAGTACTTGCGGTTGCTAGTATTTCTCCGTAATGTATGTAGATGTATGTATCATCATCACCATCAAGTGATGGGACATTAACCCATGCTGTTACTGATCCTGAACTAGAATCACCAGAATAGCTTTCAATCTCGAAATCTATCAAAGTTGAACCATTTGATGTAAATCTAATTCCCTCTCCTGATGAGCCAACACTTGTAGTTGACAAATCAGGGTCATCTGTTATTTTGACTAAAACTGGTACGTGATTCAAATCAGCTGAAACCTGTGATGCATCTATCTCTAGAACTTTTTTGTTCCATATGGTTGGAAAGTCAGAATTGTCAAGATTCGATATAGAGTCTGTAAGACTTATCGCCTCATCAATAAAGACATTTGTAGTTAAACCAAAAACTGCACTTCCCGTGTCAGTCAACAGCAAACTTTCTGACAAACAAACTCCATCACAGATAAAGTTGGTAGAATCATTTACAGAGTTGTACATGTTTGAAATCATGTTTGCAGATAGTGCTGTGTCTGTAACTCTAAATTCATCAATTATGCCTTCGAAATCATATCGACCACTAGAATAACTCAACTGCTCATCACTTGATTCGTTTGTGGTTAATGTTCTGGTACTACTTGCGATGTTACCAAGAGCAGATGGGTTGCCGTGATTAGCGTTTGTTTTACCTGTAAATGTGGCTACTAGTGCACCATCATGATATAGATATGATTGAGCGTTTGAATTCCATACTAATACAACATGATGCCATGCGCCTGCAGTTGTTGTTGTTGAACCACACTCTGCAGAATTACTTCTAAATGTACAACCGTAAATTTTTCCATCATAGATGTAGATGTTCTGTCCGTTGGTACTTCCACCTTCCTCAAATATCATTTGTCGATCTGTTGAAGTTCCAACTGTATCAGCTTTGTACCAAATAGAGCTAGTTCTAGATGTTACTGCACTATCAAATATTGGATTAGCTCCATTACAATCTCGGTCACCACTATTTTCTAAACAGACAAGTTCATTTGCGGTACTGCCATCATTCAGGTCAATAGCTTTTCCAACTATTCCGTCAACTCTGTTTGTTGCCGTATCCATATTCTGTGAATTATAATCATCTCTATCGCTATTTCCCACGATACTTCCAACCTGATCTAGTGTTGCACTGTCGTTACTACCGGTATTTTCAATTTCATTATTAAGATGGTTTACAACTATGTAGCTATTCCCTTCCCACAAGTCATCAGCAGTTTGAGCTGCATCTGACAATGCTGTAGTTTTTCCATAGTGTATCCACAAGTTAGTATGAGCACTTGCAGAAAGGGTTGGGACCTCAACCCACGCTTCTATTGAACCTAAATCACTGTTTCCGGAATAACTCTCAATCTCAAAATCTATCAAAGTTGAACCATCCGTTGTAAATCTAATTCCTTGCCCTGATGAGCCAACACTTGTGGTTGATAGGTCTGGGTCATCTGTTAGTTTAACCAAAATTGGTACATTTGTTAGATCTGCACCTGAACCTGAAACTAATGATGGGTTTATTCTTAATACTTTTGTAGACCAGCCAGAGCCTATGTCTGGGTCGTTTGCAACAAACCATGGTCTGGCTTCAGTGAATGTTTTGTTATCATAACTGATTACTGCCTCTCCAAGTGGGTATAGTTCAGGGAATATCATTGGCACAGAATATGTGTATTTTATCTGTGCAGTTTGGTTTTGGAGAGTCTTATCCCATGTGATTGTTTTTCCATCTACAGCTTCTGTGATAATTCCATCTGACACAATACCGAATACGGATGGAACAGACTCTACAATCTGAATATCATTAGCATCTGTATGTGATGTTACATCAATTATAACTTCAAACTCGTTTGGATTGTTAACAGGATCAATTTTTGATTGGGCTGTTCGAATAATATCAAACTCTACAAAATTGGCAACATCAAATGTTGTCTCAAATCCAGTCTGAATTCCTTCTGCAATTGCTGAAATATTGACGTAATACGTTCCTTCCATGCCTGTTTCATACACTGCATCATAAATTCCACATTCTACGTTTGGTGAAATTCCTGCACCAGACGATAGTGTTGTTCCGTTGATTGACATTACCAGATTGGCATCACACACTGGACTTCCTACCGAATCTAAGACAACAATCTCAAATTCTACTGCATCGCCAGGATAGTAGGTACTCTTCTTTGTGTTAAGAGATACCAGTCCCCATGCAAACTCTTCATTTATGGTATATTCATTCTCATCAACTGTAATGGTACTCTCAACTGTATAGATGCCAGGTTTTGCAACTACTTCTGACAAGACCTCTACGTCAAACTTGCCCTCACGTTCTTTTTCAAAGAATGCTTCATCTGCAAAGATGCTTCCGTCTGGTGCGATGATTCTCGTTGTAATGTTCTCATCGGTGGTCTTCCATGTTCCTGTCTGGTTTACATTCTGTGTAATGCCTGCAGCCTCTCTGATTATCTCAGCTGATTTCTCAATCTCTGGTGCCTTGTCCACTAGGTGAGTCTCTTCAAGTTTTTTTGCAGTTTCATCAATTGACTCTGTAACCTCTTCAACTTTTTCCTGTAACTGTTTGATATCTTCAGCATTGACGTCTTCTGGGATTTGTTCTACTTGGTCTTCTAACTGATAGATTGTATTCCTGGTTTCAATAACTTGTATAGCTGTGGTAATTTCGTTGGTGCCTAGTTTGCTTAACAGTTCACCTGGTGTTGAGGCTAGGTCTTCTTGTAATTGATTTGCAATCGATGTGGCATTTACAATCTGTTGCTGATCAATTTTTACAGCATCATTTTCTGAGTAATATTCAAGCTCAAACTTTGGATTCTCAGTAATTAGAAATCCTGATTTTACCATCTGAATTTCTGGGTTGACAGATGGAACAAATGGATTGATTCCTATTACATTATCATCAAATGAGAGAATTTCTTCTAGATTAACACTGAATGTGTTAACTGCGGAGGTAGTTACAGAAATGGTTTCGTGTATATTGAGCAGTTCCTCTAGATAGACTGTGTTATCTAGTCCTACGATTGAAATCAAATCATTCACGACTAAATTTTCATGAAGGTCTATCTCGTATGATTCACCATTTATGGCAAACTCGTAGACAAGTAATGTATCATCTAATAATTCGTCATCAACTTGTATAGTCTCATAAAGTGACACAAATTTGTAAAATTGTGACAAATCTGTCTCATATTTGTGATAAATCTGCTCGGCAGTTAATACCTCTGTAAACACATCCACTGTAGCAATTTTTCCTACAAATTTGTCAGACGTCTTTATCTCTTCACGTAATGTGTTGACATATGCTCCAATCACTATCTCTGAGTCTGAAACTGAGATTTGTGAATCTGTTATGGTGTACTGACCATTATCCCAAATTGAGAACTCATTTTGTAAGGTTTGCTCATCTTCTAGATTTCCATCCATGTATAATGCAATATTTGTGCCATTCACTGATGCCATTATGTGGTGCCATTTGTCATCTAGGGCGGTATGGCCTGAAACACTATTCCATTGTATTCCATCAAAGACTGAAAATCCAGCCGTATGAGGTGGCTGATTGATATTTGTTACATAAAGATTGAAAGAATTTTCTTTTGATGTTATTGTATATTGAGGAGTTCCAGAGTTGAATTCAGGTTTAATCCATGATGAAATACTCATTGTATTCGTCTCAGAAGATATTACATCTTGAATGGTGACATATTCAGTTCCATTCATTGCAAGGGTAGAGTTTGTGTATGTTCCATTCAATGAGATTAGGTCTATTCTTTCTGTGAGAATTCTTGGCAAGATGATTATGCCAGTATCCATCATATCTGCAAATGATATGTTCTCATTTACGGTAACTGCACCTTTTCCTGACAATCCCTGAATGTCTGAAATTTCTACAGTTTCAGTTAGAATAATCTCTGTAGTTGAATATGGAGTTGTATTTTGTATCACCTCATTGATGAATTCTATATTCAGTGCATTGTTGTGAACTGACACGCCTGAAATCTGCCCTGAAAATCTTGATGTTGCTAGCTCAGTTCCTTCATCATAATCTGCTCCAATCACAATATCGCTTTCTGATATAGAAATGCCCATTTCCATATCTGCGAGCCATCCTGGTGCAGTTATCGGAGGAATTGATACTATTTGTTGCTGTATTCCGTCAACAAACATTGTAATTTCAGAACCATCTAAAACGCCTGCAATATGGTGCCACTTGCCCTCCTCTAATTGGTCTACTCCTACAACCTCGTGCCATCTTATGCCATCATAGATTGTAAACACTGGTGTATGCTGTGGTTCTGCAATGTTGTTTATTGCAATCTGGAATGTCAAATCCTTGGATATTGCGACCATTTGTGGGGGTCCTGCATTAAATTCAGGTTTTATCCATGCTGAAATTGTAAACTGATTGATAGATTCTGCAATGTCTTGATTAGTTTCTAGATATGATGTTCCGTTTAGTGATAACGTGATGTTTTCTGGTATTAGATTTGTAACTGGTATTTCGTTTAGTGTAATTTCGACAAATTGTGTACCTGCTTGATCATACATCTGTAAATGCTCGTCAATTCTTATGGTTGGAGTGTAAATTGTAATCTCTTCAGACACTCTCAAAAACTCATTAATCTGAAGTTCTACAACGTCGTCAATTGATATTTGAGATAATAATTCTATGGATTCTGAAATGTATATCATTTCATTTAGTGGACGGTATATCTCAGTTCCAATCTCCATTTCAAATGATATTGATTCTGAAATCGTGACTAATCCTACACCAAATGTACCTTCAATCTCATCATTGATGGAAATCCACTCATTTAGGCGAATTGTACCCTCTGGTACAATGTCTGTTTGCATCTCTAATTGGTCTGAAAATGATATGGATTCTGAAATTTGTACCATTCCTGGTAGCACCTTTTGTTTTTCAAAACCATCTGAAAATGATACTGATTCTGAAATTTGTACATTTGATGATAATTCTTCATTTATTGGCTCATTTGGTGCCTGAGTGGTTGCTGGTGAGCCATCTCCAACTTTCAATCCCTCTGCGATTGATACGGTGTAGTGTTTTGGCCCATCTGCTACATTGTCTGTCTCGGTAACTGTACTGTTTTGTGCTAATAGTGCTGTTTGTACAATCTGTGTCATGTTAGTTGCTGGAATATCCTCTGGATTGTCTACTTGTGTGCTGTTTGTACTCGTAGAGTTATCCATGTCGCCATATGCGGTTCCCCAAATATTGTTTCCAATGGCAAATGGAGTTGAAAATGATGTAAATACAAAAAAGCCAAAGACAAAATAAAATGCTAAGGATCTAGGAATTTGAGGAGGTCTTATTGCAGGTACAACGCCTTCTGCAACTAAAATGATGTAGATTACGCCTGGAGATATGATGACGATTATTGTTTCAGTAAAATCTAATTCTGGTAGAGTAATGTTTGATGGAAATTCATCTAATTGAGTAGTATGGTGGTAGGTGCTATCTAATTGGGAATAATTTGGAGTATGCCCTGGGAAAATTTGTGAAAAACTGTTATGATTATTTGACTCTATATTTGGAGGTCCTGTATCTGAATAGACCGACTCGAGTTCTTCTCCATACATTTCATTTACTTGAAGCAGTTGTAGTGCATCTGAGTTCACATTTGCAGCAAATGCCAGAGGTATTGATGGTGCTGAAGGTGTTTTGGCCCCTCCATCATAGAATGTATCTGTAATAATGTCAATAAATTCTGTCATTGTTACTTGATTTGAATTATCAAGTAAATCGCCATCTTGCACAAAGCGTAATCTTGTGTTTGGAGTGACTCTGTCCATTATTGCATATTTCTCAGTCATCTGTTTTGTGGCTGTAACTAATTTTTGATATTTATCGTGATTTGATACCACTAATTGCTCATCTAGGATGACTTTGTGCATGTTTCCAATTTTTTGTCCAAATCCATTTGATATTGTCAAGTCTTCAGATAGATTTATTGAAAATTCTGTACTTTGATACGTATTCCATCCATTTCCTGATACTGAAAATGCAGAAAACCCTAAAATTGTGACTAGAAATAAAGAAAAAAGTTTGGAATTCAAGTGGCTAGTTGCCAACTGTGAATGTCCAAGTGATGGTTATAGAGTCGCCATTTGAGAGTGAAACATCTGTGAATGTTTGTCTTGCAAGCATTCCATTTCTATCAGCAGTGGTACTGTTGAATAGACCTGATTCTCCAATTGCATGTGCTCTAGGACTATCACTGGTAAAGGTCTTTGACAACACCAATTTGGTGGTCGTAGCACCTGTTCCATTTGTCCATGTTTTAGTAGTTGCTGTACCTCTTTCTAATCCATGAGATGTGGATGTCTCATTTCCTAATACTACTATTTTATCTTGTACAGCTACTGATTGACCTGCTGCCCATACGCCGTTATCGTTATCAGTTCCGATAGCAATTACGTCCCAGGCACCAGTTAGTGCGCCTGTACATGCTGTTGTACTGGTATAACCTCCACGTCCAGCTGTAGCATCTGTTGTGGCAAATAGCATCTTGAGGATACATTGTTCCCCATCATCAACTACTTCGTTGTCTGTCTGTCTGTATGCAATCAAATCTCCACCCTCGTCATGTGCCTCTATTGTCAGATGGCCCATCATTAATCCGGTTGCAGTGTTTGATTGGGCAATAACGCCGTCATCATCAAATACTCCTGTTAAAGATAAGCCTAATCCACCAGCTGTAACAGCCAAAGCTGCTACCAAAGCAATCATTGTGGAATTCGTTTTCATTGATCGTAAGCGTTATATCATCTTTATATGTGGATCCGAAAATCTTTAAGAATCATGAGGATTTTACTAACTTACTAACTAACTTTGTAGTTATTTACCCATGATTTTATTCTCTACTGTGATTATTACTAATTGATCGGTAAAATTATTACTAAAGATCGGTGTCTAAAATAATCAAAATCATGGTCAAATAATATATCATATTTTGCCAATCCTCTGCTGACTTTGTGCTATTTTGAGATATTTGCCAGATTTTTCCTCAAAAAGCAGGGTGTGATAAGAAAAAAGGCCGTAAATGTGGCTATATCGACATAAAATTTGGTAATATTGCCTAATTATCCTAAAATTAAGAAATATGCGCCTTTCGGAGTACTAAATGGTCCCCTTCTAGGTCTATCTTAAGATGATCGCCCTTTTGCATCTCCAGGTATTGTCTATATTGCTTAGGAATTGAGATGGTTCCTCCTGATGTTATTTTGACCAATTCCTCTGTAATATGGCTCATATCTCATAAAATAATATCTAATATTAATTCCTTATGTTTTTATTTATTTAATAAATTATTGTATAAAACCACTAAATTCCTAAAAAATTATACTATTTCGAAAATTATTCAAAAGAACTACGGAGGTACATCTCCGACTTTTACACCTTCAGATATACTCACTTCGAATGATTTGGATTCTTCAGCTTCAATCTCGATATCATCTGATAATTGAACTTGCATTGAAGACTCGTCTTGTATGACATCGCCCTCCCCTGGGGACAATACTATGAAAGCCAGTGCTATGAGTCCAATTCCGACTCCTATCCCAGCCGATACGGCTTTATTCAATTCATTATTGTTTTACTTGAAAATTATTAAACATTGGTTGGACTAACTTATTTACTGAAAACACAAAAAAAGTACATTGAAAATAATTTTGGGAATATGTACACTTTGCATGATTTCTCTATTATCTGGTACTGCATTTGCTGATGATCCTATCAAAATTACCATTTCTGATACTCTTGATGGTGTAATATTTGATGGGGCGTGGTCATTTGGGCACGAATGGAAGGCATCATCTTTGGATGAGTTTAGATTTAATGATGATGACCTAGTTTTACGAACTGCACATCAGGATGACTACATGTACGTATTAATTGACGTTTTAGGGGATATGACAAATGATCGTATGGCTGATAGGGCAATTGTGTGTCTTGATGGAAATGAGACATCTGAGATGGCAGATGAATCTGATTGGTGTTACGTGGCCACAAGAGGGTCTAAAAACGGCCATACGCTAAATGGTGGTTCTCCAATACATCAAACCTCTCATTTTAACATAGAAAAAAATCATCCTGATTTTATAGCAATTGGAGGAACATCGGGGGATAATGACCGATATGTCAAAACTCCCCATGCAGCATATGAGTTTAAGATTCCCATAGAGCAAATTGGATTCGAAGATGAGTATGGATTTTTCATGCAGGTCTTTGATGGAGATGATGTTATGACTTATCCAAATGAGCATTCTGGTAAATATCCTCAAAAAATCCCATCTCCTAAACAATGGGGTTTGATGATATCTCCTGATCATTCAATCTCATCAGAACACTTTAATCAAAATTAAAGAGCCATGAATTAATGAGAATCTTACAATTACACTGTGATAATATCTCATATGAGCCAACAAAAAAAGAGATTCAGTCAGCTGAAGAGATTGACCCAAAACCTGTATCGATAGATGAGGTTGTTGTTTGTTTTGTTGCAGTAGAAAAGGATGATACAGAAGATGTGGCAAAAGATGGTATTTCACAAATTAAAGAATCAATGAAAAAAATTGGCTGCTCAAAACTTTTACTTTATCCATATGCTCATTTGAGTTCAGATTTATCTGCTCCATCCACTGCATTATCTTTACTAAAATTAATGGAAAGTGAATGCACTGAATTGGTAGTTAGCAGAGCGCCTTTTGGTTGGACCAAATCGTACAACGTTAAAGTAAAGGGTCACCCATTAGCTGAAAGCTCCAAAGTAATCACTGCTGAAGAGAAAAAAGAACAGACATCTCAAGCATTAGAATCTGAATCAAAAATAAAGTCATACTGGTACATCTTGTCTCCTGATGGAACAATGGTTGAATTTGATAAATTTAATTTTTCAAAACATAAAAAATTGGAAATTCTGGCAAAGTATGAATCTGATAAAAAAAGAAATTCTGATGAGCCTCCTCCACATGTGGCATTGATGAAAAAATTAGCCATTGCAGATTATGAGCCTGCATCCGATCATGGAAATATGCGTTATTTTCCAAATGGTCGTTTGATAAAGGGGCTATTAGAACAATATGTGACAAATAAGGTCAAAGATTATGGTGGATATGAGGTAGAGACGCCGATAATGTATGACTCACATCATCCAAGCATGGAGAGTTATTTCAACCGATTTCCGGCAAGACAGTACAATATTGATGCTGATGGAAAGAAATTATTCTTGAGATTTGCTGCTTGTTTTGGACAATTTTTGATGGCTCATGATTTTCAAATGTCTTACAAAAACCTACCTTATCGTTTGTATGAATTAACTCGTTATAGCTTTAGACGTGAACAGTCTGGTGAACTAGTTGGCCTTCGAAGATTACGTGCATTTACAATGCCTGACTGCCATGCATTTTGTAAGGATATTCCACAAGCGATTGATGAATTTAGAAAACGTTTTGATCTATCTCGTGATGTTTTAACAAATGTTGGAATTGAACCTGATGATTATGAAATGGCTATACGTTTCACCGAAGATTTCTACAATGAAAATAAAAACTTAATTCTAGACATGGTAAAAAAATTGGATAAACCTGTATTGATTGAAATGTGGAAAGAACGATTCTTCTATTTTGTGTTAAAATGGGAATTTAACTACATAGATAATCTGGGAAAAGCATCTGCATTATCAACTGATCAAATTGATGTTGAGAATGGTGAAAGATATGGAATTGAATTCGTTGATGAGAATAATTCTACTATAAATCCAATCATTTTACATAATTCTCCTAGTGGTGCAATTGAACGTGTCATGTACACATTACTTGAAAAATGTGCAAAAGATGCTAAAGAAGGACGAAAACCAATGTTTCCGCTATGGCTTGCTCCAACTCAAGTTCGTATAATCCCTTTAAAAGATGAATTCTTGGAAT
>Ga0209992_10003288_pt1 | contig 13758 bp, 25 predicted proteins | sample 2SBtaG_2_FD_182564 | JGI IMG/M metagenome (GOLD analysis project Ga0209992, IMG submission 182564) | Deep subsurface microbial communities from Kolumbo volcano to uncover new lineages of life (NeLLi) - 2SBTROV12_ACTIVE470 metaG (SPAdes)... | ecosystem: Environmental > Aquatic > Marine >... | reverse complement strand
CGGAAACTGTGGGGGTTGTATGAATAAACCTACCCTAAAAGAGGGAAATAGTAAGGGTAGGTAATGGTGAGAAGATCTAAGCCACTATCATAATTTTGCCATAAAGTCAAATCGTATTCTCTGGAGTACAAGTAAACCTTATAAACATATTATATTTATTAACTTCTTCTTTACCAAGCTCTTCCATTTTTCTAATAGATTCTTCGTAGCCAAACATCAAACAATCATACTGAGTATTAAATGTTTCCGGCCATGGATATGGGGGCATGCAGGTACCTGCAACTTGTGAACAAATTATTAAACTTAACAAAATTTTCATTGACAATCCTATAATATCACCTATATTAGATTTTAAATATGAAAGGAACACGCATGACAGACATGAATAAATACAAAAATGTTTCTCTAACAAAAGAAACATACAAGGTTTTAGAAGCTTTGTCGAAGGTATTATTGCCCGACGCAAAATTAAGTATATCTAAAACAATTGAGTCAATAGCAAATGAGAAAGTAAAAAAGTTAAATGGCAAAGTTAAAATTAAGTAGACTGAAGAAACTAGTTTGCCCTACCTGCAAAGGTAATGGCTTCGTAAAAGTTGCAAGTTACTACCACGATGAAATGGTTCATCAGTGTTGGGACTGTGACTCTGAAGGAGAATTTTATGAAACGGTTGACGATAATCTTATTGACGACGTTTCTGTTGTTAAGTTGCACTAGGGTTGAGTTTGATCTCAATCCTTGGACAACTGTTATGAAAGGAATAGTAAAAAATGGACAAAACTGAAATAGCGTATCTCGCAGGATTGTTTGATGGCGAGGGAAACATACAATATAAACAATATATGAGAAAGAGAAGGAATAACGAAAAAGCTTATCCTACTTGGAGTATAAGAATGGAAGTGTCAATGACTGATGAATCTATCATTAGATATATACATGAAGTTTTAGGGGTTGGTACTGTAGGTAAAAGACCACCACATAAAACTTCTATGGGTAAAAAAATGCAATACAGATGGCGTTGTGGATTTAGAGACGCGTATTATGTGTGTTGTTTGTTTTGGCCTTATGCACATGTTAAACTTCCACAAATTCAAAAAATAATAGATCATTACGGTGCTAAAATAATGAATGATAAAGTTGTTAACCTGGATGACTATAGAGCGGCGATGAGTCTAGAATGAAAAAAATAGATATAAGATACATTGCTGGTTTTTTTGAAGGTGAAGGTTCTATTTGTAAATACATTACTCATAAATATAATCCCATGATGAAAAAAAGGTATCCATGTACTACGATTCGTATGGAAATAGTTAATACTGACTTTGGTATAATGAAAAAAATTTTTAATTATTTTAAGACTGGACACTTGGTTAAAATTAAACCTAGAAAGAAAGGGTACAAACCACAGTTACGTTGGCAAACTACCCATAGACAAAGTTACCAGGTCCTTAAAAAATTAATACCTTACATGGTTCATAAAGAAAAAATAAAAAAGGCGAAGGAAGTTTTTAAATTTTATGAAAAATAAAAAGGATAGACCGTGGGATGGTAGGAGTAGGATTCCTACTAAAAAATATAAAGAGGAGTTTGATAGAATCTTTAGTAAAAAAACTAAAGAAGATATAGAAGAAGAAAACGAAGAATATTTAAAGGAGTTAAAAAATAAATTATGAAAAAATATATGGAAAGATTTAAGATATGGTCTTTATATTACCGAAATGAAATAGTTTGGTTTATAGCTGGCCTTGTTACCGGAGCCATTTTACTATGATGGATGAAAAAGATTTAGAGGAATTTCATAACATTGGTAACGAGATTAAAGGTATAAAAAAATCTAATAAATACAACTATATACGTGGCACAAGCACCACGGACCAAGAAACAGGGACCAGGTTTTATGACGTAAATGGTTCTAGACTTCCTAGTGTAACTACGATATTAGGCGCTACCAAAGATCAACAATTTTTAAAAGATTGGAAGGCCAAAGTTGGAGAACAAGAAGCAGAACGAATCAAAAATTTATCTAGTAGGCGGGGAACAGCCATGCACAAATTCTTGGAGCATTATATACTCGGCACTGGGTACGATGATCTTTCAACAATCGGACAGAAGGCGAAAGCCATGGCCGAAAAAGTTATTGACGTGGGCCTTACGCCTGTTGAAGAATACTATGGATCAGAAGTTACATTACATTATCCTGGCCTTTATGCTGGGTCTACTGATTTAGTTTGTTTACATAATGGTTTAGAAACTATTGTAGATTTTAAACAATCAAATAGACCTAAAAGAGAAGACTGGATAGAAGATTACTTTTTACAAATTTCAGCTTATGCTATGGCACATGACTATGTCTATGGTTCTAAAATTAGACAAGGAGTCATAATGATATGCACTCCAGATTTATACTATCAAGAATTTAAACTACAAGATTCAGACTTAAGATCGTGGAAACATAAATGGTTAAAAAGATTAGATATGTATCATGAATTAAAGTTTGATGAAAAGGAGAAAGCAAATGTACAAATCAAGGCGTCAGACTTCGCCACAAATGAATAAAATACTAATAATACATGCAGATTGGCTGGAAAATGATGGCCAACATGCTAAAGCAAAAGAATGTAGAAAACAAGCCATTAATTTTTGGCAAAATAAAGATTTAAGACAAACTGAGGGTTACTCGGAAAGGAGAAGATATGAACGATCAGATGTTTAATGCCTTGATCAAACGATACGATGCTGCTATAGAAGATGCACTGTTGAAGATAGATCTAATCAATGATCAGACTCTGGTAATACCCGAGCACGTAGATATAACAGGCGAAATTGATAAACTGCTACTAATTGTGTCTGAAAATGAGGACAAAGTGGCAGCTTTAAGGAAGCATTATGGCGAAAAGAAGGCAAGAGTTGCACTATAAGAGATCTAAAAAGTTTTAAAAATTTTATGAAACTTTTTTTGGAGCAAAAAAAAGTGTACTTTTGTACTTTTGGCTTATTTACCGCATAAACACTCACTTTAGGGTGGACACTTTTTGGACAAATTACGTTTAGGTGGACACATTATTTTGTCCACCTATAGGGATATACAGAAAGGCCTTCCGCGAAAGGTTTGAAAAAGTTTGAAAACTTTGAAACTTTCTAGATCCCTTATATACGAGGCGGTAAATAGGATGATGACAGAGGAAAACTTTTTTGATATGCTCAACCGGGTACACAATCCGGACTATTACTATGCCACGAAAAAAAACAAAAAGAAAAGTAAACGTAAACCAGTCAAGCGTAAGCGACATCCCCTACGCAAAGGTAAGAGTAGAATGGATCGATTGCGTAAGCGACAGCGGGTGGGCTAATGAAAAAGAATTTGATAAGATGAAGTTAGCTAGACCAGTCAATGAAGGTTGGTTATATTCTAAAGATAAAGTTTCAATTAAATTATTTGCCTCTTACGATAAAGAAGATGATGGTAGTTTTAGTTTTGGGGATCGGACGATGATTCCTCGTCAGTGGGTGAAGAAGATTCAGAAGATATAGATGGAGTCACATTTAACAGAGGCTCGTAGTCGTTTAAAATTTGTTTCATTTTTGCTTCTAGTTCTTGTTCTGACATATCCTCTAACTTACCTGTTTTTATTATTTTTCTATCTATGTATAATCCTGCTGCTTTTCCCCTATTCGCTTCAGCATTTACGGCTGAGGAAAAACTTCCTTTTTTTAAAGCGGCTTCTCTCAACCTAGCAAGTTCTGCTACGTGGCCTTCGTAAGTCACTTCATGTTTTCTAACTCTTTCTTCTCTTAACTCACCTATATATTTTACAACTAAAGGACTGAGTCTTGGATTACAAAGTTCAGATCCTTCTTGTCTTGCACGTTTAGGTGAATAGCCTGCTTTGACTGCAGCTTCAGATTGTGTTAGTGGTCCTGTTTCATCACCGAATACTAAAAATTCAGCAAATCTCATTTGCATTTCTGTAAGTCTTTTTGGTAAACCCATGTTGACAATTTAAGGTAACTATCCTATATTGTCAACTATGAATTTAGAGAAAGGAGACAACGATTTGGAAAAGATAATTGAAAATTTAAAGTCTAGAGTTGAAGATTTGGAGCAGATAAATAAATCTCATCAAAAATTAAATAGTGAGTTAAGAAAAGAAGTTTATGCTTTACAAATGAAAAATCATGGGATAGTGAATTTAGAAAATCAAATTGAAGTCCAAAAAGGAATCATAAAAGATTTAAGTAAGAGTCTTAGTAAGCTATGAGGGTTATGGATCTACAACAGTTCCTTAATCAGTTTACTCAAGGTTCAGATACAATTAAAAACGCAGTCATCATGGTAGAGAAAGATGGAAAGCTACACGAGATAAAAAGAATGGAAGTACACGAAAACGCACAACCAATTATAGGATTTAAAGGTCAAACAACTCATAGATTGGTTTTGAAAACAGAAAAGTCATCCAAGATTCTTATGCCTGAGAAGCTTGGAAAAGACTATTAATGAATGACAGTGTTACCCCTAAAAAACTATGGGACCAGAGCGTAAATTATATCAAAAACTTAAGTCTAAAACTCCCAAAATTATCTGGAATAGACTTGAAAATATTAGTCTTTCCGGTACTCCTGATCTATTGGGCTATAATAATTCTGGGCACTTTTTCACTGTAGAACTCAAAGTCACGAAGAGTAACAAGGTAAGATTTTCACCACACCAAATTGCCTTTCATTACGACCACCCACAGAATAGTTTCATCTTGGTAGAGGCCCTTGATCCAAGGTCCTCTAAACATGTTCAATATCGCTTGTACCCTGGTTCAGGGATCAAGGCTCTTGATTCATTTGGCTTGACGCTTGAAGCTTGCTGCTTGGGGCTTGAGGCTTGTGACTTATTTTTCCAAAAGCTTTAAAGCTTTCGAACCAACCTCGCTTGAAGCTTGTTGCTTGGAGCTTGAGGCTTGCTGCTTGTGGCCCGGACCAGGGCGCACGCTTGTTGCTTCCGTCGAAGCTTCGTCGCTAATGGCCTGATCCGATTTATTACGCAGCTTACGTAATTCTTTATAATATTTTGGGTGTTTAAATTCAAACATTAATGTATTCCATATGCTATATTTTTTATTTCAGAATTCCAGCAGTTTCTACAGTTTCTGCATTCATTGTTTTGCTTCGGAGCTGGGCACGTTGCGCCGCTCTTCACCACTGTTGAATAGTTGTCAAAGCTTCCGGCTGGGGCCTGGTCTACCATTGGCATGGAGAACCTGATCACCAGGTTACTGGGCTTGTCCTGTAAATGCTTCTGGATCCATGCTTCACGAGTCGGGAGCCAGTGACGCTTGCTGGGTGTTAACCTGCAAACTTCGTAAATTTTTTGAAGGTGTTCCAGGTCCTGGACGTCGCCGCTGTCATGCCATCTAAAGACGTCTGCCTTCTTGCTGTTAATTAGGTGAGTCATGGCCTGAACCCATTGCGGGTCCTTAATAGCTGCCAGTCTCCTGTACTGTGCATCCTGAACAACCTTGAAGACGTAACAGCCCTTGAGGGCGTAACAATCATAACATGTTGAGCCCTTAACCTGCCGGAGCTTGGACCCTGTTTTACATTCTTTGGCCGGTAGTCCAATTGACCAGCCAGGCATTTTTGAAGGCTTGGACAGCGAACCGCCTATAATTTTTAAAGCTTCTTTTGTTTGCATACTTTCTCCTTTATAATCCTACTACTATCAGACAGCTTGGGACCTGTCAAGCTTGAAGCTTGCGGCTTGTTGCTTGCTGCTTGAAGCTTGAGGCTTTTGAAAAATTTTTCACAGCTTCGGACATAACCGGGAGAGAGCTCCCGGTTATCATACAGGAAGTAATTCAATAAGTTGTTATGTTTACTTCTAATGGTCATCAGTCCAGAAGGACCATATAAGCCTTGGCGTTATTTTTTCTAAAATAATCCAGACCCTTTCTGACTTCCTTCCACAGCTTAGAAGCGCCATCATAACCTGCGACTTTATCCTCTAACGTTGCTGACCATTCATCCGCGAATATCTTATCGTGGATCTTGGCCTCTGCGGCTGTTAACAGGTAAGACTCACCATTAAATCTATTTGTTCTTTTTATTTTATTTTCCATAATTATTCCTTTCTAAATTTATCCTATCATCTCCAGGACCAGCTGTCAATGCTTGAAGCTTGTGGCCTGTCCCTGATCCCAGGTCCTCTTCCCGCTCGGGCTTATCTAGAATCCTCTGAGCAGTAATAGGACCAGGGATCAGGCTAGTTGGTGCGCAGGCGGTATTGGTCCCAAATTCGCCGTCGGGGTCAGCATTTACCAATACAGAACGCTCCGTTCTCTCGACCTGTGCTATAGGGTTTTTACTCCCACCATTCACTAGTCACTAATCCTACTTGCTTTTGTAGGTGCAAGTCCCCAGAATATTTATAGTTTTGAGTGGCGATAAATATCCAAATGAGGCCAACATATCCTATATAATCCCTTGACAATGTTTTGTCAATAGTATAAAAAACAAATCATGCAAAATAATATAAATACAGAAAGGAATAAGCCAATGGCGAGAATAAGACTAAATCAAGAGTATCGGAACAAGATTGCTAATAGAATGAGAGTACATCTTGAACAAGAAGATACGATTGAAAAACAAAACTATGACAATTTAAAAGGCGATCAAATTGACATAAATGACAAAGCATGGAAAGTTGCTGAAACTATTGTTAGACGACATTATACTTTAGATGATGTTGCTAAAGCACAATACTTACAAGACAAATTTGAAAATGTAAGTACGATTGCAAAAGATAGTTGCTTTCATTTTCATTATCTTGGAATGAAAGAAAAAAGGGACTATGACAACAATGTTAAAATGGAAGAAGATACTATTGAAAGTCATTTTGATTTTAGATTAAATGGTAGTATTGATACTGATAGCAATTCTTCTAATTATAGCGATAATAGTTATAGTTATGCTTTGTTTCGTGATGAACTAAAAGCACAAGATAATTGCAACCCAGATATTTTGATTGAACAAGAGGGTAAAGATAGCAACCCACATAAAACAAAATATACTGACAATAACAATAAGTATCTTGGTAATGATGATAAAGGCTATGGTAAAGAGTGGAATGACAAATACCAATTAGATTTAATTGGTAGAGATTATTGTAGAGATAGATCAATAGCTTGTAATGAACAAGAGTATATGATGTTGATTAATTGGAAAAACCAAAAAGGTCAATTTGTTATGGCACATTCTAAATGGATAAATAGTATTTTAGATCAGATGAAAGAAATTAAAGTTGGTCTAAAAGGTTATAAATATTTAGATGAGGCGATTGAGTTAGCCAATGAACTTGGACTTGCAATTACTGACGCAGAAATTGTTAGAACTAACTCTACTGGTTTAACTATCTATAATCCTAAAAATCTAGCAGATAGAATAAAAGGAATGAAGAACAAGAGAGTTAAAACCAAAGCAGAAAAAATAGCAGAAAGGTTATTATACGAGCAACAAAATCAATCAGTAAATTAACTATTGACAACCCTATCCTATTTATAGTAGGATAGGGATATACAGAAGAAAGGAAAATATGAATAACAAAACATTTAAAATAACTTATTGGGCTAGTAAGCATAAAAAACACATTACTAGAAATGGCAAACATGACGAAAAAAGCAGATATGGTACAAGTGCAAAAGGTGTACCCTACTATGTTTATTACGATTTAGATTGTCTTGGATATAGAACTGCGACTACAAGTTGGAAAGTGAGGCATTAATGAAACTATTAATTGGATTAAGTGGATTTGTAATTGCAATGTTAGGTGGAATTTTATCTTATCGATTTGATTTTACTATTGGATTACTTGTTGCATTCTTAGGTGTATTTATGTTTTGGTCAATGTTACCAAGCACAGATCAAAATGAGAGGCTGAGAAGATATGAGCGACAACATCAAGAGTGGTTAAGAAAATGAGTAATTATAATTGGTGTCATGGTCCGAACTGCCATACTAATCACACACAATCAAGAGTGCGAGGGAGTGGCGATAATAAAGTTTTAAGAACTATTAAAATAAAACAAGGCAGATACAATTACTATGATAGAGGTGAAAACAATGTATCAATGTGGGATTACTTCTGTAATCAATCTTGTCTAATGGATTTTATTAGATTACATTTAACTAGTATCGTGGCTATTGCACCAAGGCGCGAGGCTCTTGAAACACCGATCAAGGTTGTAAAAGAAAAGTACGAGAGTTATAGATATGATTATAATAGTGGTATTGAGAATAGACCACAACGAGTACCATATATGGCAACAAGAACTACAATCAAATCAGTTGACAATGACAATGGATAATGTAGGATAGTTATTATGAAAGATAAAACTACAAAACATTTCGGCAAAGATTTTTCAAATGGAGAGATAAACTTTCCTAAACATCTTACACCCGAGATTATACATACTGCATTGTTCATACATAATGCAAAGGACAAAGAAGAAATGGTTGCAAGAGTAGAGTACTGCGCCAAACAAATAGGAGACGAGGCGATGACATATGCTATGTCTATGTTAGTACTGCCTTTTCTTATTGAGAAAACACAGGACACAACAGAATACAAAGACTACTTACAAGCACGTAAGAAGAAATATAACTGACAACCATAAATACTTGGCGCTAACGCGCCAAGTATAACATCGGGCCCCAAGCCATATCCAATATCCATTAAACATCGATACCCACCCCCCAAACTTTTAAAAAGGGGTCCCACTACTTCAGGTTGTAATGCTTGATTTAGACAGTTTAAGGTGGTAAAAACATATTGAACACTTAAAGTAGGGTGCGAAAAAATTTTAAAAAAATTTTATGGATTTGAATCAAGTAGATATAAGTAAGCTACCTGCAGATGTAAGAAAGACATTTAGAAAATTGCAGGTAATGCATGCAGAAAAAAAAATACAGAATAAAGCTAAAAATGATTTCTTAAGTTTTGTTAAATGTGTGTGGCCAGAATTTGTTGAGGGGCCCCATCACAGGCACATAGCAGAAAAATTTAATAAACTTGCATCAGGCGAGATAACTCGTTTGATAGTAAACATGCCTCCTAGGCATACAAAATCTGAATTTGCATCTTATCTTTTGCCAGCATGGATGGTGGGCCGTGAGCCAAGGTTAAAGATTATTCAAGCAACCCACACTGGAGAATTAGCAATTAGATTTGGTCGTAAAGCAAAAACATTAATTGATAGTGGTGATTATCATAAAATTTTTGAAACAAGATTAAGAGAAGATTCCCAAGCTGCAGGAAGGTGGGAAACCGCTCAGGGTGGAGAATACTTTGCAGCTGGTGTTGGTGGAGCAATTACCGGTCGTGGTGCCGATCTATTAATAATTGATGACCCTCACTCTGAGCAAGATGCTTTATCACCTACCGCAATGGAGTCAGCTTATGAATGGTATACATCAGGTCCACGTCAAAGACTTCAGCCAGGAGCAAAGATCGTACTCGTTATGACTAGGTGGAGTACAAAAGATTTAACAGGAAAACTTATAGCGCATCAGAAAGAAGCTAAATCTGATCAATGGGACTTGGTCGAATTTCCAGCGATCATGGACCATGGAACAAAAAAAGCTTCTCCTGTATGGCCACAATATTGGAAGATAGAAGAATTAGAAAAGGTTCAAGCAACCTTACCAGTTGGTAAATGGAATGCTCAATGGATGCAAAACCCAACATCTGAAGAAGGAGCATTGATCAAACGTGAATGGTGGATGAAATATGACGAAGATACCATACCACCACTACATCACGTCATACAATCTTATGATACCGCATTTTTAAAAAAGGAGACAGCTGATTACAGTGCAATAACGACATGGGGAGTTTTCTATCCAAATGAAGACTCAGGACCACAATTATTATTACTAGATGCAATAAAAGGAAGGTATGAGTTCCCTGAATTAAGAAGATTAGCACTAGAGCAATATAAATACTGGCAGCCTGAATCTGTAATTGTTGAAGCAAAAGCTAGTGGTTTGCCTCTAACGTACGAGTTAAGACAGATGGATATACCGGTTGTAAACTTTACACCGAGCAAAGGAAACGATAAGCATGCCCGTGTAAATGCTGTTGCACCTTTGTTTGAATCTGGTATGATATGGGCTCCTGAACAGAAATTTGCAGAAGAAGTCATTGAAGAATGCGCTGCGTTTCCGTTTGGCGATCATGATGACCTTGTGGACTCCACGACACAAGCGATAATGCGTTTTAGACAGGCAGGTCTACTTAAACACCCAGAAGATTATGTGGATGAAAAAACAGAGAAAACTAAAAGGGCGTATTATTAATGAAGGCGCAAATATTAAAACATTTACGAACAAGATGGGCTAAGACTAATAAAGCTATTCCCGTTGGTCTTGATGCAGTAGAGTTAGACAAAAGAGCAGAAATTATAGCAAGTGGTTTACAAAAATCTGGCTATGATGGTCCTATTGATGCTAACTTAATTAATTTAATCGAAGCAGAAAGAGAAAAAATTAAAAGTTTAAGTAATGTAGACTTAAATGAAATGGCTACTAAACTTGGACTTAACGATCCAAACAAAAATAGATTTTTACGAAAAGATAATGTGGTTGATATGGAAGGAAATGTAATTCCGGATGGTGCAACAATCATGGGTGGTAAAGAATTAAAAGAAACAGTAGAGCAAGCTAGTAAACGAGGAAGCCCTGAAGGTGTATTTAAAGCAATGCAAAATGATCCTGAGTACTCAGACATTATGAAAGAGTTTGCATTAGAAAAAAAATTTCCTACTAGAACTGCAGAGGGAGAAGAAGCAATACCTCTTGCAATGAGAGCTAAGTTTGATGATGAGATGGGTATAAAAAGTTTACCAGATAGAGATTACAGCGCTGAAAAATTAATATCTGATTTTAGAAAATATGGTAAGGCAACAGACAAAGACATTCAATTAATAATGTCTTCTGGTAAGTCAGGTCAAATTCCATATGTTATGGATAACTATGGTATGAGTTATACTGATGTATTAGATACATTAAAAGAAGGTAAACCATTAATAGAAGGTATGGCACAAGGTGGTCGTATTGGTTTAAAAGACGGCATGGACAGAAGAACATTTATGAAAATTATGGGTGGTCTTGCAACACTACCTATATTTGGTAAATTTTTTAAAGGTGCAAAAGTTGCAAGCAAAGCAGCCCCTGTTGCAGAAAAAGTAGTAGTGTCTACAGTTGTTACACCTCCTCCATATTTTTTTAAGCTTGCAGAAAAAATTAAACAACTTGGTAAAGAATCAAAAGTAAAACCTCAAGAAAGAATGAATGAATATAATTATAGAGGTAAGAATGGTGATGAGTATACATTAACAGAAGATATTACAACAGGTGATATGCAAATTACAAAAGATAAAACAGGTATAGGGTCTTATGGTGATAAATCTTTTGACACTATAGAAGACAGAACTGTTTTAGAATACAAAGCACCTAGAAAAGATGTTGATGTAGAAAACCGTAAAGGCATTAACGAATCTTCCGAGTATGATGAATACAAAGTAGAGTTTGACCAAGACGGAACAGAAGCAGGAGCTGATGCTATAGATGAAGTTGTTCAAAAAGAAATTATAGAAGAAGCTGGTAAAAATGTAATTAAAAAAGCATCCGGCGGACGTGTTGGTTTAGCAGCAGGAAAATTTGTTAAACTTGTACAACTATTAAAAAATAAAAAGAAAATTGACCAAGCTGTTGATAATATATTTCCAACAGGAGATTATAAAATGGATGCGGAAATGGCAGCTGAGTCTTTAGTAGAATTAAATCCAAAAGTATTTGGCAATAAACTTTATGAAGATCTTGATGACAGAACTAGAATTGATATTTATGGTGCTGTTATTAACCAAGTACAAAAAAATAATTTGATGGCATCTAAAATGAAAAAAGCAAGTAAGCCTACTAAAACTTTGGAAGGCATAGAAAAAACAGGTACGATAAATATATCTGATCCAGCGGTTGCAGAAGAGTTTGCAAGATTTATGAAAGAAACATCACCAGGTAATGCTAAAAAAGTTGAACAGACTGTAGAGCTTATGAACTTTGATCCTAAAGGTCGTAAGAAAAATAACGCTGGTGGCGTTGCTTACATGTTAGGCGAATAATGAATTTATTTAATAGAATTAAATTTGCTTCTGCTGTTTTTGACAATAACCCAGAAGCACAAAAACTTCTTAAATCAGGTCAATTAAAAATTGCATCTGACATAAAACAACCAGCAAAAAGAAAAGACGTTATAGATATGGAAGCTATTAATGCTTTTATGAAACGTAATCCTGTAGAAAAAGCTGATGGTGGACGAATACCTTTAAGTGCAGGTAATCCAACAAAAAAAGAATTACAAATAGCTGAAAAAGTTCATGGTAACAAACCAGAGTACAAGGGTAAAAAAGGTATAGAACTTTGGAGATCATTAAAACAATTTGAAAGATCAAACATTGTTGAAGGACATACAACAGGAGGTTATGGTGGAGTTCCTGGTGGCAAGCTTAAAAAAAATATGTTGAGCAAAGATGGCTTTATTAAACTTTTAAAAGAAAATAAGGGAAAGACTTACAATGAATTTCTTGAAATACTTAAATCATACAAAACTAAAGATGGTAAAAAATTTACAAAACAAATAATTGCTGACAGAATGAATTCTTATAATCTTTTAGGAACTCTTGAAAGAGAAGAACCTAAAGGCAGAAGTGAAGAATCTAAAGCAAATAGACGTAAGGCACAAAAAGCTAGATATTATGATATGATGTCTACTGAAGAAGGTAGAGCTAAACTTAAAGAAACAAGAGTAAGAGCTAAAGCAAAAGAATATCAACTTAAAGGTATGGATCCACCGGCTACAAAAGCAGAAGAAGCTCTTTGGAAAGATATTGTTAAAACTGCAAAAGAAAATCCTGGTGAAGGTAGATTTAGTATTGTTTCAGGTTATGAAAAATCTATGAATTCTAAAAATTTTTATAGTGGAAAAATAAAAATTAAAGATAACAAAACTAATAAAACATTTACTTTTAATACGTTTAAAAATTATATTAATAGAAACGCTGCATCTTTTAATCTTAAAAATTTTAATGAAGTAATAAAACCATATAAACAAAAATTTTTTATTAATGATTTAGGTTTAAGAAATATTATTAATGAAGTTTTAATACCAGGATACAATACTGGTATGAGTTCAAACGCATTTACTATTCAACATGATTTTGGTAGACACAATAATCCTTTAAAAGTAAGTTTAGCTTTTTATGATGATAACGTAAAAGAATTTAAAATTAGAACTGATTTTGAAAAAGCTTGGGCAAAAGCTTCTAACACAAGTAAACCATTAAAAAATAAAAAGGAAGCATTTAACGTTTTTAAAAAAGATTTAGAAAAACTAAACATACAGTCTTCACCATCAATGGTAAAAAGAGACAGATTTTTTGGTAAAGAATTAGATTTAAAAAGCGCCGTTAAAAAAGCAAAAGAACTTGGAGCTACAATTCCAAAAGGAACATTTAAAAAAATTACAGAATTAGACAAACAATTAATAGAAGCTATTGGTTGTGATCCTAAAGCAAGCGGTGGACGTGTTGGATATAACAGTGGAACAGCTTGTTTTAAAAAAGGTATTGACGCAATAAACAACAATAAAATTAAAACACCATCACAAGCTAAAAACTTTGAAAAATTATTAAAGGTAGGAAGAAATATTACAAAAT
>Ga0209992_10003287_pt1 | contig 13759 bp, 14 predicted proteins | sample 2SBtaG_2_FD_182564 | JGI IMG/M metagenome (GOLD analysis project Ga0209992, IMG submission 182564) | Deep subsurface microbial communities from Kolumbo volcano to uncover new lineages of life (NeLLi) - 2SBTROV12_ACTIVE470 metaG (SPAdes)... | ecosystem: Environmental > Aquatic > Marine >... | reverse complement strand
CATCTTTTACAGAAGACACCGCATTATATCTCCAATGTACATTATATACTACATCTGTATTATCGTCTTTTGTTGGATAACAATCTACAGTCCTGCAATCCCATGAATAACTTATTGTGTCTTTTGCCATAATTTTTTAATTTAATTTATACAAATATAGTAAATTTTTAAATTTCTTTTTCCAGTTCTTTAACCCTTGCTTCAAGTTCTTGTATTGATTTTAATAAGATAGGTACTAACTTACTATAATCAACACCTTGCATTTCTTCACCATCTTTTTCACCAGTTACTGCATCAGGTAATATGTCTTGTAGTTCATGTGCCTTTACACCATAACTTCTTTTGTCTTCATCCTTCCATTTAAAATCATACATTTTAATTTTTGATGCTATTTCTAAAGCATTAAAATCTTTATAATCTTCTTTCATTCTATAATCCGAAGACGTTGCATAAGCAGTAGTAGATGAATTATAAGAGATTGAACCACTTGAAGTGCCAGCATTTAAAAAATTCATAACAGTAGAAGTATTAAGAGTTGTCGCCCTTTCATATACAACTTGACAAGCACCGTTACTTGTGTTTGGCACAATAGTCAATGAACCATCTGCTTCTGCTACAGTTCCACCAATTATTAATTTACCATCAGCTAATATTCTTATTTGCTCAGATGCACTTGTAGTTCCTGTAGAAAAAGCCATATCTCCGTTAGATTGAGTTGCTATTTCACCTATTCCTGATAAAGCATCAGAACCATTTATCGTATATTTTCTAAAAATAACTCCAGCCGTCCCAGCACTATTTCTTGAATCTACTGATATTCTTTGGGTTGCACTTGTGCTTTTTACCGATAAAGCATAATCAGGCGAAGTTGTACCTATACCTACTTTACCATCATTTTTAATGGTCATCTGTGTTCTTCTTGTACCATCATCATCCATAGAACCTATATCAAGATTATCACTTTTGCTCATTATAAATTTAATTCTTCGGTCTGCTGTAGCACCACTATGATTCATTATAAACTCACCAAAACTTGTGCCTTCTGTTATAGTTCTTCCAAGAGTACCATATTTCACGTGCAATCCAACACCTGAAAAAGCAACCGAATTTATTGTTCCTGGCGAAGTTGTACCTATTCCAACGCTTCCGTTTGAAACTAATCGTATACGTTCTGAACCTGCTGTGAACCATCTATGATGGTCAGCACCTGAAGCAGTTTTAACCATTTGATAATCGGTTGATACAAAACCACCTGATGAAGTTCTTGTATCTAAAGTGAGATTATTACCACTATTTGAAATACTTGTTATATTATAGGTAGCTGTACTGTCAGAATCTTCCATATAAATAGTGCCACCAGTTGTATCTGATAAATGAAATTTAGCTAAAGGCGAAGTTGTCCCTATTCCAACTTTTCCGTCACTTTTAATTCTTACTTGTTCGGTATTATTTCCATCAACTACAGTTTTAAAAACTAAAGATGCTTGCCTTGTTCCACTTGTAGAAGTCCAAGTTCCTTCAGCTTCACTACCCATCATACCACAGACATACATAGAATTGTCACTTGCTTCCATTCTCAAATCAATCATATTTTGTTGACCAGCTGTAGCGTTTGTAGTTACACCAAATAATGCAACGGATGCTGAGCTTGAAAAAACAGTTAATTTATTAGTTGGATTTGTAGTGCCTATTCCAAAATCACCGTCTGCATCTATCCTAAATTTTTCCACTCCTGAATTATAACCAATAATAGTTCCACTTGCAGCTGATGCCCCTCGTGCAACTATTCCAAATCCAGTATAATAAGTTGATGAACTTCCAGCAACTATTTCAATTGCACTTGAATCTCCTCTTGTACTTATTGATGCTAAAGTACCACTATCATAAGTTCTTGTCCTTCCAGTTGTAAGTGCCGTAGATATTCCAAGATTTGTAACAGTACCACTTGCTAAAGAGCCACCTGATATTTCAAGTTTTGCTGTTCCTGTATCAGTCCCTATTCCTACGTTTCCTGCACTTGTAATTCTTACAGCCTCAGAACCGCCAGCACCTAAAGCAACGTCTTTACCACTACGACCTTTTATCATTAATGTATCTGTATCAGTTCCACTTCCTTCTATTCCACTTGCTGAACCTACATCTGCATAAGCTGTACCACCAGTTTCAAAAGTTATATAAGCACCTAAAGTTGGTGCATCTAATGTCATATATCTACCACCTGAATTAGCATTGATTTCTGTTAACCCATTACTTGCATTAACTTTAAATTTATCAGTTGCTACAGTTAAATCACCTGCAAAATTTGAATTATTACCACTAATTGCTATAGGTGCATCAGTAATTGTGTCTGCATCTGACCACATAACAACATCATTAGCAGTACCACTACCATCAATTGTACTTGTTGCTTCTTCTATTACATTACCACTTGAATCAACTGCTAAGAATTTAGTAGCAGTACCAGTATGTGTACCACTTCCGTAAGTATTTAATTTTAATTTTCCAGCATTAGTTATATTTAAAACTTCTGTTCCTGTAATCGCATCATTTAAAGTCCTTATACTAAACGAAGGTGTATCATCTGTTCCTGCTCTTTGTCCACCAATAGCAACACCATAATTATTAGAAGTTGATGTGCCAAAAAATATATTAGTAAATCCACCTGAATTTGTGGTTGCACTTGGATGTAATCTTAAAAAACAGTCTCTATCAAATTGCGTTGTTACTTGTGCATTTCCAATTTCTAATTTTCCTGTAGGATTTAAAGCCCCAATGCCAACCTGTCCATCTTTATTAATTTTCATTCTTTCAACTGGAGTATTTGCTGACGCTGAAGTATAAAAAGATAAACCTGCATTATTTCCAGTTGTGCTATCTACATAAGCATTTATAGAACAAGCTATGCCACCTGCAGTATCTTCATTGCCAAAAGCCAATCTTGCAAATATGGCATCATCTGTCCAAGTTCCTGCATTTGTAGAATTAATTTTAATTGTCGGAGGCGTTGCACCATCTAATCCTGAAGCCCCCTCAACTTGTAATAATTCATCTGGACTCGTCGTTCCTATGCCTACATTTCCGTTTGCTTTAATCCGCATCGCTTCATCATCATTTGTAGAAATCATTAAATCTGTATTTTCATAATTACAGAGATAAGCATTTTCGTCTCCTGTAATACCAACTATAAATCCATCCCCACTTGTAGCACCAGTTGTGTCATTTGTTACTCTAATATAATTTGAACCTGAACCAGTTGCATGAAGTTGAAGTTTACTTACTGGGCTCGTTCCAATTCCTACATTTCCGTCACTTCCTATGGTCATTCTTGCACCTGCTGATATAGTATCAGTACCACTATTATCTTGTGTAAAGAATTTTATGTTTGTTGGATAATAATTTGACGAGCCAGTATCCCAATTTGCTGACGCATCAAATAATATTTTTGCACCTTGATAAGGGGGTGAGCCACCTGAATCAGAACCCTCTGCACTTATTACACCAATACCATCACCACTTACAATAGATACGTCTGAATGCCATAAAGATAAATCGGCAGGAGTATTATTAGCACCTGCACTTTTAATTGCAACATTACTAGTTATGGTTGCAATATTATTAGCAGGAGTTAATTCAAAAGCACCATTATCACCAAATTGCATTACATACTGTCCTGCCGTATGGTCATATAAAGAAAAATATCCTTGATTTCTTTTTCCTAAAGTCCAAAAATCTGCATTAGCTTGATAAAATTTGATAAATCCTTCTTCTCTATTTGCACCACCTACTCCATCTGCACCGCTATTTATTATTAAAGTAGCATCTTCATTAAGAGATTTTATTTGTAACTGTGAATCAGTTGTCTTATAGACATCAACAAACCCTGCAAAAGTTGCGTTGCTTGTAGCACCATCTATTTTTAAAGCAGGTGCATTAAAAGTAGTTCCACCAACCGTTGTAGATGGTGTTATTTCAAAATTTTGGTCTACATTTTCTTGAGCAGCAATCATCCAACTATATTTAGCTGAATCAGGTGTAAGATAAAATTCAGGAGAACTATTGTCTATTGTTACATTACCTGCAAAAGTTGAGTTTCCTGAAGCATCTATTGAAAGTCTGCTTGTTGAAGTATCGCCTTTATCATTTGTTGACCTAAAATCAAAACTTCCGTGTGTTGAAGTTCCACCTGAAGTTAAAAAACTTGAAGTGCCATCGTGATATATATTTATAAATTGGTCAAGTTGATTTTGACTGCCATTATCTCTTGTAATAATAAGACCATCATTAGTTCCACCCGAATCACCTATAACTGCTAATTTAACACCACTTGCTTCATTAAGTGTTCCCGAACTTATAGAACCAATTTGAATTAAATTACTACTTTCAGTTATAATAGAATTTCCTATAGTATCCGAATCCGTCCATTTTGTAATCTTACCTGCCGTCCCACTACCATCAACTGCTCCTGCACCTATAGGAATTTCAACCACTTCACCTGAAGATGTAACACCAAGTCTTTGTGTAACTGTACCAGTTATTGAACCACTACCATAAGCTGATAGTTTTAAACTGGAAGTACCTAATTCAAATTTAGTTGTGCCTCCTATCGTAGCATTTATTTTATTTGTAGTATAATAAAGACCTGTATCACTATCATTTGAAAAAGTTAATGATGGAACCGTAGTAGTTCCATTTGCTAATCCTAATTGAGTTGTTGAAAGTTTTATACTTGCATCCGTACCACCCCCATCTTCAATTAATCTAAGTGTAGAATTTAGAATTGCGTTGTCACTTGTTTTAAGTAAACCTAAATAAGATGATGATATGGTATTTCCAGTTAATGCTCCCATTGAATATTTTTTATTTACAAATATACTATTTTTTCATTTTCATAATATGTTTGTTGTGATGTACTCTATGGCAGTTAGCACATAGTATCTCACAATTAATCATAATCTCATATAATATAGCGTCAACACGACCATCTATAAAGTTTTTTTTTGACAAATTTCTTAATTCTCTAGCTACAGAAAAACGTTTTTTTTTAATATGATGAAAATCTAAAGCAGAAAAATTTTTATTATAACCACACTTCACACATTTAATTTCTATGTATTCAGATAACTTATAAATAAATTCTTGTTTATAATATCTGTGATTTTCTTCACGTTTCTCATTTCTACATTTCTTACAATCTTTTTCTAATGTATTATATCTTGTCAAATAAAATTTATCAGGTTGTTTTATCTTCCCACAAGTATAACATTGTTTGTTATCTTCCTTGACCTCTATACTTTGAACCCTTATAATATTTTCCACTTTTTTGATTTGTGTTTCTATTTTTACTATGTATTCCTCTTCTTTTTTTCTTTGGTTTTAAAATATATGCTTTTGGAAAAAATCTTTTAGCCATTATTTTTGCTTATACTTTTCAAGCCCACGACTTCCGAAGTATGCACCAATAACAGTAATTAAAACTATTTGCAATAAATCTACCCAACTTTCTTTAACTTCAAAAGATATTTTACCAGCATCTACAAATACTAGCAATATTGTGCTTACTACTAATATTAGCAATACCAATGGTCTTATGTTTTTTGATAACCAACTATCAGATGTGGAATCATACTTCCATCTTTCAGTTGTGTTTTTTTGCATTTCAATTTCAAAAGATTGAAATAATTGTTGTACTTCCTGTTTTGCTTTGTGTTTGTCCTCTTTAGTCATCACAAATCTATCTACTATATCAGCAATACCTTTAGTAGTTTCTCCAAATATTTTTTCAAATATCTTATTCATTTATTTTTTTTTATATAATAATAAAAAGCAAACATCATAAAAGACATACAAGATATAACAACTATTCCTTCTATGATTACATTCATTTTTTCTTTTGTTCTTCAACTGTCCAAATATAGATAATGAAAGAACCAATAATTAATGCACTACAAAGAGTTAATCCCAAAAGGACATAATCCACATTCACCAAATTGACAACCATTACAATTCATCTATTAAATCAATTAATTTACTTTCTATTCTTAAAAATATTTCTATTCTTTGTACACCTTCCCATTCCTTTAATCCATCTGCTACATCCATTAAGGTATTTATTTTAGATATACATTGTGTGGTTTTCAGTTGCTTATTAACATCAGCTTCAGATAAAGATATGTCGCTTAATAATTTCATTTTTTATAGACCTTATCTTCTAAACTGTTTAATCTTCTATTGGTTTGTTCTTCGTATTTTTCTAATTCTTTAATAAGATAATCTATTTTTTGATTTATTACTTTGGTGTCATCTTGTTGAATCTTATATTCAGGTAGTGTTTTTGCAATTTCTATTTCAGAAGTCAGTTGAGAATAAGTCATTGTTAAACTTATTATACCACCAACTAAAAGTCCTAAAAATTTTATGTCTATTTTTACATCACTTTTTCCATCGCCATCTAAGTCTAGTGCGACTTTTTTATTTGTTATATCATCCATATTTTCTGATTTAGATTTCTTCAAAATTAATAATTTTAATTGATAGATGTTTTTGTGAATCTAATATATCTGCAATTATCGGATAAATTCTTTTATAAGAATTTGATGACTGACCTAAAAACGGCTCATTGCTAATATTTTGCGATATAGCATCTCCAACAAGTAAGCAACCATGTGTGTGACTAGTATCGTTACCACAATGAACAAGAATATGAGAAAAATTAGGCACATCCATAAGTTGTAGCATACCTCTATGAATGCTTTGAAAACGTTTTTGATATTTAATATGATGACCTCCTTCCGTTCTGTATTTAATTTGATATGTGCCTTGAGGAATACGAGTTTCTCCATATACTTTGACCTCACGTTTTTCATCTTCAAGAGTAAAGCATAAAAAATCTTTTGTGTTTGTTTTTTCATTCACTAAAAATAATATACCTAAGGTACTATCTTTTTTTGAACTATATCGGTATAATTCTAACCTCATAACTGTTCTACCTGATTTGTAAACGTTAAAATTCCTCTATATATCGTTTCTGTTTCAGTATCTTCTGTAAGGTAAGCTATACCATCATTTTGTGCTGAGATACATTTAAAACTATCCGAACTTAAATCAAAAAAAGTATTTCGTGATATTAATAATTGTGTGATTTGATTCATCGCTAGATTGGCATCTAGTTGACCACCAGTATTTGTATCAAAAGCAGTAACAACTTCTACTTGTGTAGATATAACATTCAAATAAGTATCCTTTATATTATCAGCTATTATATTTGAGATTGAAGTTATTAAAATATATGGATTAGAAGCACTAGAAGGAACAACATTATAAATTGGTACATTAGCACTATTTAAAGTTATGTTTCCATTAAGAGCATCATAGACTTCTTTTCTTATAAAGTGACTTGCATCTTTCATATTTTTGTTTCTTTATTTATTTGTTTTCTTAATCTTTTAATAAATGCAAAAGTAGCTTCCATTATTGATGGTCTAAAAAAAGGTTTCATGCCTGTAAATTTACCTCTACCTGCTTTACCATACTCTACAAATGGTGCATAATTTATCTTATATCCAACCTCATAATTGAAAGGTTTCTTTTCTACATATACAGATTGTTTTAAGTTACCAGTAATAACTGGAACTTTTAAAGAAGAACGTAACATAATATCAGTTGCATAACTAGATAATTCTTTATCAAAACCTCCACCTATCTTAACAAATTTAGAGAGCTTTCTCATCTTTTTATTGAATCGCATTCTATCTCTTTGCCTTATTTCTATGCCTGATTTCTTTGCCATCTTATTGTTGTTTATCAGCTAATATTTTATAGGTATATAAATCTTGTTCAAACATAGAGTTGATTCTATATTGATTAGTGTCATTAGTTAAAAATAATACATCACCTCTTTGAATGTTTGTTGTTGCAGTATTCTTTCTTAAAATTAATTCTATTCCAGTCTGCAATATTCTTTTTCCATCTCGGAAAATCATATTGCCGTCTAAGTATGTCCTATCTGCCCAAAAAGTTCCTACCGTAGATTGAGATGATGTAAAGCCACCATACCCATCAGCTGAGTTAGTATTTCTTTTTACCGTTACTCTGTACCTTAAATCTCCTGCTTTTATCATAACTCATTATAAAATATATATGGTGAAAGAATGTTTTCAATACTGCTCGGTAATTTATTAACCGTTTCTCCTTTAACATAATCTGCTCTATTGTCATAGTAAGTCGTGGCAAGTTGTTTAATAGCTAACTTTAAATCATCATAAGTTAATCCAGTAGTCGTGTAAACTATTTTGATATTTTTAGTATGTGCAGAAGTTACTTCAATATATTTATCTTCAAATCCATAATCATCATAATCTATATTAGACAAAGTACCACTAGAGTCTTGTGTTTGAACGCTAGTAATTGCATTTATAGGTGCATAAGGAAGTACAAGTTTAACTCTACGTTTATATAAATTGCCATATTCTCCTGAAGGGTCAACATTACTAACAAATAATGTTCTTGTTTTAGCAACAATATCTCTATTAATTATTGCTTCACATTTCTCTCTAGCTGCTTTAATCATCTCTGCAATAATAGTATCATCATCAGATGTTTCTATCCTAGCATAAGATTTTAGTTCAGAGGAAGCTACTATTTCACTTCCAGTAGTAGAATCAATTTGTACGCTTATCATTACTTGCTTTCTTTTTTCCCTTTAAACTCTTTTGTTTCTTTTGTTGCTTTTTCTTCTTTAGTATCTATCTTTTCGCCCCATCCTTTAGCAATCCATTTAGAAACATTTTCACTTGATACATCTACAATGCTTCCAGCTTTGTAATCAATACCATCTTTAGTTATTTCTATTTTACATTTAATTTTCATAATATTAATTTTTGATTTAAACAAAGATAAAAAAAAAGAGCAACTAATTTAGTTGCCCTTTCTTATTCAATTAGTATTACTAATTATGCAGTCTCTAATGCAGTTTTAGCCGCAGAGAATGTACCAACACTATAAGCGTTTGGTAAATAGACAGAATGTGCAATTCTAGCTATTCCTCTAACAGAAACTAAATACTTAGAGAAGTTATCTGAGTCCTCGTAACCGAAGTCTACTCTAACACCCTCTCTTTGCCATACTTGAGAACCTTGTGAGAAATCTCCAACAATGAAACTTCCAGCAGCAATCTTGTTGTTCATGTAAACTGGAACACCATTTATTCTGAAGAAACCGTCAGCAGATACAAGTGAATTACCTCTAAGGTATTCATTAGTAGTATCTTTCAATAACGCTATCTTATGGAAATCAGTTGGGTTTAACACAATACCATTAGCAGAAAAATTCGCTAACGCTAATTGATTCATAGCAACATATAGAACGTCAAGTTCTTGTGCTGACTCAATAGCATTTGCAAAACCACCTGCCGCCCAGTCAGTTCCACCATTTAATAATCCTAATAAATTAGGAGTAGAACCTGAACCACCAATAAGTTGGTCATCAATAGTTGCATTTAACTTGTTAGGAATTCTCTGAGATAAGTAGCTAGAAAGTGCAGGAGTATCATCAAGCATCTCTTGAGAGATAGTCATGACTGCCGCCATTTTCTGTACTACTGCATCTTCAGCAGTAAGGTCAAAACTAGAATCAGATGGCGCACTACCTTCAGCAGTTGCTCCACCATTATCAGTATAAGAAGATTCTTTTACAAATCTTATTACGTTTGAATCAGTTGAACCTACAGGAATAATTCCCATCATATTCGTTACATTCGCAGGGTCTCTTTTGATACCATCTACTCTAGTAACTCCAGTTGCATCTCTTGAAGAGTTTGCACCTGAAAAATCTGAAGAAATTAAAACATCAGCTTTCAATTCCATTGAAGCATTTGCTCTAGTCCCTTCTTTCATAGCTTTGAATGATTCACTTTTATTAAGTGTATCACCAATTACTTCTGATTTAGTTTTATAAACATTATCAAAGTTGTTTTTCTTATTTTCAACTTCCATCTTGTCTAATCTTTCAACTATTTCAGAATGTTTTTCAACAAGGTTATTAACCTCGCCTTTAATAACAGTATCAACTTCGTTGTTGACATTATCTTTGATAGCTTTTGCAGATTTCTCTAGCTTCTCATCAATAACATTACAAACATCGTCTAACTGTTTTTTTATATTCTCATCCATTATTTTGAATTTAAATTGTTAAACATATACTTAATTATTGAATCTGAAGTTATAGCATCCTTCTTAGTCTCTAAGTGTGTATTATCACGAGTTAGTTCCTCATTTGATTGGTGTGTGTTATCACGAGCAATCAAAGATTTTAAAACTTCTAATTCATATTCAATAAGATAACCTAAGTCATCAGAAACACTACCTTTTCTAATTACTTTGATTAAATTATCAAATCTCTTTTTGAGGTAATCTATTTTATTAGATTCTCCTTTAACCTCTAATATTTTTGCTTCATCATTTGCCGCAATAGTAACTGCTGAAATCTCATATAGCTTTACTTCTTTTATCATTCTAACACCATCATCATCAAAGTCTTTTTTTACTGGCATAATACCAACTGAATTTTCATCTATAACTCCGTATTTCATAAGTTCTAAAACCTCATTTCCAAAAGTGGTTTTAGGAACTTCTGCAACAAATACTAATCCTTTTTCATCTTCATATAATTCTTTCATCTTACCTATAGGCTTAGTGATGTCGTGTTGATATAAATACTTAACACGAGAACCATTATTTTTAATAGTTCTTTTATATGCACCCTTTTCTATAATGTCGTTATCTGAATCTTTGTTACCAAATACTGAACCGTACCCTTTAACGATTCCTAAATTTTCATCAATATCACTTATCTGTCCTTGTTTATATATTACTTTGCTCATAATTTAAATTTTATTTTCAAAATTAGTTAAATTTTTAAATAAATGTTTTTAATCTCTTTTAACGAAAGGTATTGAAACACATTTACAGTTCACTACTTCTTTAGCTAAAGCACCTAATGAAGTATCGGAAGGAAACATTAATAACGAAGAACCTACCATGTAAGGTTTATCACTAGGTATAGGAGTTTTTTGATATTTAGCACTAGCCGTCGCATGAGTATCTCGTATATTAGCACCGCCTGCTATCCATTGTTTACTTAAATTATCTTTACCAAATATATCTTCTGCTGATAATGAAATGCCATTATTTGCAGAGGCAGTAGTTTCTGTTTGTACTACTCGTCTAGCCATCCAACGTGATTTAAATTTTAATCTTTTCATTATCTCTTTAACTCTAGGCTCTAAACCCATAGACATAAATTCCTCATTTGCAGTTAATTCTTTTATGACTTTTTTTAGTGTATTTCTAGCAACACCACTTATAGAAGTAACTTCTTTTGCAGTAGCTAAATAATTTGAGCGTTGTGTGGCATATCTATCCATTCCATTTAATACAGTAGATTCTAGATTTTGCATTTCTCTTCGTGTAAGTTTTTGACCTCTTTCTATTTTATCTAACAATCTTTGTATCTCAAATTCATTAAGTTTTTCTACAAACAATTTAAAATGTTTTCTGTACCACATAAAAAAACGTAATCCAGTTTGCCTGTACATCTGCTTATACATCTCTACCATTTCATCTTCTTTAAATAAAGTATTAAAGTTTTGATTCGTAGCAGTATCTTCTATCTTATAATACTCCATAGCACGAGTATAATTTTTAATGTAATACTGATACACAATAGGATAGTTTTTCTTTTGTGCTATTTTAATTTGTTTTACAAATTCCTTAGATATGTTTCTTTGTGCTTGTTTAGTTTCTAATGTTTTTTGAGATAATAAGTTATTGCAGATAGCATATCTCTGAGTTCTTTGTGGATATTCTGATGTCATTACATCATCTATCATACACCTACTCATAAATTGATTGTTAGATTCTTCTGCTCTCGGTTTTGGTAATGGCATTATTCTTCACTTTTATCAATTATACGTTTACACCATTTCCACATTGCATCGTCTTCTACTTTAGACGTTTTAATATTACCACCCCAAAGAGCAAAAGATATATCACCACAAATTGGTTTACCTTTTTCATCTATATAGTCACCAGTAACATACTCGTGAGCACGTGATAGATATGCAAATGTTTTTTTTACGATTGATAATGACATGCGTTTACCAGCTATTAAATCCGTTGCACGACCTTTGCCCACTAAAGTGGCACAAGGATTATTAAATTCCTCATTTATAGATTTACTTCTTTCAGCATTTTTTCTAGCTGATTTAGGATAATCATCATAATATTCTTGTTTATTTATTTTTAAAGCCTCATCTAGTTCTGTCATATTAGCACAAGGCATATAAATAGTACCTTCATCTGTATCATGTGAATGTGCAATATCACAACCAATTTCTTTAGCTCTGTCTAATGCTTCTTCTTCAGTAGCATATACCTCATCACTAATTGCTTTTATATTTTTAGATTTTACTTCTTCTTCTTCAATTACTTCTTCAATAACTTCTTCTTCAATCACATCTTCTTCTTCTATTACTGGAAACTCTACGTTATCAGAGACTCCCATATCTAAATCAGAAATAGGAATAAGGTTTGAAGGCACTAAATAATCTTCCATTACTGGATTTTCTTCATCTACACCATACCCTTGTGCTTGTCTTTTTTCATTTGCACTTAACCAATATGACTTTGAAAGAGTATCTACTAACTTTTCTTGTTCAGGCATTAACTCAGGTACGGCACTATAATCAAAATCAAAATATAAATCTTCACCAAACATAGGAACTAACCACCTATTAAACTCATCTCTTATTTTATTTAATTCAGGAATTACTGCGTTAGTAAATAAAACCTTTCTAGCAGTTCTATAATTATCATAAGTTGTTGATTCTGTGTTGTTTAATAACTGAACTGGTATCCCATATATGTTACATAAATCTTTAACAGTAGCATTATAAGATTCTAATAATTGTAAATCAGAAGTTGAAAGACCAAAGTTTACCCAACTAAATTTCTTTCCTGTAATCATTACATCATTAGCTGATTTAGTTCCTTGATAATTTCTTCTGAAAGCGTCTTTCATTTGTTGTGCTTGAGTCGGTGTTAATTGGTCATCATCAGGAGTTAACATCCCTCTAGCAGATTGATTATGTAAGAATTTTAAATTAGTTTCTACTGCTTCATTGCTTGTTGTTAATACTCTCATGCCTGCTTGTATTGGAGACTGACCGTATAAGTGAGAGCCATTACTAGAATAATCAGGATTAAAATCTGCAATATGTAATACTTCTTCAGCAGTTAAATCATATTTATTATCATTATACATCATAGTATATTTTGATACTGGCTTAAATATACCTTCAGATTTAATTTCTATTAAATGTGCAGGTAGATTATATAACTGATAATATATGTCTCTGTTCTCACCATTTTCAGGAGATATTCCATACACATATCTATTGCCAGTTAACTTACCAAAGCCAATAAGTTCTTCAAGAAATACTGCCCAAGATTGTGCAGGGTTTGGTCTTTCTAATAACTTACCAAGTGCTGTATGTTCAACTTGTTCTAGTGTATGCTTTCTTAATAGCTTTGCTTTTAATACAGATTCTTCATTTAAGCTATTTGATGTTAATGCTTTGTATTCTTTTAATGCACCGTCATCTACTTTTCTATAAATATTATAAGGTACTGTTACTGCTGATTTAGATATTAATTGAATTAATGAATATATTGTGGGATTGTAAGCATAACCTTTTTCTATATAA
>Ga0209992_10003286_pt1 | contig 13760 bp, 14 predicted proteins | sample 2SBtaG_2_FD_182564 | JGI IMG/M metagenome (GOLD analysis project Ga0209992, IMG submission 182564) | Deep subsurface microbial communities from Kolumbo volcano to uncover new lineages of life (NeLLi) - 2SBTROV12_ACTIVE470 metaG (SPAdes)... | ecosystem: Environmental > Aquatic > Marine >... | reverse complement strand
TTCTGATAGATTTGATGCAAAACGTACAGCTATAGAAGAAGGTGCACAAAGAAGACAAGACTTTTTAACAGACGAAATGAAAAATTTAGAAGAACGATTTGGTACAAAATTACAAAGAGCTTTATCAAACCCATTATCAGGACAGTAATATGAGTGAAGAAAAAAAAGAACGAAAATGTGAAGATTGCACTTGTGAAGATTGCCAGTGTACAGCAGAAAACGAATGTGAGAATTGTGAATGCATGAATACAAATGCAGTTTAGTTAAAATAGTAGACGGAGATACAATAGATGTATGCATTGATCTTGGCTTTAAGGTTACACTCTCAAACGAAAGGGTACGGTTACAAGGAATTAACACACCAGAGTCACGTACAAAGAATAAGGAAGAAAAAGTTCTTGGATTGGCTGCAAAAGCTAGGCTTAAAGAACTTCTTCCAAAAAATTTTATAGTAAAAACATATAAGGATGAGAAGGGCAAGTTCGGAAGAGTGCTCGGAATACCTTTTGTAGATGGTGTAGATATATGCCAACAACTTATAGACGAAGGTCATGCTAGAGAATATCATGGAGGGTCAAAGAAACCATGGGTATAGAAAATAAAAGTAGAACATCTTCTACAATTCCATTTGGTTATAAGTTATCTGAAGATGAAAAAACATACGAACCTGTAGAGGAAGAGTTAGAATTGTTAGATAAAGCCTTTGAATATGTACGAACTGTAGGTCCAGCTAAGGCATCTCGATGGTTATCTACAGCTTCTGGAAGAAAAATATCTAATCCGGGATTAACAAAACGTATGAACAGAGGATTATACCTATAGAAGACGAAAAGAAAAAACGAGGTAGGCCACCGAAGAAAGAAGGGGAGCCAAAAACCCCTTATAACTGGTCTTCTCGCATGAGAGCCAAACTTGCTACTCAAAAAAAGCTTTCTGCTAAGAGAAAACAAGCTGATAAGCTAACAAAGCAGGCTAAAAAAGCTAGAGCAGCATCAAAAAGGGCTCAGGAGGCATCTAAAAAGGTAGATGATGCATTAAAAGGTAGAGGAAAGTCCGTTGTCACTACAGATGATCTAAAACACGTACCTAAAACACTGAGAGATCATCTAAAAGACCATGACGTTGTATTTAGACCGAATGAAGGGCCTCAAACTACCTTTTTAGAGTCTCCAGAAAGGGATATATTATATGGTGGAGCTGCTGGTGGTGGCAAATCTTATGCTTTATTGGCTGATGTTTTAAGAGATGCATCAAATCCTAACCATAGAGGGTTGTTATTAAGAAGAACATTAGCTGAATTAACAGAGTTAATAGATAAAAGTAGACAAGTATACACAAAAGCATTCCCCGGTGCAGTATTTAAGCAAGCTAAATCAACATGGGAGTTTCCATCTGGGGCTAAAATATGGTTTTCTTATGTAGATGATGACCGAGATGTAACAAGATACCAAGGACAAGCTTTTAATTGGATAGGAATAGACGAAATAACACAGTATCCTACTCCATACACATGGAATTACCTAAGATCTAGGCTTAGAACAACAGATCCAGCACTTGGTATGTATATGCGTTGCACAGCAAACCCCGGAGGTGTAGGAGGTTGGTGGGTAAAGAAGATGTATTTAGATCATGCACCACCCGGAGAGCCTTTTTGGGCTAGAGATTTTGATAATGGAGAGATATTAAAGTATCCTCCTAGACATACGAAAGCAGGGGAACCTTTGTTCCTAAGAAAATTTGTTCCTGCAAGATTAACAGACAATCCATATCTGTTTGATGATGGTCAATACGAAGCAATGTTGATGTCATTGCCTGAAGTAGAAAGAAAAAGACTACTTGATGGAGATTGGGATGTAGCCGAAGGTGCAGCCTTTACAGAGTTTAGTAAAAGTATGCATGTTTCTGAGCCATTTGACATTCCAGAGGGTTGGGCAAGAGTAAGGTCAGGTGACTATGGTTACAGCAGCCCTTCTTGCATACTTTGGGGTGCAATAGACTGGGATAACAATCTTTGGGTGTATAGAGAGCTATATGTTAAAGGATTTACCGGTGAAAGACTTGGAGATACAATAGCTATGATGGAAAAAGACGATCCACCTATGCAATTAGCTGTTTTAGATGCAAGTTGTTGGAACAGAACAGGTCTAGGACCTAGTATAGCAGAAACAATGATAAAAAGAGGTGTAAGATGGATACCATCAGACAGAAATCGTATGGCAGGAAAAATAGAAGTACACAGAAGGTTAGCTTGTGATGACTATGGAAATCCTCGTGTTCGTGTTTTTTCCACTTGCAATAATCTTATCAGAACTTTGCCCACGTTGCCTCTGTCTAAGACTAATCCTGAAGACGTTGATACAAAAGCTGATGACCATGCGTATGATGCATTAAGATACATGGTAATGAGCAGAACTTTAGTAAATGCACACAACACACATAGAATGACAAGACAAACACAAAAATATGAACCACAAGATCAAGTATTTGGATATTAAATATGGTTGAAAAACTTTCAAAAACAAAATCTAGTCCTTTTTTAGATATACCTTTAAGAGATATGTTTAAGCCTCAGATGGCTACAGGAAGAGCTAGTTTTAAAAAAACTTATGAATTGCTTGATAAATCAAAATTAAATATAGATGGTAAAATGCTTAGTATTCTTGATTTAACACCAGAGCAAATAACTGATACTGGAAATATTAGTATAATAAAAAAATTTTTTATTGATCCAAATGGGCCTTTTCAAAAATTAGAACAAGCAAGAACTGGAGATATACCTCTTTTAAGATCAGTACAGTTAGATTTTGATCAAGTTCTTAAAGGTGGTGGTGCATCTATAGGAACGTCTTGGCTTAAAAGAACTATGCAAGCAGACCCTATCATGGGAGGCAGTGGAGGTATTGGAAAAAAGGCTTGGGAAGCTCTTACTTTAGAATCTGCTAAAAGTGGTCAAAGAAAATACAAATTTCCTCCAGATTTTAATTTTAAAATATCTCAAGCTATAAACCAAATGGAAGGAGCAGAAAAAAATGCAGCTAGTTTAGCTTATCTAGGAGGTTTTAGACCTTCAGATATGGCTAAAATAAGAATAGAGCATATAGATTTTGCTACAGGAGAAATTATGTCTACCATGACTAAAGCAGGAAGTGTAGAAGGTGTATTAAATCCAGCTTTATTAGACATAGTTAAACAACAAGCAGGAGGTAGAGAAGAAGGATTGTTGTTTGAAGGGTTTACTCAACCAGATCCTAAAGGTCAAACTATATTAAAAACATCATTTCAAAGTAGCATTAATAAAAGTTTAAGAAATGTTTTTGGTGACGAAAAAATTTCATATATAAGTCCAAATACTAAAGAATTAGTAAACGAAAAAGTTAGTATCCATAGTTTAAGACACCATACTGAAGATGCTTATAATAAATTAAAAATACCTCCAAAACATCCTGATAGACTTATAGCAACTTTACGACCAGTATCACAATCTGCAAGAGCAGGAAGCCAAGGAGTTGGAGGAGGTTATGGAATAATAACCCAAGCTGGAGATTTTGAAGATGCTGCAAAAATGCAATCAAGAATATCTTCTGTAATAGCAGCATACAATGGTGAAACTCCTCATACTTGGATGGTAAATGCAGGGTATTCAGATGAAATAATTTCTCCAGATACCAAGGCACTTGTAGCTAATCAAAATGATTTAAAAAATAATTTGTTTAAAAACAATTTAATAAAATCTGAAATTGGAGCAAAATTTTACAATGCATTGCCTGTAAGTGAAGGAGCAGCTTTTGTTAAATCTATAGATACATCAGATATGCAGGCAATTGTTGATGTAAGAACTGCTGAAGCACAACAAAGAGCTTTAAAACTACAAGGTGAGAATATACAGTTAGAAGAACAAAATATTGAAGCAAAAGCAGAAGTTGATAAGAAAAAAATTGATATAGATGAACAGATAAAAGATATAAAAGAAGACAAAGCTTTGCAAAGAAAAATAAATGCTTTATCAGATAAAGAAAAAGCAAGATTTGAAAGATTTAAAGTAAAGTTTCCTGATGCTACACAAAAAGATTTATTTGAAGCTGTAAAAGGTAAAGGACCGGGGTATACTAAATTTTTAAAAAATTATGTTGGAAAAATAGCAAAAATAGGTGGAGTAGGTGTGACTACAGGAACTCTTACTGCTCAATCTTTAAAAGAAGCAAAGACTGAAGAGTTTGGACCTGATGAAGGTGGTATGATAGATAGGTTAGGAAGTGCATTAGGTCTTTCTAGAGAAGATATGGCAAACATGGGGTATAATATTAGACAAACAACAAATGTACTTTCTAGTGTACCCGGAGTAGTTGGGGCTGTTGGTGCAATTCCTGATGCAGCTGCTACTATTATGATCCCAACACAAGAAGAAAAAGATCTAGGAGCTTCAATGAGATCTGGAGTAAAAAATTGGTGGGAAGAGGCTGGTGAAAAGGCCGAGGCTCAACAGAGAAGAAGAAGCATGGAACGTGTAATGGATGATGAGACTAACCTTATGCTAGATATGCAAAATAATATTAACAACAACCAATAATAAAGGAGGCAACTATGCCACAAGGAGTAAAAGGAGCTTACAAATCTGGTTATATTATGGGCCAAATGAGTAAACAAGGTGAAATGAACGAAGCTAATGAAAGTTCATTACATCGTGAAGGATTAGATTCACACGTAATGGGTGAAAATAGTGGTGCTTTTGAGCAGTCTGTAACATCATCTTCTGGTAAAGGTAGTGGACACACTGCACAGCTAGGAATGATTATGGGTTCTTCAAAAAGCACAGACTAATATAATAATAAACAAGGTATAAAAAATGAGTGATCCTGTAGACGTTTCAGATGAACTTAACCCAAATGATGCTCCCGGTCTTGTATCTTTAATAAAAGGTAGACAGAAAGAAGCAGAAGATGGAAGAGAAGTACACGAAACAAGATGGTTAAAAGCTTATAAAAATTTTAGAGGTATTTATGATAGTACTACACAGTACACATCTACAGAAAAATCTAAAGTATTTATAAAAATAACCAAAACTAAAGTGTTGGCTGCGTATGGTCAAATTGTAGATATATTGTTTGCAAACAAAAAGTTTCCACTTACAGTAGAGTCTACCCCTGTACCAGAAGGTGTAGCTGAATTTGCTCATTTAAACACTCCATTAGATGAAGCATTACCTACAGATCCATATGGATATGCCGGTGATGGAAAAAATTTACTTCCGGGTGCAATGGAAGCTACAGGAGGTGGTTTAGACTATTTAGGAGGAATAGCTTCAGAATATGAAGGAACTAACATTCGAGAAGGTCGTTCTAAAATAGGAGAACCTCAAATATCTCCTGCTCAAGAAACAGCAAGACGTATGGAAAAAGTTATTCATGATCAATTGACAGGAGCTAATGCTGTTACAACATTACGAAATTCTATTTTTGAGTCAGCTTTGTTAGGGACAGGTATTATAAAAGGACCATTTACTTTTTCTAAAACTGTACACAAATGGGATAAAACAAGTTCTGGTAAAGAATATGCACCTTATACTAAAGATATTCCTAAAATAGAAACTGTATCTTGTTGGGATTTATATCCTGATCCAATGGCTACAAACATGGAAGATTGTGATTATGTTATACAAAGACATAAAATGACAAGAACTCAAGTTCGTAATCTTATGGATATGCCTATGTTTAATCCAGAAGCTATAAATGAAGTTTTATCTGGTGGTGGTAATTATAACGATAAATACTTTGAAAGTGTTATACGTGATGATGACCATTTAGATAGAAGTGCAACGGAACGATTTGAAGTTCTTGAATATTGGGGATGTGTAGATTCCTACTTTATGGAAGAAATAGGTATGGAAGCTCCGGAAGATGATAACTTATCTCAGGTGCAAGTAAATGTTTGGGTTTGTGGTAATCAAATATTACGAGCTGTTATGAATCCATTTACTCCAATGCGTATTCCATATCAAATATTCCCATACGAAATAAGTCCTTATCAAATATGGGGTATAGGCATACCAGAAAACATGGAAGATGCACAACTTTTAATGAATGGCCATGTACGTATGGCTATAGATAATTTATCACTTGCAGGAAACCTTGTATTTGATGTAGATGAAACATCTTTAGTACCGGGTCAAAATTATGATATATTTCCCGGTAAAGTGTTTAGAAGACAATCTGGTGTTACAGGCACAGCTGTAAATGGTATAAAGTTTCCTAATACAGCAGGTGAAAACATACAGATGTACGACAAAGCAAGGCAACTTGCTGACGAAGAAACTGGTATACCCAGTATAATGCATGGGCAGACAGGTGTTACTGGCACAGGCAGAACAGCAGCAGGCTTATCTATGTTATTAGGATCAGCCGGCTTATCCATAAAGACTGTTATAAAGAATCTTGATGATCATCTTTTAAAACCATTAGGTGAAGCATTTTTTCAATGGAATATGCAGTTTAATGAAGATAATCCTGATATAGAAGGAGATCTAGAAATTAAACCTAAAGGTGTAGCCTCAGTGATGCAAAAAGAAGTTCGTTCACAACGACTTACAGCATTGTTACAAACTGTTGCTAATCCTATGCTTGCTCCATTTATTAAAATACCTAATCTTATAAAAGAATTGGCTATTTCTCAAGATATAGATCCAGACAGTCTTGTTAATGATATGAACCAAGCACAGATCTATGCTGAAATGCTGAAAGGAATGCAGCCAGATGTCCAACAACAACAACAACAACCAGAATCAGGAAGCCCTCAAAGCCCTAGCCCCGATAGTAGGCAACCCTCAAACATGGGAGCCTCTCAACAACCTGCTCAAGGCACTCAACCAACAGACCTTACAGGCTCTGGTAATGGCACAATCGGAACTGGAGGTGTACCGACTGCAGGGGAGAGCCAGTTTGCTGGCAATGCTCCTCAACTTGAGGAATAATTACGAAGAAATGAAAAAGGAAAAACCTAAAAAATAATGGCTATACCAGAAGAACCAAATATCAGTGTACCTTATTCTGATCCTTCTATAAATGCTCAATATTCTGAGTTTTTAAAAGGAGAAGATTTAGAAGATAAGTTTGAAGCTGAAGAACCTCTTTTTGAAACTATAAAAGATGAGCCTGTTACTATTGGTGATGCTGATCCACTAGGACTTACTGCTGGATCAGGACTATGGACTTTATCTAAAAAACAAAAAGAAGAAAGAGATAAACAGCTAACAAAATTTACTGACGTTCCAGAAGGATTGGCTTTTGATTGGGAAACTGGAGAGTTTGGCACAGAATCTCCTGATCCTCTTAGTATTAGAGGTATACGGGCTGGTTTACAAGATACTCCATTATTTTCCCAAGATGATCCTACAGAAACTGTAAGAACACCTTCTCAAGCTATGCAGGAAACAGTGCAAGACTTAGATGATGAAAATATAGAAAGTCCGTCTTGGTTAGAAAAAACAACAGGAAGATTATTAGAAGATCCTGACAGAACACAAAAACAGGCTAAATCTATTTGGGATGTTGTTCCAGAAAGACCTCCTAGTAGATTAAGAGATGCTCAAAGTATTTATCAGTCTTATGGACAAACGGGTTTATCTAGTACAAGTAGTTCAGCTAGTGGCTCTTTAAGTGCTCCCCCACCTGCTTCTCTTGCAGGACAAGGAAATGTAGGACAATTAGCTAGTGCTACGGGTTTAGCTGCTTCTAATGCTAATCTTTTTGTAGGTGCAGGAACACAAACAGGTTTAGGAACCCTCACAAATGTAGGGGCTGCAGGAACAGGCCCTGCTGCTAGCTTAGGTGCTCAACAATCTGCTCAAGCATCTAGTTCTGCTGGAGCATGGTCTGGAGCATTAAAAACTGGTACTACAATTCTGGCATTGTGGAGTGCTAAAAATGCTTTTGACAGTGGGACAACTGAAGGGAAGTTATCAGGCAGTATGCAACTAGCAGCATTATTAAATCCAGCTTTAGCACCTTACGTAGCAGCTTACGAAGCTATAAAATGGTTTACAGGTTGGGGAGGATTTGGAGGTATGTTTGGTGGAGATAAACAAAAAGTTCCAATGGGTGGTGCAGAGTATAGAGTTACTTCTACAGATATTATAGAACAAAATAATGGTCAATTACCATCAGATTCAGATCAATCAGCATGGTTAAATGCTGGTAATCCTTTATTTGATCAAGCACTAAAAGAGGATAAGTTACGTATAACAGTACCATATTCTTGGGGATATAATGGGTTTGATGATAATGCAGTAAAACAAGCTGCTCAAAAACAAGTAGATTACTTATATGGTTTTGCTGACAGGTACGGATTAGATGTAAATGAAGATGTATTTATAAAAGCAGCTACAGGATCTGGAGGTTTTGAAAAATATAAACCAACAGGTGATAGAGCTCCCGGAACCAAAATTAGTGTATTAGAAAGAGTAGACAGTGTTGGAAATGGGTCTTTGTCAGCTAACCAGTGGTTAAGAGAAGTTATGGAGTATGAAGGTCCAAATGGAGAAAAAATTATAGGTGGAACTCCAAGATCATCAAATATAAATCCAGAAACAGGAATGTATGAAGGATTTACTTCTCAAGAAGAATTTCAACAAGATGTAGAAAAATTTAATTCAGAATTTTATGGATAAACATATGTATGTCACTGATATTAGGAATATTGTTAATGTTACAAACTGATAGAACACCTATCAAAGGTTTAAAAATGAACGAGTTAGATTTTGAATTTCTAACAAAAGGAGATATTGCTGTAGATGCTCAAGATACTGCAGGTCGTATGCAACAAAATTTAACTACAGATGAAATAAATGAAATGGCACAACTTGCTCCATATGCTCAAAAATTTATGCTACTATTACATAAAGCTGAAACAGGAGAAATACCTTCGGTTGAACAGGTAAATCAAATAATTTCTCAAACTGGTCAAGAAATAGGCTCCACAAATGAGCAAGGGGTACCCACTGAGCAAGGCTCTGGTGCTATGGTACCCCAAAACATGCAACGTAAAGCTATGGCACCTTCTAGGCCCGTAGAAGGGCAAGTAGCTCAAAATGCTCCGGAAATGATGGCAGAAGGAGGGTATGCTCGTAGTGGTAGCACTTATAGTACACTTATGGATCAGGCAAAGGCTATTGTAAGAGAAAAACACCCAAGACAAGCAAGATATTTAGATGTTTTAAATATAGTTATGAAACCGGATATGGAAGGCCATTCAGAATATCGTTCTGGTGATTATGATGACTCTAAAGAATATGGATATAAACATACTATAGAAATAAATCCAAGGTATTCTAAAACACCAGAAGAGATTGCTTCTACTATAGCTGGAGAAACTTTACATCACATGAGAGATAAAGATCCAGAGTTTAGACAAATGTGGTCAGGTCTTAGAGAAACATTAGGACAAAATCCAGAGTTTCGTAAGTTTCAAGAAAAAAGACAAGATACCATGAATAGAAGGAGGCAAGAAGAGTTTATTAGAGAAGGAAGATATAAAAATCCTATTAGTAACAGAGGTCCTTATAATGATACGAGAGATGTGGATAGTTTTATAGATGCATCAGCTTTAGACGAATGGATAAGAGCTTATCAATTTAAAGATGATCCTATAGCTGGAAAACATTATGACCAAAGTTGGAAAACAGATAAGTTTCATAAAGATGAAAGGTATCGACCACAGTTTGAAAATATTCGACAATATTTAGGAAAGGGCATGGCAATAGGAGGAGTAGCAGCTGGTCCAGTTGGTGTTGTAGATAAACCCGGTGCCGATAACTCTGGAGTAGCTGATGATGTACCGGCTGAAAGTGATGGTTATGTAATAAATGCTGCAGCTGTACGTAAAGTAGGATTAAGAAAAATAAATGATATGATTCAAAAAGCTATAAAATATGCTCAAGAACAAGGAATACAATTAGATCTTGGTAAAACACCTGTTAATGCAGAACAGATACTTGTATCCAACGGGGAGGTTCTTATTCCTGACGTACTAGCTAGAATAATAGGATATGATGAACTTGAAGCTATAAATGCATTAGGTTCTGAAGAAACAGAAGAGATTATAGAAGAACAAGGTGAAGAGCCTATGCAAGAAATGCCAATGGCTTTAAGACGAGGATCAAGTATACAAGAAATTTTAGGAAGGTATGCAGGGCCATTTCCAGCTGAAGATGAAATGATACAAGAAGAAGTAAGAAAAGGAATTACACCTTACAGTTCAGAAAATGCTGACTATGTAGATATGGATAGAATAAAAGAAGTTTACTCTTTATATTACAACCCAGAAACAAAACGAAAAACACGACAAGGCAATCGTAGAGATTATACTTCTGGAAGTAGGTGGATGAAACATTTAGACAAAGGTGAAACATATAAATTACAGCCCGGTATAGCTGAAGCTATTAGAGAAGTTATGCCAGCTTTTGATTATGAATTAAAAGAAATAGGTATGTACAATCCGGAAGCACTTGAATACTTTGCTAAAATTGAAAGCAAAGGAGGTAGAGAAAGAATAGGAAAATCAGCTCCTGATTATGGAGTTTTTCAAGTAAATATGGATAACATTAAAAAATATTTTACTAAAGATACTGAATTTAAAAAATTTGCAAAATTTTATGGAAAAAAAGCTACAGCAACGACTGGAGTATCTGCAACTACTTTAAGACAGTTATATTTAGATAATCCGAAAGAATTTCAGCAGCTAATGGTTGAAGATCCAAAAACAAATTTAGCTGTAGGATTAGCAATTACTCTCCTTCCTAATATGTGGAATACGAGAGATAAGTAATTCCAGCCACCTAGACTGCCATCTAGCACTGGATAAATCAGCCAATAACGGCCACCCTCAATTCTGAGGCACTGTAAAAGGAGGAATAATAACATGGCAAAAAAGAAGACTAACATGCACAACAAGGTTAGTGTACTTGAAGATGATCCAAGAGCAAATATGTTCAAGGGTAAAGATAGAGTACTCACAGCCGAAGAGGAAGTAACTGAAACTGAGGACACATCTGTCGAGGCCACGATGGAAGCCACTCCAGAAGTAGAAGGTTTTATGGACTCACAAGACTCAACCAAAGAACCAAAAGAAGGTATTATGGGTGGGGATACTGAAATACAGTATAAGAAAAGATATGACGATCTTAAAACGTACTATGATAAGAAATTGTCTGAATGGAAGCAGGAGAAAGAAGTTTTAGAAGCACAAAGTAAAATTGCTGAAAAACAAGCTACTCAATATGCTCCACCAAAGACAGATGAAGATCTAGATCAGTTTAAAGACAAATATCCTGACGTATACCAAGTAGTTGAAACTATCTCTCACAAGATGGCAAGTAAACAGGTAGAAGATTTACAAGCTGAAATAGGTCGTATTTCTGAACGTGAACAAAAGTTAAAGGTTCAATCTGCTTACAAACAGCTGTTAAACACACATCCTGATTTTGAGGATATTAAAAGCTCTCCGGAGTTTTTAGCATGGCTTGAGCAACAGCCCAAAAGCATTTCTGAAGGTATTACTAAAAACAATACTGATCCTGTTTGGGCAAGTAGGACTGTTGATTTATACAAAGTGGATGTTGGAATAGACAGGAAACGGAAACCTACTAAATCTAAAGATGCTGCCAAAGCAGTTACTAAGGCTACTAGCCGAGACGTAAATGTTGGGCAGAGTGATAAGGTTTGGAAGATTTCTGAGATTCAACGACTTAAACCATGGGAGTTTGAGAAGTATGAATCAGAGATTGATCAGGCTATGAAGTCTGGTCGTGTTATTAACGAATAATAGTAAAGGACAATTATTATGGCAACAATGGGATTGGCAGCCGGTTATCAGAATTTACCTTCTGGAAATTGGGCACCTGCTATTTACAGTCAGAAAGTTCTTAAATATTTCCGTAGATCATCTGTGGCAGAAGCAATTACTAACACAGATTATACTGGAGAGATTGAGAATTTTGGTGATACTGTAAACATTCTTAAAGAGCCTACAATTACTGTTGCTTCCTATGCTCGTGGCCAAACTGTAAATACACAAAATATTGCTGATGATCAAATACAATTAACAGTTGATCAAGGCAATTATTTTGCATTTAAAGTGGATGACATCGAGGAAAGGCAGTCTCATGTGAATTGGGAAGCTCTTGCAACTTCTTCAGGTGCTTATACCTTGAAGAAAGCTTATGATTATAGTGTACTAAAAAACATCTATGATAATGCAGCTACAGACTCAACTACTGGAACTCATGGATCAGCTATTGCTGGTACCAATACTGGTGATGAATTAGTAGATTTAATGAGTAAAGCAGCACGAATCTTAGATGAAAATGATGTACCAGAAGAAAATCGTTGGTTTGTTTCTTCTCCTACTACATATCAAATACTGCGAACAGCAGCTTCCAAAATTATGGATATGAGTGTAATAGGTGCAGGAACTTCTCCATTAATGAATGGAAAAGTTACAGACAAAAAACTTATGGGTTTTGATCTGTATCAATCTAATGCAATTGTAAATGGTTCTGCTGGCACAGCAGCATCACATACTTTTGGTTCAAGTACATCTAACCAATGTGTATTCTTATATGGACACATGTCTGGTGTTGCTACAGCTTCACATATTGCTAAAACAGAAGTGATACGTGATCCTGATAGCTTTTCAGACATAGTTCGTGGACTACACGTTTTTGGTCGTAAGGTACTTCGTGGCTCCGGATCTGGATATAAAGGTGTATTCAGTGGGGTTTATGTAAACAGTTAAAATTAGAAGGGAGATAAATTATGGGTACAATTAATGTAACCGGTGTCGGTGGCACAACAGGTCATCCTTCTAATGGAAGGGTACCTTATTTAGTAGAAAACACAATTGACCTATCAGCAATTAGATCTGATACTGGGCCAGATAATGGTGATGTTTTAGAAGTATTAGATATACCTGCAGAAACTTTAATCATGGAAGCTGGAATAGAAGTAATAACTGCACTTTCTAGTTCTGCTACTATGGATTTAGGTATTACAGGTGGAGACGTTGACATTTATGTTGACGGTGATACTAATGCAACAGGTTATGGTACATTGACTGCAACTGCTAGGCATATAGCAGCATCTGCAGACACTTTAGACATACTTATCGGTGGTGCAGATTCATCTGCTGGTAAAATTAGAGTGTGGGCTGTAATGTGTGATGTTTCAGGTATTGATGAAGATGATAATAATACAGATTCTCAACACGATACTGTAAGCTAATACTAAATACTTTGAGGGAGGGGTTATTCTTCTCCCTCAATTTAAATAAAGGAAGATATATGGCAACGATAGATTTAAGATCAACTCAAAAAATATATAAACCAAAAACAGATTATAATAGAATGAACTCTATTGAATTACGTATGAACTCTATAGAACAAAGTTTAAATTTAATACTACAAAAATTAAATAAAGATAATGAAGGTGAAAATAACAATGGCTAAAAGACCCGGACTATATGCAAATATTCATGCTAAGAGAAAAAGAATTGCAGCAGGCTCTGGAGAAAAAATGAGAAAAGTAGGAGCTAAAGGAGCACCAACTGCTGCTAACTTTAGACGATCTGCAAAAACTGCAAAGAAAACAAAACGTGGCTAGATCTGCAGCTTGGCAAAGAAAAGAAGGTAAAAATCCTTCTGGTGGGTTAAATAAAAAGGGAGTAGCTTCTTACAGAAAAGCTAACCCCGGATCAAAATTAAAAACAGCTGTAAC
>Ga0209992_10003284_pt1 | contig 13766 bp, 11 predicted proteins | sample 2SBtaG_2_FD_182564 | JGI IMG/M metagenome (GOLD analysis project Ga0209992, IMG submission 182564) | Deep subsurface microbial communities from Kolumbo volcano to uncover new lineages of life (NeLLi) - 2SBTROV12_ACTIVE470 metaG (SPAdes)... | ecosystem: Environmental > Aquatic > Marine >... | reverse complement strand
GGAATCTCATAGTTACAGATATCCACATAGGATTTGAAAATAGTATGACATCAAATGAAATTTTTATTGGGAAAAACTCTTCAATTAATGAAACTATTCAAGAATTATCAGAAATAATAGATAAAGAAAAACCAGATTCAGTGATATTACTAGGCGACATTAAATCAAGTATCAAAAGTATTTCAAGAAATGAGTGGGACGAAGTACCGTTATTTTTTAAAAAAATTCAAGAAAAATGTAATGTCGTATTAATTCCTGGAAATCATGATGCAAATATTCAGAAATTAGTGCCAGAAGGGATTACAATGATTAGTTCAGCAGGGATGGTTGAAGAAAATGTGTTATTTATACACGGTCATACAATGCCATCAAAGAATTTTTCACATGTAGAAAAAATCATCATGGGTCATGTACATCCAGTATTTTTTCAAGAAAATTCAGTGTTAAATGGACAAAGAGTTTGGATATCATTAAAAGTAGAAAAGGAAAAAATATTTTCATCCACATCAGGAGAATTAGAAATAATAATTGTTCCATCATTTAACAAATATTTTTATGCCACACAAAAAAAATATTATAAAAAATCAATATCTCCAATAATTGAAAGATTAAATGAAATTACCTCAGCAAAAATTGTGTCATTGGATGGAAGTATAATTGGAAATGAAACAAACATTAAACAAGTTTTATGAATATTTTAAATAATTTTATTAATTATAATCATCATATGGTTCAATAGGATTCTTTGTTGTTTCATTATCTTTAAGCCATTCTAAAGTTTTTACAAAAGAATCTGCAAGTTCTATTGTAGTCAATACAGGAATTCCTAACTCTAATGACTTTCTTCTAATTTGATATTCATCATCTAACATTCCAACATATTTTTCCAATGTTGAGGTACTAGGAATATTTATGATAAAATCAATTTTCCTTCCATACAAAAGATCAGCAATATTTGGTTTTCTTTCAGGTTCTGAAATTTTGTGAACAATTTCTATTTGACCAATTTTTTCCTCAAAAAATTCCGCAGTATGCTCAGTGGCTAAAATTTTGAATCCAAGTTGTTTTAATTTAGCAATTGATGAAACAAGTTTTTCCTTATTTTGAGCACCACCGACAGTTACAAGTGCAGTACCAGAACTAGGAAGATTATATCCAACCGAAGTCAGACCTTTTGATAATGCATCATAAAAGCTATCACCAAAGCAAGCAGCCTCACCAGTAGATTGCATTTCTACACCTAATGCAATATCAGCCCCATCCAACTGCATAAATGAAAATTGTGGAACTTTAATTCCATAATTTTGTATTTTTTTCCATTTATTTTCAGGGATTTTAGGCAAGGGTTTATCCAAAATCGCCTTTGATGCAAGAGATATCAGATTTGTTTTAACTAATTTTGAGACAAAAGGCATTGAACGTGATGCTCGTATGTTTAATTCAATCACATAAACGTGATCATTATGTACCAAAAATTGCAAATTAAAGGGACCCTTTACATTAAATGTCAATGCAATTTTTTTAGTATATTCATTAATGGTTTCTATTGTTTTGTTACTTAGACGCCAAGGTGGAATACACATCATTGCATCACCAGAATGAACACCTGCACTATCAATGTGTTCAACAATTGCACCAATTACAACTTCTTTTCCATTACTGATTCCATCAACATCTACTTCAAGTGAATTTAACATGAATTTGGAAATTACAACTGGATGATCAGGAGAAACATCAGTTGCTTCTTTAACATATGTTTTAAGTTCATCTTGAGACCAAACAACTTTCATTGCAGCACCTGATAAAACATACGAAGGTCTAACAATTACTGGGAATTCTACTTCCTGTGCAAAACTTTTTGCTTCGTTCAAATTTGAAAATGCTTGCCATCGTGGTTGTTGAATATGAAGTTTATCAAGTTCTGCACTAAACTTTGAACGGTCTTCAGCTCTATCAACATCATGTGCTGTTGTTCCCATAATATTGATTCCATGCTCTGCAAGTCCAGGAGTTAGATTATTAGCTGTTTGTCCACCAACGCATGTAATGATACCTTTTGGGTTTTCAAAATCTGATATGTCAAGTAATCGTTCTTGAGTAATTTCTTCAAAGTATAATCGTGTACAAATATCATAATCAGTTGAAACTGTTTCAGGATTACAATTTACAACTGATACATTTTTCTCTCCATTTTCCTGTAAACCCCAAACCATGTTTACAGTACCCCAATCAAATTCAACACTACTACCGATTCTATAAGGACCTGCACCCACGACAACTATCCCTTTTTCTCCAGAGGGAATCTGAATATCATTTGAATATCCACCATATGTCATGTATAGGTAATTAGTTACAGCAGGCCATTCTGCTGCAAGTGTATCAATCTGCTTTACTGCAGGTATAATTCCCATTTTCTTGCGTAAATCACGCACCTCATCAGGAGTTTTTTCAGTAGCTCGAGCAATTTGTTTATCAGCAAATCCCAATTTTTTTGCATCTAACATCAAAGACTCATCAATAGATTTTGATTTAATTTGAGATTCCATTTCTACAATATTTTTTATTTTCTCAATAAACCAAGGATCAATAGAAGATAAGTTGTAAATTTTGTCAACTGAAATGCCCATCTTCAAAGCAATTGCAACATTATACAAAATCTCATCATCATGATGAGAGAGTTTTGCTTCAATCTCTTCTTCAGTATACTTTTTATTATTAACACGATTTAAAACCAATCCATCATTTCCTATGTCAAGCATTCGGATTGCTTTTTGTAATGACTCCTCAAATGTTCTACCAACTGCCATAACTTCCCCTACGGATTTCATTGTAGGACCAAGTTTTCGATTTGCAAGTTCAAATTTTGAAAAATCCCATCTAGGGTGTTTACATACAATGTAATCAAGTGAAGGTTCAAAACATGCAGTAGTATTTTTTGTAATTCTATTTACTAGTTCTGATAAATTATACCCCAATCCAATTTTTGCAGACATGTATGCAAGGGGATAGCCGGTTGCTTTACTTGCAAGTGCTGAAGAACGAGATAGTCTAGGATTAATTTCAATTGCAACAAATCTATCTGAATCAGAATCAAGGGCATATTGAATATTACACTCACCAACAATTCCAACATGTTTTGTTGCACGTAAACCAGCTGAACGCAACATATGATATTCATGATTGTTAATGGTTTGAGATGGGGCAACTACAATATTATCACCAGTATGAACTTTCATTGAAAGAACATTTTCCATATTACAAACAATTACATTATTTCCATCATAATCTTGCATGATTTCATATTCAATTTGTTTCCAATGCCCAATGTATTCTTCAACTAGAACTTGACCAACAAGAGATGCTTTGATTCCTCGTTCAACAATTTCATGAAGTTCAATTTCATTGTGAGCAACACCTCCACCTCTGCCTCCAAGAGTATACGCCACACGAATAATTACTGGATAAATGAGTTCTTCAGCTGCTTTTTTTGCATCCTCAAAGTTTGTAACAGTCTTGCTTTTGAGTACTGGAACACCACATTCCTTCATAGAATCTTTGAAAAGCTGCCTATCCTCGGTTCGTTGAATACCCGGAACCTGAGTTCCAAGTACATTTACACTATATTTTTGTAAGATTCCAGATTCTTCTAACTTGACACCACAATTCAAAGCAGTTTGTCCTCCATATGCAAGCATGATTCCATCAGGTCTTTCTTTTTCAATAATAGATTCAACATATTGAGGAGTTACAGGTAGAAGATACACTTGATCTGCAAATCTTGTATCAGTTTGAATTGTTGCAATATTTGGATTAATTAAAACACTTTTGATGCCATCTTCATGAATTGCTTTTAGACATTGACTTCCAGAATAATCAAATTCACCAGCTTCACCAATTTTAATGGCACCACTACCAAGGACAAGAATTTTGTTTAAAGATTCATTTTTTGGCATTATTGTTGCTCCATTAGTTGTTTTAATTCTTCAAAAATAAATTTACAATCATAAGGACCAGGGGCAGCTTCAGGATGAAATTGTACAGCAATACAACTCTTTGTTTTGTGTTTAATTCCTTCAACAGTTTTATCATCAGCATTGGTAAACCATAAATTGAAATCAGATTTTTCTAAAGATTCAGGTTTTATTCCATATCCATGGTTTTGACTTGTTACATAGACTTGATTATTTTCTAAATTGATACAAGGTTTGTTTTGTCCACGATGCCCATACTTTAGCTTGTAAGTTTCGGTATTTCCGGCAATGCCAATAATTTGTGCACCTAAACAAATTCCAAGTGTAGGGACATTGTCTTCAATTAATTTTTTAACAGTATTGATTGTTTCAGGACATTTCTGAGGATCACCAGGTCCACTACTAAGAACAATTCCTTTTGGATTGTATGACATAATTTTATCATATGATGTATTCCAAGGAAGTAGTACAACCCTATAACCAATATCTCGAACATTTCGTAGGATTGCATGTTTTGCACCAGTATCAATTACAACAACAGTATTTTCATCGGTTCCATAGATTTTTTCTTCTTTAGTAGAAACATCATCCATGAATTGTTCTGAATCATAATGAGGGGCAGATTGTAATTGTTTTTTTACTTGTTCCACATCAATTTTAGAATCAGATACTACCAAAGCAGCCATCATGACACCGCCAGTTCTCAATTTTTTAGTTAATTCCCGGGTATCAATTCCAGAAATTCCAGGAATTTTTTCATTATACATCCATTCATCCAAAGTCATAGACAGATTCCAATGACTGGCAGTAAGAGATAATTCATGAACTACTAATCCCCGAGCCTGAATTTTACTTGATTCAAAGAATTTAGGAATCCCATCATCATCAACTATAGATGGATCTGGAACTCCATAATTTCCAACTAGAGGATATGTCAAAGTAAGAATTTGTCCGTTGTATGAAGGATCAGTTAATGCTTCAGTATATCCAACCATGCCAGTATTAAATACAATTTCACCAAAAACAGTTGAAGAATAACCAAAACCTTGGCCATCAAGAATAGTACCATCATCAAAAATCAGCTTTCCAAACTTTTTTGCGTGGTTTGATTTCTTTGTAGTAATTGTGACCCTCGTAAAGTCCGAGCTATTGTGAATTTAAGTTTTGTCGTAGTATAGATATAAAAATTGTTGATCGCTAAATGAGTTTTCCAATCAAAGTGCTTTGAACTCTTCACTCCATTTGTGATATGCTCGAATCATTTCAGTTGAAACACTAGGTTTTCTTCTAGACATGATATCTTTGAAATCACTGGCAGTGAGTTCTCGGGGCTGAATTGGATCCTCACCTTCTACAGGTTCATGATAATCAGGGGCATTAAAAATTTCATGAACAGTTTTTATCTGTGCTGCTTGACAAACATCTTTGATATCACTTGCACTATACCCATCAAAGAGTTTTGCAAGATCAGTATCGTTAACTCTATAATCTTTTCTTAGAGGAGCAGTATATTGATTGAATAGATTCTCTCGTGCTTCTTGGGTGGGGAGTGAAACATAGATTCTCTTTTGGAATCTTCTCAAAAATGGCCAATCAAGACTCCATGGTTTGTTTGTTGCACCAATTACATATAACATCAAATCTTTACCTTTACCATTTACACCATCCATTTCAGTTAGGAATTGATTTTTGGTTCTTACTTCTCCTCCTACTTCACTATTTCTAGAACCTAACAATGAATCAACTTCATCTACAAACAAAATTACAGGTTTACCTTCTTTTTCAGCATACTGTCTTGCCATAGCAAATAATTTTGAAACATTCTTTTCTGCCTCACCTAACCATTTACTCATCATAGAAGATGCATCTACATTTATGAAATAACCATCCATCTCATTTGCAGTTGCTGCTGCAAGCATAGTTTTTCCAGTTCCAGGTGGACCATAAAGTAACATTCCTTTTGGCCATCCCAAAGGAAATAAATCTGGTCTTTTAGTAGGATATACAATAGATTCACGTAATGCACTTTTTGCATCTTCTAATCCAATTACTTGATCCCAAGTAACATCAGGTTTTTCTTTCATTACTAATTCTTCAAAATCATTTTCATTTTCTTGTCTCTGAACAGATTTCTTTTGTTCTTCATCAGTTGCTTTAGGATCTACTGCAGGCTCAACACCATGAGCCTGTTGTAAAGCATTAATTCGATTATGATAAGAATTACACCGTTCTTTGTAAATTTGGTTTAATTTACTATTTGGGTAAAGTTGTAATAATTTTACTAGAGCATCAATTGCATGCTGATAATGAGTAATTGCCATTCCACGGGCACCTTGAGAGTCAAATTTGATTGCTTCAGAAGCATATTTGCTTGCTGTGTTTTCTAATTCTTGTGGGGCTAAACTCATCTCAATTACCTACGCAGCATCTTCTTGAGAATTTTGTTGGTATTCTACGGTGTTAATCTCTGTAACAAAATTGGTTAAATTAATTGCACTTGTTTCATGCTTGCAATAATCAGGTCCATCATGATAATTATTCTTAAAATCAGATTTTTCAGAAATATGAGTATGCATGTCTTTTACCTTGTTAATAGAATCTTCAGCTGAAATTATTAATTCAGAGATTTCATCATCTAAATCAGTTACAGAATTACCAGTTTCAGAAATTATTGATGTAAAATACTTTAGAATGGATTTCATTTCTTTTTTATCTTCATATTTCTGTAACATGAAATCAGCAATTCCAACTATTTTATCTAAATCTTGAAGTTCTTCAACGGAAAGCTTTTCAATTTTTTTAACATCAGAAGTTTTTACAGCAGATAATTTTTTATCAATTTTTGAGGAAATTGTTTTAATTCTATCAACGTCCTTTGAAAAATCTCGTTTAGAGTTTAATAATTTCAAGTATTGCATGATTTGAAAAAATTAAGATTAGGGTACTGCTTACATAATTTAGAGTCTACCATCAATTTTACTTTATCAAGTAAAATTGTAGATTCTTTGTTTGATTGAATAAAATCAAACCTAGCAGTAGTAAGAGCAGCAGAATCCAAAACAATACTTCCTAAATGAACAGATAACTCAGATAATTTTTGACTGCAATTAGGCATAATATCAAATAATTTGGCACTGATTGTCCTAATTATAGGAATAGAAGAGGGCAAGACCTTAGGAATACTAGATACCCCAGAAATACATCCAGTAATTTTCTTGATGTGTAATAAAATATCTAAAGAAAAAAGTACAGTTTTTTCTAATTTAATTGCATTATGATGAGATTCATCATTTTCATCAAAATCTGCCTTTAAATCATTATTTAATTTTTTTAAATCATTTCTTTTTGATTCAAGAATGTCAATTATTGCATCTAACAAATTTAGAGAGTATTGTAATCTAGGTACTAATGTGACAGAATAAGAGATATTTTCATTTTCTAATGAATCAATACTACAATTTACCAACATGTGTCTCATTGTTTAGATTTTGTATATCAGGACAATGTAACAAATTATTCAGTAACCACAGTTACACATACCCGCAGATACAATTTTGATTTTTTTTGAGTACTTGTGTAAAGGAATTTAGCTCTCGATTTTACCTAATAACAAATCAAGTAATTTCATGGTCAATGAGCACGCATTAACAGTAAGTTTAGAAGAATTTGGCTTGAGTAAATATGAATCACAAGCATATGTGACTTTGATTGCCAAAGGAACATTGGCTGCAAGTGAATTAGCATATTATTCAGAAATTCCACGAACAAAAATTTATCCTACATTGTTAAAATTAGAAAATAAAAAACTAGCAATTATTTCAAAAAGTAAGCCTATAATGTGTACAGCAATAGCACCAGAAGATGCATTTGATGGTATCATTCATGAACAAATCAATAAAGTAAATGCAATGAATTCACTTGTCTCAAACTTGAAAAAAGCAAGTGAAGAAAGTAGAAAATCAAGAGGATCTGAAGAAAAAAGATATTTTCACATTAGTGCAAATAGTGTTTTGGAACAACTTCAGACTATGATTGAGGGTTCAAAATCATCAATAAAAATAATGACAGACCAATGGGGTTTTGGGTTATTAGCTGAATGTAAAGAACAGATTCTTTCAGTGTTACGTAGGGATATAGATATCAAAATACTCACACCACCAGGACAAATTTGTTCAGAAGCATACAGGAAAATTCCAGATGGAGTTGAGATTAAAGCATCAGAAATTACACAGAACTGTTTTATTTTTGATGAAACTGAATTGTTAATGATAAATAGCAATAATGGTAAGGGAGCTATTCTTTCATCAACTGAAATTTTAGGAATTAACCAAGAAAAAATATTTACAAACATCTGGAAGAATGCAATCAAAACAAAATCTCTAGCAGATATGACAAAATCAGAAGCTCAAGAGATTTACAAAATTATTAAAATAATTAATGAAACAGGCTTGTCATTTATTCTAAACTCCACAATGATTTCAAAAAAACCAGAACAAGACATGTTCAAACTGTTAGAAAAAAATGGAATATCATTAAAATCAAAATCCTTAGATGATATTATTGAGATAATGGATGCAGTATTACAAATAACATGTTCAGGACATGTAAATTTTGAAGCAAATTCCAAAAATATTACAATAGAATCAAAATTAAACAGTGGTCATTCATTACCATGGGCATCAGTTCTTGAAGGCTGTCTTCAAAAACAAGGGTACAAAACACGAACAGTATACCAAAACAACTCCCATAAAGGAGAAAAAGTACTCATCAAAATAACTAAAAATTAAAATCATACAGAACTAGACAAATTTTCTTGATTGAAGAAAAAATTAAAGAGTTAGGAATAGAATTACCAAAACCTCCAACTCCAGCAGGATCATATATTCCAGCAGTAAAAACAGGTAATCTGTTATTTATTTCAGGTCAAATTCCAATGGAAAATGGCAAAGTATTGTTTACAGGAAAAGTATCTGATGAGAATATAGAAACTGCTCAAAAATCTGCAAAAATGTGTGCAATTAACATTTTGGCACAAATAAAAAGAGAAACGGGAAACTTTGAAAAAGTTTCAAGAATTGTAAAGTTATCAGGATTTGTAAACTCTACATCAGAATTTACACAACATCCAAAAGTTATCAATGCAGCTTCTGATTTATTTTTTGAGATATTTGGCAATAAAGGAAAACATGCAAGAATTGCCATGGGTGCGGGTAGTTTGCCACTTAACTCAATGACTGAAATTGATGCAATTGTAGAAATATCAGAATAATGTGAAAGTAAAAAATGACATTAAAAAATTATATTTTTAAAAATTTGTGGCTCCAAGTTGTAATTTCTTTAATCATAGGACTAGCAGTAGGATTGATTTTAGGAGATGATGTAGGAATTGGGATAGAAGATCAAAGTCTTGATTTTGCTACATCCTATCTTAAAATCCCAGCTAACATATTTTTGAGTTTAATTTACATGATCATAGTTCCATTAATTTTTACTTCAATTGTTGTAGCAGTAAATAATTTAGGAACTACAGAAAAATTAAAAACTTTAGGATTAGGTGTTTCTGTTTATTTTGTAATTACTACAACAATTGCAATTCTTGTAGCAGTGCTTCTGGCATCAATTATAGCTCCTGGAAGTCTAATTGATATTACATCAATGCAAGAATCATATGATCTTTCTGATAAAGAGATGGAAATCAAGAAAGGATTTTCTTTAGATGATATTCCAAATGCAGTATCAAGTATAATTCCAAGAAATCCTATTACGTCATATCTGGAAGGACAGATGTTTAGCATTTTGATATTTGCTTTGATAATAGGATTATCAATGTCTGCTCTTCCAAAAGAATCAACTAAACCATTTTTAGACATACTTGAATCAGTTCAAAAAATTACATTACATATTCTATTATTTTCAATGAAAATTGTACCGTTTGCAGTTTTTGGTTTGATTGTTGGAATGGTCTCCAAAGTAGGCATAGAATCTATGGCAGGTTTAGGAGTTTACATGGGAACAGTAGTACTTGGACTGGGAATTTTGTTGTTAGTTTACGTTTTAATCTTAAAGATAGTGGCAAAAAGATCAATTTCTTCAACGTTTTCAAAATTCCGTAATCCACAAACTGTGTCTTTTTCAACAGCAAGTTCAATGGCAACAATGCCAGTGACATTAAAAACTGCAGAAGAAGATCTAAAAATAGATCCTAAAATTTCAAAATTTGTAATTCCATTTGGAACTACTGTAAATATGGATGGAACTGCATTATATCAGGTAATAGCAGTCTTCTTTTTGGCACAGTTATTTTCAATTGAATTAAGCATATTATCCATATTTGTGATCATCATTACATCTCTGCTGGCATCTATCGGAACTCCAGCTGTACCAGGAGCAGGAACAATTGTCTTATCTACAATACTCATTACTGTGGGCATTCCCCCAGTTGGAATTTTGTTATTACTTTCAGTTGATAGAATTTTAGACATGATTAGAACTATGGTCAATGTCACAGGTGATCTTACAGCTTGTTGTGTGTTTGATAAGATAACAGGAGAAAAGAAAGGTTAAAAATTAAATTTTTTGTGAAAAATTTCTTAATTTTGTTTCTTTGTGTAATTTTATAGCTGTCAATCCTACAAATCCAAAAATTATTACTAATCCAAAATATGCTAAAACTTGACTATATTCAATTAGTACTGCAGATACACCAGTTCCAATAATTCCAGGAAGTAAAGACAAAACATACAACCACCAACCACAACAACCAAGAGGTACAAGTGAGAAAAAGGAGAAAAATGATGTTGCAGCAGTACTTCCAGTATTTCCTCCAAAAGTTTTTTTCTTTATGTTTAATTTACATCCTAAAAGTTTGCTTTTTTCAGACAAGAAAATTTGTAACCCAATTCCGATTCCCATTCCAATAATCACTATAGAATTTAGTTGAAACGCAGCACTAATTGCTGCTAGTGGTTCTAATGCAGGAGTAGATATCACAACTACTGAAAGATAAATTATAACTGTGGCAATTCCAACAAGAATAGCTTTTTTGACGGGGGTCACCTATGTATCACCAAAAACCAATGTGTCAGGATGAAAAGCAACCCATTCAAACCAAAACCCAGGCTCAATAGGAATTCGCTCTAATTGAGTCCCCTCATATTCACCAGAAATTGCCAATCCATCATAATTCCATTCAGAATTTGTTTGATAATCTAAAATTGTATTATTAGAAAAAATAAAATCTAAAACTATACCATCAACATTTCTCTCAAATGCCCTAGAGTTTTGAGAAAACAATGAAACAAGTAATACAGAAACATCATCTATAGAATCATTCACAATTACTTTGGATTCAATGTCATTTTGTTTGTAAGCTTTGTATATTTTGTTGTGATGGAATCCAAGAATTATTTCTTTAGGATGCATTCGGTCATCGGTATTTTCTACAGGAAATATTATTTTAGATTCAGTGTAATAATTTCCATAAGGATCAGTGGCATACGAACGTATGTATCCAGTATCTGTAGTCAATACCAATGTTTCAGGATGAAGTATCTTCCAATCACCCCAAGTAATTACATCAAAAGGAATAATATTCAATTGATATCCACTTAATTCTCCTTTTACTGCAATTCCAAGTGCTTGACTCCAATACGATTCAGTTAATCGGTCATACATCAACAAGTTACTGTTGTATAATTTCCCAGAAGTACCAAATTCAACTTCCTTTCCATCAATGATTCTTTCAAATACTTGATTAGTGTAACAAAGCGGACAATAAGTTACAGATACAGGAAGTTCTCCAACTACATCATTTACAATCTCATGCCAAACTAAAATAAAAAGAGGATAAGCTTTTGTCTCGCCATTAATCTCCAAGCCAATAACAGTATCTGAATCAGACATAAAATGAGAATTTTCAACATCAGAGAATACAGGATTATCAAGAGAGGGAATTCCATCTTTTGGAGGTCCACCACTTTTAATTTTATCAAGAGGAATCAAATGTTTTATGCCATTTGTTTCCATCATTTCAAGTTCTGTAGGCTTGAAATTTTGAGATTCTTCAGTCTTTGCAAAAATCACAGGGGTAGATTGACCCTCAAAATATACTACCAATACTCCAAATATAATACCGACAATAACAATAGGAATAATCACTTTGAAATTCAATTTGTGTAATTTTATACTTTAAAATATTAAAAAATTATTCCAATTGTTTTCACATTTGGATAAATCCTTTTAACTATTTTCAAAAAGTTGAAGCCATGAACACAGAAGCAATTCTAAAAGGAGATGTGTTACATGATATTACCCACTGGGGATTAAGAGCATCAATTGGGACTATCTTTATCGTACATAGTTTAAAGAAATTTGATCCCAGCTGGCAAGAATGGTTAATCAGTATCGGGATACCACCAGAAATGCAATTACCAATAGCATTAGCGGAATTCATTGGAGGAATTCTCTTGATAGTAGGGGTGTTAACCAGAGTTACTGGATCTATTTTTGCAGTAATTTTACTTGGAGCAATATTTCTTATTAAATGGGAAAATGGATTTTTTGTATCTAAAGGTGGATGGGAATGGGATTTAGTAATGTTAGCAGTAGTTCTGGCAATTATTGCGGCAGGACCAGGAAGAATATCAATATCACATATAGTTAAAAAAATTCCGAGATTCTTACAGTAATTACTTTATTTTTTTATTTAATTCTGTAATGAATTTTTTTATTTTCGCTTTTGGAACAACTGCACCACATGCCTTATCATGTCCACCACCAGAACCCCCAAGATCAGTTGCCAAAAGATTTACAATTTTTCCCAAGTGAACTTTACAATTCTTTGAACCTCTAACTGAAACAGCATAAATTCCATGATCAACTCGTTCTTTGTATGCAACCCCAACATCTTTTCCAGATAACCCCATAACAAAATTAACAGCCCCACTAGCACCAGAATCTAAAATTTCCATATGACCTAAATTAGACATGGTTTTCATGCCTTTTTTCACTTTGGCAATAATTTGAGATAGTTTATCAACCTGGATTTGAGCAAATTCAAAAGTATTTGGGATATCATGAGGGAATTTTGATTCAGATAATTCTTCTACTAAATATAATAGATAATCAGGTTCTCTTTGACGTCCAACTATATTGTATGTGAGAACTGTAGCACTGATTAATGCAAATTGTCTATCATACATTTGAAGTAATTTTGAACCTAGTGGTCTATCTTCCATATAATCAGTAATTGCAGCACAAGTTGCAACAAATGATGCATGATCATTTAATTTAGATTTATACGCATTATAGACTTGAACTGTAGTACATTCATTAATATCATGAATTACTTTGACTTTGATTTTTTGTAATGCCTTTACCACATTAGGATCAATGTCATGATGATCAATGTATGTAACTGAAACTTTATTTTTTCTCAGAGTAGTTAAAATATCAATAAATTCATCTTGTGTCTTTTTGCTTAATCCTAAATCACAAATAAATAATGATTTTAGTTTTTCATCAGTTATCACTTGTTGTAATGCTTCCATTTGTCCAGGATAATCTACAAGAATGGCATCACCGCCAAATGCTTGACGAATTAATGCAGCAGAACTAATACCATCATTGTCTTCTTTGTGAGAAATACAAATTACTTTAGTACGTAAAGATTTTGTTGTTTTTTTAGGTGCTGTCTTTTTTGTTGTTTTTTTAGGTGCTGTCTTTTTTGTTGTTTTTTTAGGTGCTGTCTTTTTTGTTGTTTTTTTAGGTGCTGTCTTTTTTGTTGTTTTTTTAGGT
>Ga0209992_10003283_pt1 | contig 13766 bp, 13 predicted proteins | sample 2SBtaG_2_FD_182564 | JGI IMG/M metagenome (GOLD analysis project Ga0209992, IMG submission 182564) | Deep subsurface microbial communities from Kolumbo volcano to uncover new lineages of life (NeLLi) - 2SBTROV12_ACTIVE470 metaG (SPAdes)... | ecosystem: Environmental > Aquatic > Marine >... | reverse complement strand
TCCAGCAATTGTACACATTGATGAAGTAAAAGGAAAAACTATTGGCTCTGACCAGAATGCTGTTGGTGAATGGGCTGTAGCAAAAAAAATTGATGATGCGGGAGCAAAGTCTAGTCAAGACCTAGTTCAAAAAGATCTTCTGATGGATTAAAATGATATTTTCACACATTTCTGATACACATCTTGGACTAGAGCAATATGGATTAGAGGAAAGAGAGCAAGACGTCTATGATTCATTCAATCAGGCAATTGATATTTCAATAAAAGATAAAGTAGATTTTGTAATATTTGCAGGTGACATATTTCACACACCAAACCCAAGTGGCAAAGCAATACTACAGATGGCAAATGCATTAAAAAGATTAAAACAAAATTCTATCGAGTCGTTCTTTATTCTAGGTGAACATGACATTAGCAGAATTCGTGCTACGCCTGTATCCTATGTATATCATAACTTGGAGTTTTCAAAATATGTTGGAAGAGGAGAACCTGTTTATCACAAAGACGTAATGATTGCTGGTTTTGATAAAATAAGAAAAAATGAAATTACACCATTTGAGGAAAAATTTAGAAAACTTGACAGTTTAGCAAAACAGCACAGTGGTCATAAAATTCTTGTATTACATCAAGGAATTACTGAGTTAAACCAATTTGCTGGAGAACTAAATGCATCAGATCTTCCAAAGAACTTTACTTACTACGCCATGGGACACTTACACGATAAGATTGTAAAAGATTTTGATCAGCTTGGAGGACCACTTGCATATCCAGGCTCTACTGAAATGACAACAAGTGAAGGCATAAAAGAAACTGAAAAAGGATTCTTTGAGGTTGATATATCAACAAATGAGGCTAAACCAACCTGGATTAAACTAGATACCAGACCACAATTCTCTTCAAAAATTGATTTTGAGGAATTTGATGACTCCATTACTAAAGTTATAGAAAAAATAGGTACATTTGAGAAAAAGCCAATAATTGAGATTAAGATTCATGGCAAAACTGCTGAGAGAGATGTAGTAGAAGCAAAGGTTTTACAAATAATTCCAAAAACATTGCATTGTTCATGGAAGATATCACAAACTGATGATGGAACATCTGTCCTTCTAGATAGACCAACAAGAATAGATGAAGAATTATTCAAACTGGCAGTTAATGCATTAAAATCAGAAAAACTTGCAGGATTTGCAATTAATGATCTGCTTCCACTATTATCAACAAGTCAACTTGAACAAGCAACAGAACTAGTAATTGAAAACTTTGAACAATACAAGGAGAAAAAATGATAAAAAGTATTGAACTAGTTGATTTCCTATCACATTCTGATACTAAACTAGAATTGGATGATAGTACAACTGTGTTTGTTGGACATAATGGTGCTGGTAAATCAAGCATCATAGATGCAATTACTTTTGCATTATTCGGTAAACATACAAGAAAAAATAATAAAAGTTTGATTAGGCGTGGAGCAAATCAAGGATTTGCTAAGATTGAGTTCTCAGCAAATGGGAAAAACTATCAAGCTTTAAGAAAAATTAATTCAAAAGGAGAGCTTATTGCACAATTCTCTGAGAACGTTAATGGAAAATTAATTACTATTGCTGAAGGAGAGCGAAGGCAATTCCTTGAATCAATGACAAAAGAAGTTGAAAAGACACTTGGTATAGATTTTGAGAAATTAAAAATTGCATCAATAGTTCAACAAGGTCAGCTCAAGTCAATCATAGATGCAGGAGGTAAAGATAAGAAAGAACTACTGAACGCTATAATTGGTATAGACAAATTAGATATTGCTCTTGGTTCAATGAGAACAGTACAAAAAGAATTCAGAAATCATATACAGAAAAAACTTGGTTATGATGACACACAAATACAACTTCTTGAGAGTACAATTACTGCATATGAGCTTGAATCCAAAAATGCTAAACCGAGATTAGAAAAACTTGTAATAGATAAAAAAGAAATTGAGGAAAATATCTCAAATCTTGAGGAAGAAGTTCAAATTAATACTTCAAAAGAGTCACAACTAAAAGAGCTAGATTCAAGGAAAAATGAATTAATTTCGTATGCCAGAGATGTGATAAAATCAATTCAAAAAGAAGTTTCAGAGAAGGAACAAACAGTAAATGAGTGTAAGCCATGCTTTGTAATATCTAAGAATAAAGAGGGACTCGAGTCTGAGATTAACAAGACACAGGAAAATCTAGTTACTGTAGAGACTCAGATTAGTGATTTAGAGAAAAAACAAGCTAAATATGAAGAAAAAGAGGAGTTAGCTGCTAAACTTGAATTAAAAGATGGTAAATGCCCAGTGTGTGATTCAAATGTAGACCATCTAAATCCAGATTTTCAGAAAGAGCACATAGAAAATGAAATTGAAGAGATTGACAAGAAAATTGTAGAACTAGAAAATGAACGGGAAGTACTATCAGAAAAATCAGAAAATCTCTCTAATGATCTAGAAGAATCAAAAGAAGCTGCAACAATACTGAAAACCCATAAAATTACAAAAGAGTCACAGCTTGAGGACATGATTGCAGAGATTAAAATTAAAACAAAACAAATTCAAAAAATACCTATTACAGTTAATTCTGGTCAACTTGTTGAGGCTGGAACATTAGATTCTCATGCAAAATCACTCTATGAGAATATCACTGCACTTGAAAAATCAACAAAGGGATTCAATCAAGAGGAATTCCTCGAAATGAAAGAATCTTTACATGATTCCAGAAGTAAACTAAGTCAAATTGATCAAGAATATGGGGAAATTTCAGGAAATATCAAAAAAATAAATACTGAACTTGAAAAGCTTGGCACTACATTAAATGATCTAAAACATGTTCAAGGATATGTTAGAGAGCTCGAGGAAATTCAGGAATATGTTTACAATCGTGACGGTCCTGTAGGTAAAAGTCTGCGATCCTGGTCGTTGGAAATAATCTCAGAAAAAGCTTCTGAATACTTAGAGAAACTAAATACAAAGATTCAGAGAATCTCTCTATCAGAAAAAACACGGGATGTAAACATTGCATGTTATTCAAGAAACACTACTCTTGAACTTGAATCACTCAGTGGAGGAGAACAAGTCAGTATAGCACTTGCACTTAGACTTGGTATGGCACACCTTCTTGGTGCATCAAATCTCAATTTCATGATACTAGATGAGCCTACAACACACCTAGACTCAGAACGTAGAAAATCACTTGTTAATGTCTTATCTCAACTGACAAACATGAAGGAAAATAATTCATCAATGCAATTCATTATCATAACTCATGATGATGAAATATTTGAGGATTCTTCAGTTGAAAACATATACAAATTTGAAGCCTCACAAAATGGAACTTTAGTTTCTGCCCTTTAGCCGCCAGTAAGTTTTGCAAATTTTTCATTTTTGCTCAGAGTTTTCATAAATTCCAGATTAGACAATGCAACTACTGCAGAATGTCTAACTGATTCTTCTGGATCATTGAGTGCTTTTTCTAAAACATCAGAACCACTTTTTGAGCCAACTACACCCAATGCTACTGCTGCCTCATGTCTTACAAACATGCTTGGGTCATTTGCAGTTGCATCTTCTAAAGGCTCAATTCCACTACTATAACACATCTGACCAAGGGAAAATGCAGCCTCATGTCTTACAAGTTCATTTGGATCATTCTTTAGAACCTTAGCAACATATTGCACTTTGTCTTCACCACCAATATCCACTAGAATACATGTTGCCCTACATCTTACAACATAATCATCATGATCTAAAAGATTTACAAAATACTCGGTGTCTTGTTTTTCATAACGTGATTCCATCTCTGCAAAGAGATCAATTCTAGATTGCGGAACTACTTCCATGTTTAGCCTCTTTCCAAGTCCTTTTTAATTCTATTTTTGTGAAACACCAGTTATGTTTTTAATAGAAAAAACAATGGAATCTATCATGGTAACCATTGGAGAAAAATCACCAAACCTCAAAATCTCAAAATGGGTTCAAGGGATGGATACAAACTTTGACAAAGAAGGTGATAATGTAAAACTGGTTGAAGTGTTTCAGGTAAATTGTCCAGGATGCTTCATTTATGGAATTCCTGAGGCCATTAATATTTACAATAAATACAAATCAGAGGGATTAACTGTTCTTGGACTAGCTACAGCATTTGAAGATTATGACAAAAATACGCTTGAAAATCTAGAATTACTACTTACAACTGGAGAGGTGGTTGGAGACACACTACAAGGTCTATCCCAATACAACCAGCTAAATGATGGAAAACTGCAATACAAAATTCCATATCCTGTTGCCATGGATTCATTAGTAAAAGAAGGAGGAGATCCATCACAAGAAAAAATGACTGGATTTATCAACAATCAAATTCCAAATTTTGATTCACAGCCACAAGAATACAAAGATAAAATCTATGAGCGAGTAAAAGAATATTTCAAATCAAAAGAATTCTCTGCTGAAACATTTGAAATGTTTTCTCTTCAAGGAACTCCATCAACAATACTTGTAGACAGAAAAGGAATTTTACGTGATGTATCATTTGGACAAAATCCAAACCTAGAATCAACTATTCAGAAATTAATTAGTGAATAATCAATAACTTAATTTTTTGTATCGCTTCAAAATCACTATTATTCCTATAAGCGATGTGGCTAGAACAATTGGTGCAACTTCTGCAAATTCTGGTAAATATGTAGTGCCTATGATATCAAGTGTATGCTTACCCTCACCTTGAAATTCAATTGTGATGAAGGCATTATCAGTTAGCCAAGCAACGCTAGGAAATACCTCTGACTCATCAAGGAAAAAAGTAAAATCACCATTAATCAAATTCTTTGGTATTAAAATTTCTAGAATATTATCATTAAGTGAACTACTGATATCAATAGTGATTGTTTTTGTATCTTTATCAAATGAAAGATTTGTTACATCAAGATTACCTGTAGCCACAACTGGGAAATCATATCCTCCTGTTTGTACGATAAATGTATGTTTCAATCCGGTTCCATCTTCAGATAAAACAAGTCCTAATGCAGATGGAATTGAAACTATTAATGCAAAAATTAGTAGTAGTAATATTCTCATTATGCTACACTAGGTAGCACTCTTTTTCTCAGCTCTTTATCTTTTATGATTCTTGGATGTGAGGGATCAGCTAGAATTACTTCAAACCAATAATGCATTCCATCTTTGTAGATAAAATACGAGCCCAAAAGTGCCATGTTAGGATATCTTTCTAAAACTCTGCGGTCAGCTACTTGTTTCATATTAACAGCTGCTTTAATTCTGGTTACGCCAAGATGTTTTGGTCTTCTACCACCTGTTGGTCTCTTTTTCCTCATTCCACCCGTACCAACTCTCATACGAATAACTATGATTCCCTGTTTTGCTTTGTAACCAAGTCTTCTTGCTCTAAGAATTCTACTAGGCTTTTCAATACGTGTTACTGCATCCTGCTTCCTCCATGAAACAACTCTATCACGTAGTTCAGGAGAGTTTTCTTTCCAAAGTTTCAACCAAACCTTATCTTGTGCAGAAGTCATACCTAGAGTCAAAAATTGCCCTTAATATTCGTATGAAGGCACAAGAAAATTACCTTCATTCAAAATGATTTATAATTAGTTTTAAGACGTTTTTGTTTTAATGCTGAAAATTCTGATAATCTCATTGTTAGTATTTTCAATCTCAATTTTAACAACAAATGTTATGGCTGAAGACATACCAACTGTGGAAATAATTCTTTCATCTGAGACATATAGTTTTGGTGATAAATTAGAATATAAAATCACAGTATCAGAAGTAACCAATGAAAATGCAGTACTTTACATAACTGATAACTCCGGTACAAAAAGTCAATTACTTACTATGCCAATAGAAATAGAAAATACAGTAATCACTGCACAATTTCCTTTTGATAGTATAGTTTGGGAGGAGGGAACATACATTCTAGAATTAGAATATTCTGGTGCAAGTTCTACTACATCATTTGATTTACTAAATGACGGAAGTATTAGTTTGCCATTTTGGTTTAGTGATGTGACAATGATGTGGATTAATGATGAAGCTACGGATAAAGACTATGTGAGAAACATAATTGTTCAATTAATTGATGAGGGAGTTATAAACGAGCCATATCCAGCTTATCTGGATGAAGATATAATTTTCATTCCAGGTTGGTACAAGACTGTGGCAGAGTGGTGGACAGTAGGATATGTATCAGATTCACAACTTGTTAACAATTTAAAATTTTTACTTGAAAAAAATATTATAGTTATCACAGAAATATAAGTTGTTATAGATTTATCAGTTTGAATCTGCTGGAATTTCTTTATTACTTCGTTTTCCAATTCCCCAAAGAATGAGTACTACTGCTAATCCAATACCCATGGCACCAAATATACCATAAATTAATGGTGTTGGATTAATTGGAGTTGATTGTACAGGTGGGTTTTCAAGAACACAGACACCATCTTTAAGAATTGTTCCTTCTCCACAACTTTCTTCTAGTATAGAAATTATTTCTGCTTCTTCGGCTTCTGCATAAGCTATAGCTTGCTCTTCTGCTTCAATTGCTGCTTGCATGTCAGATTCTTCTTTCTCAATAAGATATGATACTCCTGCAATTTGACTTCCAACTATTTCAATTTCTTCTGTTCCGGGGTCAATAGTAAATACAATATTTCTATAAGAATCATCTTTAGTTTCTTCAAAAGATAATTCATCACCATCAGCAATTACAAAGAATTCATCATCTTCTGAACCTAACTTAGCATCAAAAAAGTCTCTATCAAAATTAAATTCAAGTTGACCTTCACTATCTAAAACTTCAACAGTAAAAATCAATGACATAAAATCCATGTCTGCACTAGCAGATTTTATGTCCACACCGTTAGCAGTATATTCAATATCATATGTAGATTCCCCAGTATCAACAGAAATTGAATCAGCAAATGCTGCAGGTAATATTGAGATTATAGCAAACACACCAAATACAAGTACAATTTTTGGAAACATCCTAAATAACGCCCCTTAGTATCTGTATTATTTTCTCTGCTATAACATTTGCAGCTAAAGACTGAGCTTCTTTTGTCTGAGCACCCATGTGAGGCGTGGAAATGAAATTTGGAAGTGTTGCAAGTTTGTTTGAAGTTGCAGGCTCAACTTCAAAAACATCCAAGGCTGCACCGCCAAGTTGTCCATTTTTCAATGCATCATACAGTGCTTCCTCATCAATTACACCACCTCTTGATGTATTGATTATTCTTGCAGTGTTTTTCATGGATTCCATCTTTGTTGAATTAATCATATGTTTCGTACTATCTAATAGTGGAACATGTAATGAAACATAATCAGCACTTGCAAGCAATGTATCTAGATCAGTTTTCATAAGGCCAACTTCTTTTGAAAATTCTTCATCAATTGGTACAACATCAAAACCAATAATGTTCATGTTTAATGCTTTAGCTAAACGTCCAAGTCTTTTTCCGATATTTCCTAATCCGACAATTCCAAGATATTTTCCTCGAAGTTCTGTTCCCATCAACTCTTTTTTAATCCAATTACCATTTCTAACTTCTCTATCAGCTCTAGGAATTTCTCTTGCCAAAGATAACATAAGGCCGATTACTAATTCTGCAACTGCATTCATTGCACCTTCAACTGCATTAATAACTCGAATTCCTTTTTCTTTAGCAGAGTTTTGATCAATGTTGTCTAATCCAACTCCAACTCTAGCAATAATTTTACATTTACTTGCTTTTTCAATCAAATCTTTGGTTAGTTTGGTTCTACTTCTAACTATAACCACATCAAAATTTTCAATCTTTTCTGAAATTTGTTCTGGGGTAATTTCTGGTTCATATGTTATCTTCAAGCCATTTTTTTCTAAAATTTCATTTAATATTGGATTTACTTGATCACATACTAATACAGACTTGTCAAGGCTCATGCAAGTCAGGATTTTTCATTTAATATAATTATTGTGAGTTAGATAGAATTCCTAAAATGTAGTAAGAGGCTAACCAGAGTTATGGAAATGACCAATGACTTACTTTTTCAGGTTCTTCCAATAGTTTGTATCGTGACTGCAGTAGGAATCTTGGTTGGAACACGAGTCTGGATTATGTTCAAATAGGCATAACCCAGTTTTTGAAGAATCAAAAAAAGAAGAAAAAAGGAAGATAGAAAGAGTCTACAGACCAGCTTCAGCTAGTATTGCAGGAACTGCTTCCCATAGTGGGATTGCGCCGTCAGCGATTTGTGCTGCTGCTACATCGTCAGTACACATACAATGCACATTTTTAGCTGCGTGGTCAATGGTGTTTGCTCCTGCTGGAGGAATTGCATCATAAGGATTTCCTAAGGCACCAACATATGATCCTGCTCCAACTGCGCCATCAATAACTGGGAATTTCTCAGTTGATATTGCAGCTGCGGTTTCATTAATTGGGGCTAATGGTAGTCCTGCAACCATTACGGTTGCTGCACCACTATAGATTGCAGCATAATCGTGGTTTACTGCAACATAAACGCCTGGTTCGTCAAAGACGACGTCAGCAATCATGTTTTGTGAACCACCAAGTAACCAAGTCTCGGTTCCTTGTGCTTGCACTCTGTTAGCTTGTGTTATTCTGTCAATTATCTCACCGACAATGTGCCAGTAAACTGGCATGTTGCCTTGATTCTCAACGAAGAATCTTACGTGAGTATCAGTTGGGAAGAATAACAACTGTGATTGGTACTGTTTCAAATCCATTCCATTCCATGGCTGTGCAACAAAGATGTTCTTATCCATGTCGCCGAACATCAATAAGTTATGAATTCCATTTGGAACATAACCAAATTGTTGTCCGTTAACTACAGTTCCTGTAGTTGAGTGTGCCATCATCTTACCCATGTCATAGTTGCCATCGGTAACATATAGCTGATTGTATTGGAGTTGTATTTCCAATGCATCTGCACTATAGAATTGTCTGTCTTTAGAAACTTCTCCACCTGAAACTGATGTCTTGTCTACCATCAATCGTTTGTAACCATCGAGTGGGTCAACAATGGTAATACCATACATACCAGATAGTACGTGTTGGTCCATTGCTGCGACATTAACACCAGAGCAGTGATACTTGTAAACGCCTGGTACTTCTGCAATGAAGCAGTATTCACCAGTCTCACCAATGTTTACTGCTCCCATGTAAGGGACAGCAGACATTTGTGATGCATGCATATCGTTTCCGTGTTGTGTTGGCTCGTCACCTGGGATAGTCAAAGTCATGTGAACTACGTCACCTTGTGTAACTCTGAGTGTTGGTCCTGGGATCTGACCGCTGAAAGTCATTGCATTGTAATTACCTCCTAACATTGGTAATTCGTGACTTTCGCCTGTCAAATCAAAGTTTACAACAGGTCTACCTGAGTCTAAAAGCTCATCACATGTTCCTGAAACTGCATATGCTTGTGGCATAACAAGTTGCAAGCCGCCCATTCTCTCTACTGCTTCGAGTGCTGATACCGGAGTATTTGCACCTTGCACAGAGATTGGGGCTGCTGTGAGTGTACTTCCGAATAATGCGCCTGCCATAACTGCAACTGCAGCTACGGACATTATTGTTGAATAACGCTTATTCATTAAAAATTTTAATTTAATTTCGTTTAATAAACCATTCTAGCAATGTACTGGTTCACCTACTGACAATACAAAATTGCATGGATCATGTTTTAATATTTGATAATGAAAATTTATCTCCATTTTGGCTTGAAACAAACTAACAAAAATAATTTACAAAAAATGTAGTACAATCTTCGAACAATCTTTATGTTTAATGTAAGATTAGAGTTAATGTGAAAAACAGAACAGATCATGATTCCTTAGGTTCTGTGAAAATCCCATCTAATGCATACTATGGACCTTTCACCGGAAGAGCAATTAAACAATATCATGTAACTGGAAAAACTGCACATCCAAATTTGATTAAATCATTTGTAATGATAAAACGTTCAGCTGCAATTGCAAATATGAAAACAAAAGCAATTAACAGAAAACAAGCACTTGCAGTTGTAAAGGCATGTGACAGTATACTAAAAGGGAAAGCACAAGATCAATTTGTCGTTGATATGATAAACTCTGGTGCAGGTACTGCATTTAACATGAATACAAATGAAGTCATTTCCAATGTTGCACTAAGAGTTTTAGGTAAAAGACAAGGTCAATATCAATTTCTTCACCCTAATGATCATGTGAACATGTCACAATCAAGTAATGACACTTATCCAACTGCAATGCATATGGCAATTCTATTTTCATTAGAAAATTTGATTCCTCAAATTGAAAAATTGATAAAGTCATTAGAAAGAAAAGCAAAAAAATTCTCAAAATTTAAAAAACTTGGACGCACACACTTAATGGATGCACTGCCAGTTACGCTTGGGGATGAATTTGGTGCATATGCAACATCACTAACTAATGCAAAAGATTCTATCATAAATTCAAAAAAACAATTAGAGCAAGTTGCACTAGGTGGAACAGCAGTTGGTACTGGAGCGAATACACCAAGAGGTTATAGAAAAATTGCAATTTCAGAGCTTTCAAAAATTTCAAAACTTGATCTAAAACCAGAAAAAGATATGCAATATTCTCTACAGAGTAAATTTCCAGTGACTAATACATCATCTGCATTGAAAAATTTTGCAATAGAACTTGGAAAAATTTCAAATGATATTAGATTAATGGCGTCAGGACCAATTGCTGGACTTGGTGAACTTGGAATACCTGCAGTACATGCAGGTTCATCAATAATGCCTGGTAAAGTTAATCCTTCACTTGCAGAATGTATGAATATGATTTGTTTTAGTGTGATAGGTAATGATACTACTGTTTCTTTTTCAGCAAATGCAGGACAGTTTGAACTGAATGTAATGTTGCCTGGAATGCTAAAAGCAGTACTTGACTCTACTGATATGCTAACAAACTTTTTGCCAATATTCTCGGCAAATCTTATTGATGGACTTACTGCAAACCAACTAAAACTTAGAGAAAATATTGAAAATAGTCCAGTAATTGTCACGTTATTGACACCAAAAATTGGATACCAAAAATCTGCCGAGCTATTCAAAGAATCACTAAAAACTGGTAAAACCATCAGAGAGTTAGTAGTTTCCAAAAAGTTATTGACAAATAAAGAAGTGAATTCTCTACTAAGTTAGTTATGGCAAAAATTTGGGTGGAAGCATATGGATGCTCTGCTAGTTTTTCAGATTCGGAAATGATCTCAGGTTTAATTGTGAATGGTGGTCATACTTTAGCAAATAATTCACAAGAATCAGATCTTAATGTGATTGTTACCTGCTCTGTTAAAGATGCGACTGCAGCAAAAATGGTTCATAGAATTAAGGAGTCAAAATCCAAGCCATTAGTGGTAGCAGGTTGTCTACCAAAGGCTGAACAGAAGACAGTTGAGAAATTTGCTGAAAATGCAAGCCTTTTAGGCCCAAATTCTATTGGAAAGACGCTCCAAGTAATTGAATCAGCACTTGATGGGCAAAAAATGATTGCGTTAGAGGATACTGACATATCCAAAGTTGGATTACCAAAAATTCGTCTAAACTCTGCTATTGGCATTGTTGAAATTGCAAGTGGCTGTATGAGTGAATGTACGTTTTGTCAGACCAAATTAGCAAAAGGAGACTTGACAAGCTATAGAATTGGTGATATAGTAAGACAGGTTCAAACAGAAATTTCAGACGGTTGTAACGAGGTCTGGCTTACATCAACTGATAATGGCTGCTACGGTTTAGATATTGGAGCAGATTTACCTGAACTAATACGTGCTGTCTCAGAGATAGACCAAAAATTTTTCATTCGTGTGGGTATGATGAACCCAATGTATATGCCAAAAATTAGAGATGGTCTACTAAAGTCATTTGAAAGTAGTAAGGTTTTCAAATTTCTACATGTTCCTGTCCAAAGTGGAAGTAACCAAGTACTTAATGATATGAAAAGAGGTCATACCGAGCAAACTTTTAGGGATATAACACAGCAATTTCGAAAAAAATTTGATAAATTTACAATTTCTACTGACATAATTGTTGGATTTCCAACAGAAACGGAAGAAGACTTTGAACAGACACTAAAACTTTTAGAAGAAACAAAGCCTGACATTGTAAATTTGTCAAGATATAGTCAAAGACCCGGAACAGATGCTGCTGAAATGAATCAAATTGATGTAATTGAAGTAAAGCGCAGAAGTAAAATTGCCTATGAGTTAATCAATAAGATTTCTGAGGAAAATAATAGAAATTGGATTGGCTGGGAAGGTCAGGTAACTTTTGATGAAGAGCACGAAGGTCAAATAAGAGGCAGAAATTTTGCATACAAGCCAATTTTTGTTAAAGAAAAACCAAGAATTGGTCAGATTTCTAATGTCAAAATCATAGATACGACAACTCATAGTCTAATCGGGCAGATTATGAGCTAAAAAGTTTAGATCGGAATTCTAACCAAAACTAAGTAAACAGTTTTTTATCAGAATTTGCAATAATGTACATGACTTTTGAGATGGCTGAGCCTGTTTTGGTAATTGGCCTTGGTGGAGCAGGCTCAAAACTTGCAAGGGAGGTCAAGGAAGTAATGAATTCAGACTGCCTTTGTATTAGTAATGACAGAAAAGACCTAAATGATGATAATTCAATTGAGATTTCTACAAAATCAATCATCAACCCAACAATTCAACTGATTAGAGGTTGTGCATTAGAACATACTGATGAAATTGCAAAATGTGTATCAAACTATGAAACTATTATTATTATGGCAAACTTAGCTGGAAAAGCTGGTGCTGCGTTATCACCAGTTGTCTCTTCAGTATGTAAAGAACAAAGCAAGAATGTATTATCATTTGCAATAATGCCATTTAAATTTCAAAAAGATAGAATTTTCCAGTCAGGAATATCACTAAAAAGACTTAGAACAAATTCTGATTGTACAATAATTATCGATAACGATGCATTACTTGATAGTAACCCAGAGCTTACACCAGAAAAATGCTATGAAATTACAAACAAAGCAATTCATTGTCTTACAACTTCGTTGAAATCATCATCACTTACTGATGATATGAATATAATGTCTACATCTAAAAATGTAGAAGACCTTGAAACGTCATTAAAAGACTCTATGAGAATGCTTTACGAAGATGCAGCACCAAGTAGTATCAAACGCTCTATGCTGTATGTCTATGGTGGAAGTAAAATTCCAGTTGGTGTAATAAATTCTATATCCAATATTGTAGGTGGTATATTTGAAGAAGATAATACACACGTAGATATGTCATCATCTGAAAATACAAACGTTGTAATGCTTAGTGCAATTCAAGGTGAAACACGTTTTGATAAATATGATCCACTTGGAATGATTTCTCATGATAAAACAATTGATTGGGATGAACCAGAGTGTAGTATAGAATGTGAACTTGATATCCCACAAATAGAATAAAATAATTATTTAGATTCTTTCTTTGGTGCAGCTTTTGGTTTAGATTCTTTCTTTGGTGCAGCTTTTGGTTTAGATTCTTTCTTTGGTGCAGCTTTTGGTTTAGATTCTTTCTTTGGTGCAGCTTTTGGTTTAGATTCTTTCTTTGGTGCAGCTTTTGGTTTAGATTCTTTCTTTGGTGCAGCTTTTGGTTTAGATTCTTTCTTTGGTGCAGCTTTTGGTTTAGATTCTTTCTTTGGTGCAGCTTTTGGTTTAGATTCTTTCTTTGGTGCAGCTTTTGGTTTAGAT
>Ga0209992_10003282_pt1 | contig 13767 bp, 9 predicted proteins | sample 2SBtaG_2_FD_182564 | JGI IMG/M metagenome (GOLD analysis project Ga0209992, IMG submission 182564) | Deep subsurface microbial communities from Kolumbo volcano to uncover new lineages of life (NeLLi) - 2SBTROV12_ACTIVE470 metaG (SPAdes)... | ecosystem: Environmental > Aquatic > Marine > Volcanic... | reverse complement strand
CCTCCAACGCATCCAACGGCTCGGCCTGATCCAACAACGCATAGGCCGCAGCAATGGCCAAATCCCCGACCCGATAGCTGTAGACCATGTCCCCGAAGTCGATCAGCCCCGTGATGGACCCGCCATCGGGAGTGACCAACACGTTGTAGTTGTTGACATCCCCGTGAATCACACCGCGCCGCAACTTCTCCAATCGCGGCTGCGTGCACCTGTCGAAGCGTTCCATCAACACCTCAACCCAAGCCTGCAGATCGGGATCGAGCAACTGAATCCGCGCTTCAACCACCTCCCTTCCACAGGCCAAATCCCAGACGAGCCCCCGGTGACAGGCTGGATGATCAAAGCCCTCCAACTCGCGATCCAATTCCGCCACGCGTCGCCCCAACTCCCGCCGCAATTCCGGAGTCACGCCGTCCACATCCCCCATCGGAATCCCATCCAGCCGTGTGATGACCCAAGCGAAGTGCTCCACCCCATCCGACCCCCAGATCGTCTGGATCATCCGCCCATCCCGCCCAGCAACAGGCCGCGGACAAATCCCGGCAGTCGCCGCCCCGCCCCGCGCCAGGCGCTCGAACAACTCGATCTGCGCCTCAAGGAACCCGCGCTCTTCCTGGCCGTTTGCAATCTTCAGCACGAAACCATCCGAATCGCAGGTGACCGCAAAGTTCTGATCCCGCTCGCTATGCAACCGCTCGAGTTCCCCTTCCAACGAAAAACTCTCCGCCAGAAAACGCTGCGCTTCGTCAATCGTGAACTGCGGACTCTGCTCCAAGAGGGTCATGGGAAGAGCATACAGATGTAATGCTCAACGGCTGGGTACCGGCCCGGGTGCATCCTGAGACCTAATCAAGAGCATTCGGGCCCGACAAACCCCGTAGAAGGCGCGTGCCCTGGCAGGGTGCTCCGACGCACCTGCCCACGCGACCGATGACAATACCGAGTCGCACACCTAGCCACCGCTCCCCGTCAGGACAAGATCGCACAGCTTCCAGCCCTCAAGCCAGCCCGCGATCCATCTCAACCCCGCCGGTCGGTCCGCCTCACGCGCGACTCTAGAATCCCGCTTCAGAGGTATCCATCTCTCGGACGCCACCGCCCGGACCTGCGCGGTCTGCGACTCGGTATCGATAGGTGATGAGCCCGGCCAGCCAATCGGTTGCCGCGTGCAGAATCATCGAGGCCCAGACCGACCCGGTCGCCAAGACAAGCCCGCCGAAGGCTGCACCGACTAGCGCAGTCTTCAAGACTCCCGCTGGCCCCTGGTAGGAGTGGCCCAGGCCGAAGATCAAGGATGAGCAAAGGAGAGCCAACGGCCAGTCGAACCACGTTCCAAAATACGCCAGTAGAAACCCGCGGAAGATGAGCTCCTCGCAGATACCCGCTGTGACGGAGAGCCCGGAAAACCAGCGAGAATCTCGCTCCGTGAGCGGCATCATGTAGCCGACCTCTTGAATACCGGCAGGCAGCTTCGCGTCGTCGCCTGCCCGTACGAGGTGCACGTACTGCCCGACCATCACGCCGAGACCAATGCCCACCGCCCACAGACTGAGCCGCAATCCGCGCCCTGCGGGCAGTCCCAGACCGAGCTCCGCCCAAGAGCGATCCAAGAACGCCCAGTATCCCACCATCAGGGTCGCCTTGATCCAAAGATCCAGCACCGTTCCCCGGTAGCTACGGATCCGAGCATCCTCAACGCCGTCATCAAGCTCACGCCTCAAGCGTCGAATGGCCTTGCGACCGTCCAACGGAAAATAGGCGATCAGGGCGAGGACAAAAACGTGTTCGATAATCGTGGGTTCCATTTCGGGCCCCTACTTGGATGAGTCTCCGCGGTTGCGAAGCGGCAACAGCGCGAGTGTGAGTGAGCAAAATTCGGTGGCATCCTCTGGAATCTCTTCACGCCCCGAGACCTCCAAAGCAATGGCCATCAACCGGTCGAGCTGTGCATTGAGTCGGTCAAGATCCTTGGGCCGCACCCGCAGCGGCAGGCGCGCCGCGTAGAAGTTGCGCTGTGGACCGTCGCGACGCGGGCTGTCTTCAGCGAGGGCCGCTTCCAAGTCCCGTGCGGCCAACCGAAATGCAGCCGACCCAGCCTTAAGCGCCGCCTGGTTCGCACCCTGCCCCCTCCCCGCCGGCAGCTCGAACCGTCGCGCGACCGGATGATAGAGCGCCTCGGGCCGCCGCGCTTCATGGCGCTCACCAGCCCGAACGAGAAGACCCGCCTCCTCCAGAACCCGCACGTGATAGTGCATCCCCGTCGCCGGCCGCCCCATCCGCTGAGCGATCTCCCTCGTCGACAACGGCCAAATCCCCGAGAACTGAGTGAGAATCTCCATCCGCAGGGCCGAACTCACCGCCTTCCTCTGCCCCTCACCTCGAATCCGGTGAACCCCCTTCACCCGTGCCCCGGACGACTTGGTGGCCCTAGCCCCCCCTGCTCGACTGCGCTTGCCCATGGGGACAGCCTAGGCCGTTATTTAAAAAGCACACGTGTTTTAACTTAAATATCCTGTGTATTTTGAGTTATGGGCCGGGTCGGAACCGAATCTCACACCTGGCTAACGCTCTCCAGCAGGATAGGACCTCGCATCGGTCAGTCCCACTTGACGGCCCATGGTCAATCCCAATCACCCCAGTCGGTTCGATCTTCCTCCTGAGTCTCGGGCTCAACTTAACCGCCACGAATCTGCCGGGTAGCGGCGGCGAGGTGTGCGACTCGGTATAGCACGAGCCGCGACTGAGTCTCGCGCCGGACCCTTGTGAACGACCGGAGCTAGGAGAGTGCGCGTTCCACGCGGCCCATGTCAGAGGAGCTGCCTCCAACCAGAACGATTCTTATACGCCGATTGCCGTTGTTACCCTGCGCCGCAGAGATTGCACGCCGAAGATCAGAGAGGCTTGCCTCATCCCCTAGGACGATCGGATAGCGGCGATCACCCCTCAGGTTCAGTCGCCGGGCTTCGAGCGAATCGTCTTGAACGCGACTTGAGTCAAGCAGGATGTCTGCGATCTGTATCCCGTCGGCTTGGAACTGCTCAAGCAGCCGTTCCAACCCGGATGCGTAGCCGCGGTTGAGCGCGGTTGGCGACCCAGCCGTCCCACCGCCCGCATGGAAGACGACCATGACCTGACCCTCGGTAGTCTCCAAGTGAAAAGTGGCGTCCATTTCCCGGCCATCCGCGTCGGTAACTCTCTTGTCGATTCCCCTCTCCGTCGCGTGTTCGACCCGCGGTCTCGACGCCTCGCCCGGGCTGAGCGGCTCGAGAGCCCAGTCGCCATCTCCGTGAGTAAAGGCGACGAACTGGCTCGTCCCAGGCCTACCGGCCTCGTCTCCAAACCAAGTCCTCAGAACTTCGGCCAGCTCGTTGCTCTCTGAATCATGCGCACACAGGAAGTTCACGGCAATCTTCACGAATCGAGCGACGCAGCGGCGACCGTCCACGTGAACGGGGAGTTCCCCTTCTGGCACGCCCTCGTACCGTGAGCGGTCGGGCAACTTAAGAATCGGACTCCCATTCGAGTGCATCACCTTGCACACGACTCGCCAGCCCTCGTCCAGCTCATCGGGTACTCCGCCGAGGTAGTCGGCAAGTCGCCACTCCGCGAGCTCCCTGACGACGGCCGTGTACGCATCCACTAGCCCGGAAGGAACTGCAAAGAGCGGCCTGAGGTCATCGTCAACACGCTCAAAGTAGACCCTCTTTCCTCCCTGGGGGTTGCACCAGGCCTTGATCGGGTTCTTGACGAGGTACGCCCGCAGCGCTTTTCGGTTGCTGAGGTCCGACTGAATCTCCGCCACAAGCCTCTTGCTGCGTAGCGCGAGCAACTGAAACTTCTCTGTCAGTTCGTCAATGGCGATCTGCCGGGGGAATCCCCGCGCGTGGATCATTCCCAGCAGCAACACCATCTTGAACGATCGGCTCATGCTGGTCCGTTCGATCTCATCCAAGAAGGCGGCGGCCAGCTTGTCACTTGTAAGCAGGTCACGGATTTCCTCCGGAAGACCTCCCTTGGATCCCACAAACCGTATCCAAGATCCGTGGGACGGTCGTGCTGAACGCGGATTGCGCCCTTCGTAGAGCGCCTGTAGTGCAAGTGGGCGCGTCCCGACGCGTTCCTTGAACTCTTCATACCAACGCGTGAGTGCATCTGCTGCGGACCCCGATTTGAGCTGATTCTCGAGCAGTTTGACGGCTTCGAGTTCGTAGGTCACTTCGCAGCCAGGTGGCAGGTCTAGCTTCTCATACTCGCGCTCTCGCAAGAGGCGGAGGGCCTTACGAAGTGCGGCGTCACCGGCGCTCAATTCCAGCAGCACGCTGGGCTTGAGCTTGAAACTGCGGTGGTTTCCTATGTAGTCCACAACCGTCAGGAACCCCTTCCCGGGCGATGACCGAAGCCCACGTCCCAGCTGTTGAAGGAAGATGATCCGCGACAGTGTCGGACGCAGCATCAGGACCGTGTCGACGTTGGGGAGGTCGACGCCCTCGTTCAAGATGTCGACGGCAAAGAGAACATCGATCTCTCCCGCGGCAAGGCCTTCCAGAGACGTGGCCCTGGGTGCGCTGCTCGCCCCCGAATGAACGGCCACCGCCCGGACGCCAGCATCTGAGAAGTGGCTCGCCATGAAATCCGCGTGGGCCATCGAACAACAGAAGCCGAGTGTCCTTGTGCCAGCGCGTTTCCTCCACTGCGCCAATGCGTTTTCCGCCCTGGCCGCCGTGGCGAGAGCCCGTTCCAGCTTCTCGGGATCAAACCGCCGACTACGCCAGGGGATCCCTTCGTAATCGACTTCATCAGGAACACCGTAGTAGTGAAACGGCACCAGCCTGTCGGGGGCACGACGGATACCCTCAAACAGATCACAGCGATAGACTAGGTTCTCTCCACAGAGTGCAAGCAGGCTCCCGCCATCCGTTCGCTCCGGCGTGGCCGTCAGCCCGAGCAGAAAATCCGGGCTGAAGTGATCGATCAGACGCCGGTATGTCTTGGCCGCCGCATGGTGGAATTCGTCCACCACGATGTAGTCGAAGGCAGAAGCGGCAAATCGCTCCAAGTGAGTCGACCGACCCAAGGTCTGGATCGACGCAAAGAGGACGTCGGCGTGCGACTCCCGCTGACCACCCGCGTAAAAACCAAGCCGCGCTCGGGGCAGAATCCTGCGGAAGGTGGCCTTTGCCTGTCGGAGTATCTCCTCCCGGTGCGCGACGAACAGCACTCTTCGAGACTGCATGCGCACCACATCAAAAGCGGCCAGCCAGGTTTTTCCGAGGCCCGTCGCCATGACCACGAGGCCGCTACAGCTGCCCTCCGCGCGCGTCGTCTCCAGTGCGGTCAGCGCCTCCTGTTGAATCACGTGGGGCTCAGGCACCGGTTCGGGAGGCTCTTGTGGCTCCCCCGGTGGCACATCGACCGTGGGTGGCCGACGGTGCTCGTACTTCTCGATCCACTCCAAATCAAGGGGACTCGTATCGGGGGCCTCGAAGATCTCACTAAAGGCGCGCTCGACTTCCGAAAAGCCCAGACGATCCCGCTCGGGGATGACGCGGTAGTTCCACTCGGTGCCAGCGTGCAACGCCGTGCGAGTCATGTTTGAGCTGCCGACATAGGCCACCCCCTCTCCTGGAACCCATGCTTCTCCCGTCGCCCGGAAGCGAAACAGGTATGCCTTGGGATGGAAGGATCCCTTGCCTGCTTCAAAGACACGGATTTGGAGGCGGGACTCGGCAAAGCCCGGATCCTGCCCGTAATCGGGCACATAGTCCCTGAGGTCCACCAGCCTCCGCAGCGCTGCCGGATCAGTTACCCCAAGATAATCCCCGGTCAACAAGCGCAGCCGTCCCCCGCGCATGAGAAACCCGCGCAACGCCGTCTCAAGTACCTCGACCCCGCTCACCAAGACAAACGCGACGACCAGATCCGCCTCTTCGGCGGCATCAAGGTGGCTGATCAGGTGTTTGAGCAGCGGATTGGCGGGCGTCCCGACAATCGCTGGCCGAGGGCCAAAGCCGTAGCTTGGTTCCGGACGTCCTTCCGCCACGATCTGCGGCGGCTCAACATCACGCAGGTAGTTGCCCTTCGCGGGGAAGACATTGCGAACACCTCCCCGTGGATCCCGCAGGTCCCCGTGTCGCCGCGGGATGACATGCAGATGCAGATGCGGAACCGTCTGCCCGGCGGCCTCGCCGACGTTTACCCCAAGGTTGAAACCGTCCGCGCCGTATCGTTCCCGAACAACTTCCTCTACTAATCTCGCGACTGAGAGCAGTTCCGCCTGCTCTTCATCCGTTGCATCGAACCAGCTCCCCACATGGCGGCGAGTAACAACAAGCGCATGGCCATCCGTCACGGGATAGGCATCCCAAAGGGCCCGAACGAGGGATCCCTCGTAGAAGCAGAGCTCCTCAGGCGGCGGGCAGAACACGCATGAACCGGGCATGTGAAGGCTATTCTGCAGATATCATCCGGTGATCTCGAGTGCGGAGCCGAGAGTCAGCAGCATGCCTCGCGCATCCCGCTTGCCAAGCGGTCCAATGTTGCCTGGGCATGTGCGACCTCCGTCCGCCTATCGGCTCAGCTTGCATGTGGGCGCGCTACAGCTGCTCAACATACGAGGTTAGGATGTGCCTCATCGCATGACAGTCAAACTCGTTGTGCTTGATGAGTTTAGTCCAACTTGCCTTTGCCCCTCTCGACCAGTTCGAGTAGCAGTGCTTGTCATGGCCTTGTTGCTGAACGGTTCGGATCCACTTTCCAACTAGGCCGAAACCGTAGCCCTGGTGGTAGGGCATGCCCAGCGATGCTGCGCAATGTGCGGCAAGTCCGAAGGCCTTTGTCTTGGCCTTCGCTTTCGAAGACGCGGATCCCCCTGACCGCCGAAATACCCGATTGGCCTCTTTACATTCTGCCACTGTTTCTCGGCAGATCCTCTTTGCCCATTTCTTGGCATCCAATCCAACGGTGTCGAGTGACAAGTCATGCTCTTCGAACACCTCCGGTTCGTGAGCAGAGAAATGAACAATGCGACGGCTCTGGGTCTCCGCCCTGAGCAGTACGCGCTCAAGAAATGGCTCAATCTCCATCCCCTTGCCGCCCTGCAGCTTGGACGCCTCAAAGAGGTCTTTCTCAAATACCACGAGCCTGTACTCACCGTCTACAACCGTTCCCGCTAGGGTCGGGGTAGGGCTGGGCGATCGGGAATTGCTGGGGCCGCGCCCTTCGAAGTCTAGGTAGATGGCCCGATCAATGGTTTCGTGGTGAAGTGGCTCTAGAGGCATATCGTTTTAGTCGCATTAATGGCCGGGGCCTGGAGACTCACTCGAGGAAAAAAACGGGAATCCTGCCCAATCTGAATTTGCCAGAAATTGGCCATTCCGGCAAATCTCCCCGTGGGCGTAAACTTGATGTCGCCACGTCCCGACTCGGCAATGCAGGTCACTCCTCCCTTTACAGCCCACCCATGCCCGCTAGATCTAATCATGTCGGTGATATCGACGCGCTTCTTGAAGCGCGCGTTCTTGTGAAAAAAGCACACAGGCAGCTCTTCAACTACTCGCTCGGCCCGTTCTGGAAATACCGCGCGGAAGGCAAAGACCTGGAAGGAAACAAGTTCATTCTGGAGTGGCGTAGCGACGATGCTCACACCGAACGTGGGGATCCGGGTGAACAAGGAGTTTGTGTGGGCGCGGAATTCCTAGTCTCCGGTCTGGTCCAAGCGCATTTGGGAGGGAATACGACCCCTCGGACGACGAAGCTCGTGCGCTGTACCCTCAAGAGGATCGAGTGACGCCTGAGACGCGATGCAGACACCACCAGATCTCCGGAACTCCTCGCCACCGATGGCGGCCGAAGCCGCTGCCGTACGGAACGCCAGCGCACATGCACTGCCTCCGCCAGTCACCGTTGATGAATCCTGAGCACAGCTCTTGTGATCACGGACCACCGGCCAGTTGCGTTCGTATGGGCGACGGCAGCTTGGATCGCGGCGATGGGAAGACCAAGGGCCAGGTAGCCGACTTGTAGGAAGAGTGAGTCGGTCCGAAGGGTGATGTAGGTCGATAGCAACACGATGCCCAGCACGAGTGCAAAGACGGCCCAAACCGTGCGAGGGACACCGAAGCGACGCATCATCCGAGCGGCAAAGGCATTGGTTTCGGTGCTTGCGTTCACAGATCGCAAGGTGGTGATGCAGTCGAACCACTTGGTCACGATCAGCGCGATAGCTGTCAGGTAGATAAGCCAGGTCACTTGTATCCTCTTGGTTCCGTTGTTGGGTGTGATGAACGTGGGGTGGCATGGGCCGCCAAGGACAGTCCGACCATCCCCGACTTGACCCATGCCGAGGGACTACACCTGAGAGTCGCCCAGATAATCGTCCCACTTACCGCGGCCTCGCCGGCGGTGGTCACGTTCCGCGCGGGCGCCCTTCATGGAGAGTATTTTCATCTCCTTACGGCTGCGCTCAGCGATCGGACGCATGGCGCGGTGGAAGAGTCGGTTGACCCGCTCGAGGACCTTGGCGATCACCGGATGTTGGTCCGCATAACTTCGGAGCCTGGGCATCTCCCGCTCGTGAAGGGCGCCGATCTCGTGGTAGGCCGCACCGCGGTTGAGCATCGTCACCTGCCGCACGATCCCCGCCTGCCACGCTACCCCGACGGTGAGCGCATCGGCATCGAGCGCCGAGGCCGCGGAAGCTTCACTGCGCTTCAAGCGCACGGCGTGCTTCACGCGTTGGCGACTTGAACCTCCCGGAGCCGTCCAACGCACCTGTACGGTGACCTCAAGGCTATCGTCCGGGACACTCGCCTCCACCTCGACACGCAACACGACCTTGCGCTCTACGCCGGATCGCAGGGAACCCACCTGGCAGATCAGGGTCCGGCCCTCCCGGCTGGTGGGCCCGCCCGCCAGATCCAAAGCTGTCACACCCACGGGCAGCGTGACGCCCAAGGTCACACGCTCGGCGGTCAACTCGGAGAGGTCGCCCAGCTCCCCCATCAACACCTCCACGATCTCATCGGGGGTCTCCGCATCGTGCAGACGCCCACCGCCGTGGTCGGCGATGGCCTCCAGCTGATCCGTGCAGTAGTGGTCGCCAATCCCCACACAGGTGGTGGGCACGCCGCGGCTTAAGAGGCCAGCGGCCTCCTCACTCAGGATGCTGGGATCCACGATCCCGCGGTTGGCCGCGCCGTCTGACAACACCACGAGGTGACTGCGACGGCCAGGATTGAGGGCCGCCTCAGCAGCCACCAGGGAACCCGCAGCCAGCCAACCGCCGGACAGGTTCGTGCAACCGCCAATGGGCAGGCCGGCAATCATCTCAGTCGCTACGCTTTGGCCCACGGAGTCCATGGCAGTGGTCTCGCAGATGACGTGTACGTCGTCCTCGAAAGCCACCAGGGTTAGTCGGTCCTCGGGGTTGAGACTGTTCACCACCCCCATTGCCGCTTGCTTGGCGGCCTCGAGCGGTGCACCCCGCATCGATGAAGAAACGTCCAGGACGATACCCAGATCGAGGGGCAGAGGCGCCTGGGTCTTGGCCACCGGATCTGGGGCCAGGAGCGTTGCAATCAGATGCCGCACAGCAGGTTGAGCCACGGGCAAGGTGTCTTGGTCGAACCTGAGTTGAATGTCTTTCATTGGAATTCTCCGCCTCCAAGAAGGAGGACTGCGGCTCTTTTTGGACGCGCACCTCCCCCTTACCGCGAGGGAAAGCGGCTTGAACATTGGGCCCGGCGCGCACTCGGCGCCTGACCTAGACGGGGCACCCGGCCCCACTCGTAAGGGACGAGGTGTTAGCCCTCGTCCCCGATCCACTCGCGCAACCTGCGAGCAAGCTGCGCGAGCCATACCATCTTCTCGGGATCGTCCCCTCGCATTCGAAGGGAGATCTCGTCAGTCACGTCGATCGTTGTCGAGCGTTCGCCCGGTGTACGATCCCATGCGCCGCGTGGCGCCTTGGAGGGCTTGGGCTTGAACGCGGTACTGGCTGGGGTCTCGCCCAGTGCGGACTCTCCCTCCGACAACTGTTCTACTTCTTGAGACTCCCAAGAGGCCTGAACCGAAGCCGCCTCGGAGAGATCCTCTTGGTAAACCGCATCCCCATCGCCTGAGTCAAAGGAGAACGTCGGAACAGCCCGCACCTCCTCCTCCCCATTTGCCACGCGGCGAATGGTCGCCGCAGGGGTGTGCTCAACGATGCCGGCCAAGGTCCTCAGGGGCATGCGAGTCCCCACGGTTTCGCGGACCTTCTGAACGAAACGGATGCGCATCAGGTGGTCATCACCAAAGTGGGCGCCCCTGCCCTTCCCCCGCGGCCGCGGCAGAATCCCAGCCGAGATCCAACTACGAATCGTGCGACCAGGCAGACCGGCCTCGGCTTCGAGGTCGTCCAGGGTGTATTTGTTGGAGGGGATGCCCATGTGCAGGGCACAAGATAAACTAGGCAGCCCCGATGTCAATATCTTTTCTAGGCAGCCTATAGGACGCATCGCAAACGGAGTGGCGTAAGTCTATGATTGAAAATAGGTTACGTCAGATTCGAATTCCATGACCGGAGCCTGCAGGGTGCCAAGATGCCCCGTTCACGCAGGTTCCCAGGCAGAGTCCGGCCACCTGGTGTGTTTTAGGACAGGCGGAAACGCCCGGTCTCTTGGAGGGGTACGCCGAGGCCTACGGACAGAATGTGACCATTAGCCCGTTAGTCGTGTTCGAGCCGGCAGGCCCGCCGGTCGGGTCGCGGTACCACAACTGGAAGCGCCAGGTGGAGAAGGCAACCACCTGTCCTGCGCCGGATGCCAGCGGCTGGGAGTTGTAGTCCAGCGTCAGGGAAGCCGTCCCCGTTGTGCCCGTCGTGACTACGGTCTTGATGCGATAAAGTTGCGGCGCAATGCAAAGCACTCCGTCACCCATGATCTTGAACCACTCGTCAGCACCGTAGAAGAAGATGCCGAACTGGAACGTGGGTAAATCAATTGCTGTGAGGGTCAGATCCTCGGCAGAGATGCTGGCTGAGCCCGAATAGCCGATCGTTGCCGGGAGACCCGTGGAATTCTTGGTGGAGATGCAGAAGTTCGAGAAGGCGCATTGGCAACTGTCGAGCACGCCATCCCCGTCCTGGTCGAGGCTGGGGTCGCCTGCGATCTGGCAGGAGTCCAGGACGTTGTTGCCGTCACAGTCCATCGAGGGGTCGGAGAAGATCTGACAGCTGTCCAGGACACCGTCGAGGTCGCAGTCAAGGGAGGGATCTGAAGCGATCTCGCAGGAATCGAGGATCGCGTTCCCATCGCAATCAAGTGAGGGGTCTGAGCTGATCTGACAGAGATCCAGAGCGCCATCGAAGTCGCAATCGAGTGCGGGGTCACCGAATATGTCACAGTAATCGAGAATCCCGTTTCCGTCGCAGTCAAGATTTGGGTCAGCGAAGATCTCGCACGAATCGATTAGCAGGTTGCCGTCGCAGTCGATTGTGGGGTCCCCCAGCAAGTCGCAGATATCGAGGCTTCCATTCCCATCGCAATCCAGGGAAGGATCGCCGGCTATCTCGCAGGAGTCGATGTAGCCATTGCCGTCGCAGTCAAATGAACTATCAGCCAAGTCACATTCGTCGGGCACCCCGTTCCCGTTGCAATCGCTGCTGGTTCCGTTGGCAATGTCTTGATTGTCAGGAGTCCCGGTGCCGTTGCAGTCCGGGAATACCTGGTTTAGTGAAACCGTGAAGCCCCCGGGACTTGAGCAGACAACGTCCAGGGAACCCTCGCCATCAAGATCTGCGACAAGTACGTCCTTGCCGCTGTTAGCGATCGTCGTTGACAGTGAAAAACCGCCCAGACCATCGTTGGCCAGAACTCGGCCTGAACCGACGATGTCTAGATCTCCATCACCGTCGAAGTCTCCAGTCGCACTCGTGTAGTCGAAGCCCCCTAACGTCCATGGTGGACCCAGTCTCTTGAAATTGCCGATCCCATCGTTGGTCCATATCTGCACAGATTTGTTATCCGGGACGCACAAGTCTAGATCCAAGTCACCGTCCAAGTCGCCAACGGATACACCCCTTGGGCCCACGGCCGCCAGTTCGGAGGACTTCGTGAACGATCCTGTTCCGTCGCTGATCAGAATTCTCACCACATCGTCAACCGCTCCTGACACGATTAAGTCAGCGAAACCGTCGCCGTTCAAGTCGCCTTGGTTTAGAAACCGCGCGTCGCCCGTGGCCATGGATCCGCTAAACGCGAAGCCTCCACCCAGGCGCCCAAACCCGACTTGAATGGCGGTCATATTCGGCGCACTGACGACGAGGTCGAGGATCCCATCATTGTCTGCGTGCATGGCGATGACACTGTGGTAGTCGCCTCCACTTACAAGGGGAGACGAATCGGTGGTGAAGGTTAGATTGCCCTCGTTCTCTACCAAGAGGAGTTTGAGACTAGTGTCCAGCGTAACTACGAGGTCCAGATCGCCATCTTGGTCATGATCAATGGCCTCTACATCCGTTGGCCCCGACTCCCCCAACGGGATGACTGGCCCAGCGAAAAATTGCCCCGTACCGTCGTTCAAGAACACCCCGAGGGTAGTGCCCGAACCAAACGCATCGCCGTGGCTCGGGACCGCATAGTCAATGTCCTGGTCCCCGTCCAGGTCAGCTAGGCAACCCCATTGGGACCCATATACGCTGTTCATCATTCGTGGCCAAGACCAACCGAGCCGGGGCTTTGCAGGCAGTTCGATTAGGGGGCGGTGAATACCGTTGTTACCGTCACCGTCGTTCCAACCGACCACAGTCATGGCGGCAACATGCTCGCTGCCAGCGTTATTCGGCTCACCAGGGTTCCATGCGTTGTTCGATTGAGTCGGATCGCCGTAGACAAGGGGTTCTCCACTACTCCATTTCCATGCACCCGAAGGTTCAGAGTAATTGGGATCGCCGAGATCCTGAAACAGGCCGATCCAATTTGCACCGGATGCCAAGTAGGGCTGGAACTGAGTAAGACACCAGTCCTGCTCGGCTTGGTCACGAATCGTCGCCAAGTTTCCGCCTAGGGTCTGCGCTGAAGATTGCCCCGAGACCCATGTCCCGACGGTGTAGTCCACCCCATACCAATTCCCGTTGATCGGGCTCTGAATCCAGTCGGCCTGGAGAGCTGGCTGCTGGGCCAGGCATGTGGCAGCGAGAGCGAAAGAAGCTAGAGACAGCAGGCAGCCTGATACCTTCATGAGGGGAACCGTCACTTGGCAGGGAAAGAGCGGGCACAAGCCCGCAAGGAACTACGAGCATCCCGAATCACAATTGAGTGTGTGATTCCGGAGTCTTGGCTTCCCCATCCTCTCACATCTCTTCAAAATCCGCAGAACTAGGCCGCTGGAGGAGGTCTCCTGGCCTCCCCACCTGAACATCGTCTCAACCCCGTTGGTGACGTTGGGAGCGCCCGCGACCCCGTCCCTGAACCACCTCGGGCTATTCCCCCGCCTTCCTCCCCCTCCAAGCCTCCCGCGACTCCCGATACCGCGCCCTCCTCCCCTTAGCCAGGGCCATCTTGAAGTCATAGCGCACCAACCCCAACCGCTTGGACAACCCTTCAAGCAGCGCCCGCTCCGCCTTCGACAAGGACCCGTCCGCCCAGGCCACGCGCATCAGTTCATCTAGCCACACCAAGGCCAGCTTGACCTCCGGCACTTCTGCAGGGGAGCCGTCCTCCAAGTCCTGCGCGAGCACGACCTCGACCTCCCCCTCATCCAGCCCCGCGCGCCTGGCCAGTTCAACAA
>Ga0209992_10003280_pt1 | contig 13775 bp, 12 predicted proteins | sample 2SBtaG_2_FD_182564 | JGI IMG/M metagenome (GOLD analysis project Ga0209992, IMG submission 182564) | Deep subsurface microbial communities from Kolumbo volcano to uncover new lineages of life (NeLLi) - 2SBTROV12_ACTIVE470 metaG (SPAdes)... | ecosystem: Environmental > Aquatic > Marine >... | reverse complement strand
GAGTACCACTAACAATCGAGGACGGGAAACTGAAAGACAGAGTATATCTGGTCGCCGCATCATCGGCAGGGCTGGGGTTTGGAATCGCAGAAGCGGCCGCGAAACAGGGAATCGACGTTTCACTGGCGAGTCGAACTCAAGAAAATGTTGATTCAGCAGCTGAAAAGCTCTCATCAGAGCATGGCGTGACCGCACGAGGGTATGTCATGGATGCCACGGATTCGGACTCCATATCTACGTGGATTTCGGATTCCCTGCGTGATTTCGGCCGAATTGATGGGCTCGTGGTCAATGCCGGAGGACCTCCACCAGGTAAATTTGACAAGTTTACGGACGAAGACTGGGCGGCAGGCTTCAATCTGACCCTCATGAGCGCCGTTCGAATGATCAGAGGAGTTCTTCCGACCATGCGCGAGCAAGGCTCAGGGTCCATTCTGACCATTACGTCCTCCTCCATCAAAGAGCCCATCGACATTCTGCTGCTGTCGAATGTCTTTCGCTCGGGTGTCGTCAGTCTCGTAAAAAGTCTCTCTCCCGATCTCGCCAAGGAAGGCATCCGGATCAACAACCTGGTCCCGGGCCAGATCGACACCGACCGGGTCAAATCGAACGACGTTTTCAAATCAGACCAGTTGGGCATCCCGCTCGAGGATTGGCAGAAAAAACGTCATGCCATGATTCCGATGGGTAGGTACGGCACTATTCAGGAGTTCGGAGAAGCAGGTGCGTTTCTGCTCTCTGATGCCGCTCGCTATATCACCGGTAGCACGTTGTTCGTTGACGGTGGAAAAAGCAAAACGGTCTGGTAGGATGAGAAACCCGACCGCCGTTCTTCTCTGCGCGTTGCTTCTGACCGGTTGCGGTCAGTCAGGCGATTTGACCGTTGCCAATTCAACGGATATCTCGACACTTGATCCATACGGCATGTTCAGCCGGGTCGAAGTGGCCTTCGGCGATCACATATTCCAGACGCTGACATTTTTCAACCGGGATATGGAGGTCGAACCTCTTCTGGCAGAATCATGGGAGCGACTGGAAGGGGACACGACGTGGACGTTTCACCTCCGCGACGGAGTTCGTTTTCACAATGGAGAAGTCTTCGATGCGGAAGCTGCCAAGTTTTCGATCGATGTCATCTACGCACGCAATGAACAGGGTCAGACCGTGGGCGGCGCGTCGGTCGCGATCCCTTCTGCCGACATCACCCGTGTCGAAGTCGTTGATCCGTTGACCGTAAATATCACGACAAATGGTCCGAAGGCGCTTCTGCCATTCTACCTGTCCCAGATATTCATGCTCGCCCCCGGCTATTACGGTTCGGCCTCAGATCTGGAGCGCTCTGAACATGCAGTCGGTACAGGTCCGTACGTAGTTGGAGAGCGCATAAGAGACAGCCACATCAGTCTGGTTTCACAGATAGACTACTGGGGCCCAGCTCCTTCGACGGGGCGGGTCGTATTCAAGGTGATACCCGAGGTCTCGACGCGCATTGCTGAGCTGGAAACCGGTGGGGCGCATATCGTAACGGATCTTCCTTTCGATCAGGCTGCGCTCCTTGAGTCGTCAGAGGGCGTGCGGGTAGCCGCCATTCCGGGAGGACGACGTGTCATGATCGGAATCACAACTGCCGGTGGAGATGAGCCACTCGAGGATAAGCGGGTGAGGCAGGCACTGAATTATGCCATCGACTTCGATGCCATCAGCGAAGGCCTCTTCGGCGGTCAGGTTGAACGAATGTCATATATGTTCAATCCGCCTTTCAATCATCCGTCACTCGAAGCGTACACGTACGACCCCGACCGGGCTCGAGAACTGCTGGCAGAAGCGGGATATCCAGATGGGTTCGAAATCGGTTCTCTGGACACGCCTCTCGGGAAGTGGATCCAGGATTTTGAGTTAGCCCAGACGATCGAATCTCATCTTGCAGAAATTGGCGTGACTCTCGCGGGCGGCGTGCGAACCTACGAGTGGGGGAATTATCGGGCCAAGCTGCTGTCATACGACCTGCCCGGCCTGTTCATGCAGGGGTCCGGTGGGGAATTTGAATTGCTGACGGAAGCTGCAGACTTGACCATTACCAGCCCCTCCAACTTCTATCGGTGGGAGAACGACGAATACGAAGCTCTTTGGGCGGAATTGCAGAGCGTACTCGATGCCGACCGCAGACTGGAAATCGGGTATCGCATGCAGGAAATCATTCACGAAGAGGCCCCGTGGATTTTCCTCCACATTCAGCCAGACACCTACGGTGTGAGCGATAAAGTCGACTGGCAGCCACGTCCCGATGAAATCATTCACCTCTGGGACGTATCGTTCCTGGAGTAAAGCTGGAATAATCTTGGCTCGTTCTTGGCTCGTTCTTGGCATGATTGCCAAGCAGCTTTCCCTGAATCCGCCCACCCCACGTCGCATGGCCCGATACGTCGCAAAACGCCTTCTGATGGCCGTCTTCATTCTCTGGGCGGTGGCGACGATTGCCTTCGGTTTGACGTTTCTTTCTGGAGACCCGGCCACGTTGATGATCGGCGACCACTGGACGGCCGAGCAGATTTCGTCGTTCCGCGAACACATGGGGTATGATCGTCCTCTCGGCGTGCAATATCTGGACTACCTCTCCGGACTCACGCGGGGCGACTTCGGCGTTTCCGTGCGTCAGCAGGTCCCCGTCATCGATCTGATCATTCAGCGATTTCCGGCGACGCTCGAACTGACGGCAGCATCGCTTTTCCTCATCATATTCATCTCGATTCCGATCGGTGTTCTGAGCGCCGTCCGCCGCAATACACCTGCCGACAGGCTTGCGATGAGTGGTGCACTTTTTGCGCAATCCGTGCCCACCTTCTGGTTGGGCATTATGCTGATTCTGGTGTTCGGGGTTTGGCTGCGCTGGTTGCCGGTTTCGGGGCGTGGGACGTTCGCTCATCTGCTGCTGCCCGCCATTACGCTCGCCACTTTCTCGACTGCCCGCATTGCCCGTCTTGTTCGTTCGTCCATGCTGGATGTGCTGGGCCAGGACTACATCCGCACGGCTCGCGCCAAAGGCCTGCCCAACTGGAGGGTCTACTACATACACGCCCTGCGCAATGCGCTCATCCCGGTTATTACGATGCTTGGTATCGAGATCGGAAGCCTCCTCGGCGGCGCCCTCATCACTGAAACTGTTTTCGCCTGGCCCGGAATCGGCAGGCTGACGCTGCAGGCCATTCAGGCACGCGACCTGCCGCTCGTGCAGGGAGTGATCACGTTTGGGGCACTGGTTTTCGTGATGGTCAATCTCATCGTTGATCTCAGTTATTCACTCATCGATCCGCGGATACGCCATGAGTGAAATCTGGAAACAACTCAAATCATCGCCCGTGGCGCTGACGGGAGTCGTCATTCTGACGGTTCTGGTCTTCGTGGCATTTGTCGCCCCCTTGATTGCGCCGCTCGACCCCGGTGCTATCGACATTCGCTTGCGGCTTACGCCGCCGGCCTGGGCCGACGGGGGTAGCGTGGACCATCTTCTGGGAACGGACAATGTGGGCCGCGATGTGCTGAGCCGCATTATTTATGGCGCGCGCGTTTCGCTTTTTGTGGGAGTAGCCACGGTAGCTATTGGTGGAGTTATCGGGTCGATCCTGGGTCTTGTCGCCGGCTACTTCAGAGGATGGGTTGAAACGGTCATCATGCGTCTTGTCGATATCCAGCTTGCATTTCCGTCAATTCTCCTGGCGGTTGCCATTATGGCGCTCGTCGGTCCCAGCATGATGAATGTCATATTCGTCCTGAGTCTTGCGACCTGGGCACCATTCTGCCGCGTGGCCCGCGGGCAGACCCTGCAGGTGTGCAATCAGGAGTACATCACTGCGGCACATTCTCTCGGCCTGAAGGATATCCCGATTCTGATTCGACATGTCATTCCCAACATCATCAATCCTCTGATCGTGGTCGCGAGCTTCGCACTTGCGACGAACATCATCAACGAGGCATCGCTGAGTTTCCTGGGTGTGGGCGTGCCTCCCAGCACACCTACCTGGGGCGGAATGCTGGGCGAAGGACGCAACTACCTGAGAATTGCGTGGTGGGTGTCAACACTCCCGGGTATCGCGCTCATGCTGTGCGTTTATTCGGTAAATATGCTCGGCGACTGGTTACGTGATTATTACGATCCGAGATTGATTGACTGACGCCCCAATACCTGCTACTTTGCCGTCCCACCAACAGCGTAAGACTATGCCAGACACCGTAACAATCGGGTTCGAACTTTCCAGCGACGATGTGTATTCCAATGCAGGATACTGCGCCGCCGAAATGGCGATCGACAAGGCCAATGCCAGCGGTAGTTTGCCCGTGCACGTCAATCTGGAGGTCATCGTCAACGGAAAAGACCGTGACATTTCAAGAGCCGCCGCCGCAGCATTTGTAGCGCGCGAGGATGCAATCGCCGTCCTCGGCCCTTCGAATAGCGCGATGGCTGTCATCTCGCAGGACATTTACGCCGACGCCCAGATTCTGCAAATGAGTTCGGAGGCCTCGAGCCCGTTGCTCACCAACAAAGGCTACACGCACTTCTTCCGCACCGTCGCCAACGACGAAGTACAGGGTAGAGCCCTGGGGCAGGTCGCAGCGAAGTATCTGGGGGCAAAACGAATCGCAATCCTCAACGAGGACTCTGCCTGGGGGGAGCCGATTTCGAAAATCGTTGCCGACGAAGCCACACGTCTGGGCTCAACGCCCGTCCTGCACTACGGATACGGCGAAAAAGAGCGCAATCTGGACTATGACGAACTGATCGACGCTGTCGTGGAGGCAGATCCGGATCTGGTTTATTTCGCCGTGTACTGGAATCAATCCCACATAATTGCGCATCGTCTTCGGGATCGCGGGGTGAAGGCCGTATTTCTGGGCAGCGATGCGCTGAAGCCTTATGCCTTTCTGGAAGTCCCGAGTCTGGACACCGAGTCGCCGTATCACAGCCTTGCTGGAATCGACATGATGGTGAAACCATCCGCCAAGAAATTCCTGGTTGAATTCGCAGACCGCTTTCCATCCATGTTGGACTCACCGCAATATGCCCCGGAAGCCTACGACTGCGCAGAAATTATTCTCGAATGCATCCGGCGAGCGCCAGAGGTGACGGTCCCGGCTGTCTTGAAAGAGGCACAGAACTATGGTTCGCACAGCGGTGCGCTTGGCGAGATTGAATTCGGGCCTGAAGGCGACCTCACCGACCCGGATATCGGATTGTATCGGTGTACCAACGGACAACGCATATTCATCGACCTGGTTAAAAACCTGGTCTAGACTGACGCCCACGATGAAAGAATCCTATTTCCTGACCCGAACTGAGGAAGACGGCACAGAAACCCGCATGCCCATCGGGGTTATTCAGGGCGAAACTCCCGGAGAGCGCATCACGGTGTTCGGCGGGCAACATGGAACGGAGTACGCCGGAATCGAGGCGGCTATGCGGCTGTATCGCGAAATCGATCCTGCCGAGGTGAAGGGCACGATCGTGGTCAGTATGGCGACCAACGAGCACTCGCTGATGAACTGGGTGCAATTTGCTCCCACCACACCGGGCATGGCAGACATGATGCTCGAAGCTGCGACGGGAAGCCAGTACATCATCAACTGCCACGGTGGCGAATTCACCGAGCTCATGCACCCCTACGTAATCTGTCGCCTGATTGGTGATGAAGTTGCCGAGGCCAAAGCCATGCGCATGGCCCGCGCATTCGGAGTGGGTATCGTGAGTCTATCCACGTATCGCGGCGAGCCGCCCCCGGATCCATCCGGAAAGCGTCCTGCGTGGTGGTTGTGGCCGAAAAAAGGACTTTGCGATAAGCTGGGCGTCCCGGAAATCACCCCAGAAGTCGGAGAGGTCGGAGATCGCAACGATGCGATCATGTACGGCGGAATCATCAACGTGTTGAAAGATCTGGGATTTCTCGAAGGCCCGGCCGAAGAGCACCCTGAACCGAAGGTGATCGGAGATCGATGGTGGCTCACCGCGAACCAGGAAGGGATTTACTTTCCGGTCGTGACGGTGGGAGAGGACGTCACAAAAGGCACTTTTCTCGGCGAAGTCAGGGACTACTTCGGAAATGTACTCCAGACGGTAGAAGCGCCCGAAGATGCAACGGTGATGAACATGAACATCGGTATGCCGGTCAAAGAAGACGGCTTCCTCATCTGGCTGGGCCAGCTCTAAATCTCATATGACAGCGCGGCGTGGTCCGCAGACGCAATGAATCAGGATTATCTGTTACCACCGGGACGATCGTTCGAGCTATCGAAGGAGCTTCTCAAAGGAGCCATCGACATTCACGTCCACGCCGGTCCCCACATCTTTTCGAGTCCGCGCCGCGTGGATCCTGTTGAAGCCGCACTTGAGGCTCGCGAAGCCGGCATGCGAGCCATCGTCTACATGGACGTGTTCGAGATGTCGAATGGTACCTCCTGGATCGTGAATCGCGTGATGCGCGAGAGCGCCGATCGATTCGAAACGTTCGGTGGCCTGATCATGAACACAGTCTATGGTGGGATGAACCCGCGAGCGGTCAAAACGGCCCTCTATTATGGTACAGGGGCCAAATATGTAAGCTTCGGCGCCCACTCAACCTATTTCCAGGCGGCCCGAGAAGGTCATCTTGTGGATGGAGAATTTGTGCCGCTGAGCGAAATCTACCCGGATTTCAAGACCCAGGAATTGGACCGGTGCATTCGGGTGCCTCTAGAGGGAGAGCCGGATGCCGCGCTGGACGAAGTGCTCCGTCTCATCGCGGATCACCCTCACGTGTATCTGAACACCGGGCATATCTCGGTTCCGGAGGCTCTTCGACTGATCAAGTTGGCCGAGCAGTACGGTATCAAGAAGGTGCTGGTAGCATCATCTGTCACCAAGATCGCAACCGTGGACGAACTCAAGTGGATGGCCTCGAAGGGAGCCTTCATCGAGTACACGCTTGCCGCCTACACACACACCACACCAATTCCCAAGACGCATTACTATGTGGAACGAGAATACATGTCAATCGATGAGGGAATGGACACGGCGCCAGACGGAGGCGTCAAGAAAGTAGCCGAGCAAATCCGTGAAGTGGGGGCAGAGCACTGTATTCTCGCCACAGATTTTGGAGTGTACACGCTGCCCTCTCCGGTTGAGGGATTCCGGGAATTTGTCGCCTGTATGCTTGACCTGGGCATATCTGAAGACGATATCCGAACAATGATCAAGACCAACCCTGAGCGCCTGCTGGACCTCGACCCACTCCCTGAAGAAGAGGCTGACGCTTGATGAGAACGATTCGCATTCTGCAGGAGCACGTCCGCATCTCGGACCCGCACATTACGAGTGACAATGCGGATCGTTTATCAATTCTGGGAAATGTGTTTGATCCGTTGATCCGGATCCGCGATGACGGCTCGTTCGATCCTTGTCTGGCAACCGCCTGGACGCTTTCGAATGACGCCCGCACCTGGTCGTTCACGCTTCGCGACGACGTTTCTTTTCATGATGGTTCTGTGTTCACGTCAGATGATGTCATTTTTTCTTTGAGGCGGATGCGTGACGAAGACATTGAAGGAGAGTTGGGTACAAGCGGGGTAATTCAAGGCTATCTCTCAGGATGCGAAATTGAAAAAGAAGGACCGCGGCAAGTCATTCTGACCACTCCCGAACCGATGGCAGATCTGGCTGATCTACTTTGCGAGATTCCCATTCTGTCTGAGACATCAGTTGCCAGCCTGCCGGAAGGATTCGTTGGAACGGGCAAGTACCGCATCGAAGATGCATCGAGCCGATGTGTCATCATGCACTCTGACGATACGCGCCTGATATTTCGCTCGGAGCCGGATTGCAAAATTCGTTTACAGGAGCTGAAGGAGGGTTTCGCTGATATCGCCGCCAAACTGGCACCCGCCCAGTCGTCTGCCCCTGGAGTCAACGTGTTGCGAAGTACTACCTCGGTGTGCGCCACATTCATGTTCAATCTGGCAAGGGAAGAGGCTAGAAATCCTCATCTCCGACGAGCGATCAATCTGGCGGTCGATGTGGACGCACTCGTGCAGGATGTCATGCACGGTGCAGCGGATGTGTTGACCGGACCGTTGACGCGTCGACATCTGGGGTTTGATCCAGAAGTACCCGCCTGGACGTTCGATCCGCAGGCAGCGCGCAATGCTCTGCAGGAGGGTGGAGTCCCCGAAGGATGGAAGGTCGAGATGGATATTCCCTCCGTGCTCCCGGACGAAGCTCCGCAATTGGCCAATCGAATTGCGGGGTATCTGGCCGACGTCGGGCTGGATGCTGTCATCAACATAGACGAAAACCGCCCTCGCTACGCTACGAGGGTGCGAGATGGTGACATTGGGGAAATGGCGTGCTTTGATTCCAGTCCCGCCAGCACCTTTCGGGTATATCGAGAAAAATTCCACAGCGGATTCGCCGGGCCATGGTGGCTGGGTTACGCGAACCTGGATTTTGATGCTCTCCTCGATCGCGGACGTTCTACGTCTGATCTGAGCATTCGGCAGTCCCTGTATCGGCAGGCATACCGCATGCTCCGCGACGACGCCCCCTGGCTTTTTCTCTACAATCCGGTCAGGTTGACAGCTACGAGCACGTCGTTCGCCGACGCATGGGGCGACTGGCATCCTTCCACCGGCGGTCATTTATTGTTTTGATGCACATTCCCGTTGCCCTTCATACCATCGGCCAGACACCGAGACCGGACCTCACGCCGTTCATCATGGCGTCCGTTAATACGCCGTTGGTTACAGTGACGGGGGCTCTGGATGATGCCGATCCTGCCCAGATTCCCGAGCCGGATCTGTCTTCGGGACACTTCCCTTTGGAGACCAGACTGTCAGACGGAGCGCGAATCGAGACCGATGCATCCTTTCTCGAGCCACTCATCCAGGCTCAAATTGACAAGCTGGATGAGGCCGTCGAATTACATCTGGTCCTGTGTGCTGGCCCTTTCCCCAATTTGAAAGCTGAAGGACTACTGATCAGGCCGTTTGAGCACGCGTGCGATGTATTCGCGGCAAATGGACTCGGTGACTTGCTTGTAGTCGTGCCTTTCGACTCTCAATCCGATCCTTCTGCAAAGAAATGGGCAGATGCCGGATTCAGTACTAAGATCAGGTCGATGGACGAGCGCCCTGCTGAAATGCAGGCGGATGCCTGGCTCACCGAGATCGGTGCCGACAGTGAGTGCGACGCTCTCGTGTTGGACTATGTTGGGTATCCGAAGGCAATATGGACGAAAGTGGCTGACAGCATTTCGATCCCCGTCTATGACCTCGGGTACCTGGCTGCCGAATTTGCACGCGAGATCATTGACGAGGCGAAGGCACTGAACACGAATGGAGGCTGATGGATGACTGATTCGGACAGATATGACCTTGTGGTCCACGGGCGATTGGCGCTTCCTGGATCGGATGAGGCCAAGGAAGGCTGGCTCGGAATTCGAGGTGGGAGCATCGTTCAGGTTTCCTCACATCCTCTCGTCGGTGGCTCGAAGGTTGAAGCCGGCGACTCTCTCGTGATGCCCGGCTTCGTTGACGCACACGTTCACTGTCGTTCCTGCGTGGATGAAGGAATAACCGCCACGACGCGGGCGGCAGCGGCGGGCGGCACAACTACGATTATTGACATGCCGTTTGACAAGCCCGACCGGCCTGTCAACTCGTCAGACCGTCTGAGGACGAAGATCGAAGATATCTCGCGTGAAGCAATCATTGATGTCGGCCTGTACGTGACATTCAAGCCCAGCGGCCCTCTCGATGAAATCGCACTGATGTCCGCCGCCGGTGCAGCAGGGTTCAAAGTCTCGACGATTGAAGTCGACCCGGTACGGTTTCCGCGCATTCCAGATGGCCGTTTTGTGGAGGCATTCAGGGAGATTGCCAAAACGGGCAAACCCGTTGCAGCCCATCAGGAAAATCAGGAGATTATCTTTTCAGAGGCGGATCGTTTTTTGGCCGAGGGTCGAACGGCTCCACTGGATCATGCGCTTTCCCGTCCGGCTGTGGCCGAAGCCGAAGCTGCCGCTCGATTGCTGGAGTTTGCGTACTGGACGGGCGCACATCTACACATGGTTCACGGCACGATTCCCCGGACGTTTGATCTTATCAACTGGAATCGGGAGCAGGGCGTGAAGGCGAGTGGCGAGACATGCCTCCAATATCTTTTGTTGACTGAACACGCGCTGACGGAGCAGGGTGGAAGGGCCAAGTGTAATCCGCCTTTGAGAAAGCAGGCGGATGTGGATGGTCTCTGGGAGCGAATTCAGGATGGACGAATCGATATCGTCACATCGGACCATTCTCCGTATCCACTTTTCAGAAAAGAGACTGATAATATTTTCGATGCCTACGCCGGAATTCCGGGTGCCGAAACGTTGGGCTCGTTGCTTTACAGCTCCGCGGTAGCAAGCGGAAGGGTCGGGCTGGCCCGGTTTCTTGAGCTAGTGTGCTCCGGACCGGCGGACGTATTCGGGTTCGAGAACAAAGGAAGGCTGGCAGTGGGTGCCGACGCTGATTTCGTGATTTTCGATCCGAATGCGGAGTGGACGGTAGATGATGCCGACTTGCACTACGAGGTTGGAGCCAGCCCCTACCAGGGAATGTCCGTTATCGGTCGGGTTAAATCGACGTGGACGCGCGGCCATCAAGTTTTTGACGGGAAGGCGGTAGTGGGTGAGCCGGGAAATGGCCGGTTTGTACCGTCCGTAAAGACAAATAAGGGATAATTATGGGTTTTCAGGGTGTTTTACCGATTCTTCCGACACCATTCACCAGCGAAGGAGCCGTGGATGAATACAGCATGCGAAAGCTGATTGATTTTGAGCTGCAGGTTGGTGTCCACGGCGTTTCAATTCTAGGTTTTATGGGTGAAGCCCACAAAATGGCGGAGTCAGAACGCAAGCTCGTTGTGGGAGCGGTAGTCGACCAGATCGGTGGGGCTATTCCGACCTGGGTCGGTGTTCGAGCTTTCGGTTCGGCCGGAGCCATCGAACAGGCGCGCGAGGCGCAGGCTCAGGGAGCCGACGCGGTCTTCGTAGCGCCTATCGGAATTCAGAATGACCAGGCCCTTTTCAATCACTATGCAGCCGTCGCCGATGAGGTCGAGATCCCGGTCATCATCCATGATTTTCCTGAGTCTTTCGGCACCATTCTCTCACCTGAGCTGATCGCGCGCATCGCCAACGATATTCCGGGCGTGCAGTACATCAAATTGGAAGAGCTTCCTGTTCTCGACAAGCTGTCCAGAATCCGAGCGCTGGCCAACGATGATTTCGGGATTTTCGGAGGCCTGGGAGGCGAATATTTTCTGGAAGAGCTCCAGCGTGGAGCAAACGGCATTATGACCGGATTTGCCTTCCCCGAAGTGCTGGTGGGCATTTACAACGCGTTCAGGGACGGCGATGAAGAACGTGCCGCGGGTATATTTGACCGGTATGTGCCGCTCATTCGTTACGAGTTTCAGCCCAAGATTGGCCTTGCCTATCGAAAGTTTGTTTACCACAGTCGCGGCATCATTGCCGATCGATTCATTCGGCCGCCTGGCCGCCTGATCGACGCATATACAGAGCGGGAACTGGCGGGCATCATCAGGCGGGTTGGGTTGAGTCTTGACGTTGAAGGCGTCCAGGTGGCCGAACCCTGGAATCGCTAGAGTTTCAGGCAGGCGACATGTCGTCCACCTGAGAAATCCTTCAGAAGAGGAATCTCATTGGCACACGCAGGATCGGCCAGAGGGCACCGGGTTCTGAAGACGCACCCCGACGGCGGGTCGATCGGGCTGGGAAGTTCGCCCTCGAGAATTTGCCGCCTGGTTTGTGCTTGCGGATCTGGAACCGGCACGGCCGAAAGCAGCGCCTTGCTGTAGGGATGTCTTGCATCGGCGACGATTGCTTCTGACGGACCGACTTCCTGCATCCTTCCCAGATACATGACTCCAATGCGGTCGGAAATGTGTCGAACTACGGCCAGGTCGTGGGCAATGAACAACATTGTAAGACCCAACTCCTGCTGCAGATCCTGCAGCAGATTGACGATTTGAGCCTGAATTGAGACGTCAAGAGCAGCCACCGGCTCGTCGGCGACGATGAAGTCAGGCCGCACAGCCAGGGCTCTTGCAACGCAGATTCGCTGACGCTGTCCTCCGGAGAATTCGTGTGGGTAGCGTTTCCGTGATGTGACCGGCAATCCGACGAGATCCAGCAACTCGTCGACTCGTGTGGAAAGGTGACCATTGCTCTCTACGAGGCCGGCTGCTTCGCTGAGAATGGATTCAACCGACATTCTCGGATTCAGGCTTCCGAATGGATCTTGGAAAATCACCTGCATTCGTTTGCGGAGTGGTCGCAATTCAGCCGTATTCAAATGAGTGATGTCCTGCCCATCAAACTCAATCTGGCCTTGATGGGTGTCTACGAGTCGCAAGATGGCCTTTCCAAGGGTCGTTTTTCCTGATCCTGATTCACCGACCAGACCAAAAACCTCGCCCTTACGAATGTCCAGACTGACTTCAGTCAGAGCTTTGACACTCTTCCCGCCCTCGGCAGGAAAGCGGACACTCACATCTCGTAAGCTCAGTATGGTATCTGCGCTTCTCATCAGAGTGACAACTCGTCCGATCTGAGGCATCTCACATGACGCTCCCCGCTTGCCTTGAGCGGGACCGAATCCGCGGTGCAGGAATCGAGAGCGTACTCACAGCGCGGCCCGAATGCGCAACCGGAAACGACAGATCCGGGGAGGGGGCTCTGGCCAGGAATGGTGAGCAACCGATCGTCATAATCAGCGCCCATCAATGACGGCACGCTCTTGAGCAGCCCGGCGGTGTAGGGCATCAAAGGCCCGGAGAACACGTCTAGAACCGAACCGTATTCGACACCCTGTCCTGCATACATCACGCAGATTCTGTCGGCGATACCGGCAACGACCCCGAGATCATGCGTTACGAACAGGAGCGCCATACCCAGTTCGCTCTGGAGTTCGCCAAGCAGATCCAGAATCTGAGCCTGAACGGTCACGTCCAGCGCCGTTGTTGGTTCGTCGGCGATAAGCAATCTCGGAGAGGAAGCCAACGCCATTGCGATCATGACTCGTTGCCGCATTCCACCTGACAACTCGTGCGGATAATTACGGAGTCTGTCTTTTGCTTCCGGAATCCTGACCAGATCCAGCAGTTCCAGCGCCGTTCGTCGTGCGTCGTCCCTCGATCCCTCGGAGTGGACCTGGACCGCTTCGGCAATCTGAGAGCCCACACGAAAAACAGGATTCAGGCTGGTCATCGGCTCCTGAAAAATCATTGAGATGGACGATCCGCGAAGCGAACGGCGCTCGGCCCGGCTCAGCTGTTCGAGGTCGCGTCCCTGAAATCGAATGGTGCCACCGGTGACGCGTCCGGCTTCTGGCAATAGACCCATCACACTGAGGCAGGTGACAGATTTGCCCGACCCCGATTCGCCAACCAGCGCAACGGTTTCGGCCGCGTCAATGCTCAGCGAAAAGCCATTGACGACGTTTGTCGTCCCGTCAGAGTCGGCGAAGCCAACCGAGAGATCGTTGATTTCCAGTATGTGGGTTTCTGATTGCATGGGATAGCAAGGTAATTCAATATAACACGGGCGAGGAGGGAGGGGGTTAAGCAGACGCGGCGGGTTGCGACGGTCGTACCTGAAGTTGCGAACTTCGCGTTATAAGTGTATACTTATATAAGTAACCACTTATGTTAAAGCCAGTGATTGCACACGAGAAAAGCCTGACGGCGCTTG
>Ga0209992_10003279_pt1 | contig 13776 bp, 11 predicted proteins | sample 2SBtaG_2_FD_182564 | JGI IMG/M metagenome (GOLD analysis project Ga0209992, IMG submission 182564) | Deep subsurface microbial communities from Kolumbo volcano to uncover new lineages of life (NeLLi) - 2SBTROV12_ACTIVE470 metaG (SPAdes)... | ecosystem: Environmental > Aquatic > Marine >... | reverse complement strand
CGCGAGGGCACGGCCCAGACGGTCGTCCCGGATGGCGCTGCGGCCTAGCCGTGTCGGCCCGGGGGCGCTGTGCAGGGTGACCGTGGTGCCCAGGGACACCGAGGCCGCCAGGGCCCGGTGGCCGTAGACCACGCTGTGCTCGCCCAGCAGGATCAGCTTCCCGAGGCCTCGACCCCGGCCGAGCATCACGACTGCATCTCCGCGTAGACCGCCCGCGCATGGGCCTCGGAGAAGTCGCCGTGCTCCGCCAGCTTCTCGGCGACGGCCGGGACGAGCTCGGGTGGAACGCCCGCGGTGGCCGCGACGTTGCGTGCATGCATCCGCATGTGGCCCTGTTGGATGCCCTCGGTGACCAGCGCACGGAGGGCGCCGAGGTTCTGCGCCAGGCCAACCGCGGCCACGATGCCGGCCAGCTCCTGTGCGCGAGGGTTGCCCAACACCTTCATGTTGGCCTGCACGGTGGGGTGCACCCGGATGGGACCACCCACCGTCCCCACCGCCATGGGGAGCTCGATCGTGCCCACCAGCGCGCCCTCCGGGTCGAGCTTCCACGTGGTGAGGCTCCGGTACTGCCCGTCCCGGGCCGCCCAGGCATGCGCCCCGGCCTCGATGGCGCGCCAGTCGTTGCCCGTGGCCAGGAGCACGGCGTCGATGCCGTTCATCACGCCCTTGTTGTGGGTGGCCGCGCGGTAGGGGTCGGCCCAGGCGAAGCGGTAGGCGGCGGCGATCTCGGCCGCCACGGCTTCGCCGTTCACGTCGTCGTGGTCGAGGTGTTCCGGCCGCAGGACCACGCGGGCGCGAGCCAGCCGCAGATCGCTCAGGTTCGACAGGATGTGCATCCCGACCGTCTCACCGGTGATCCGCTCGATCACCGGCCCGAGCCGCTCCGCCACGGTGTTGACCATGTTGGCGCCCATGGCGTCGACGCAGTCGAGGTGGAAGTGCAGCACCACCATGTCTTCCGGCAGTGCGCCCGGCTCGTCGTAGCGCAGACGCCGCACGCGCATGCCACGCAGTCCGCCTCCGCGTTCCTCCAGTCGCGGATGGATGCCGCTGGCCGCCGCCGAGAGCTCGTCGATGTGACGCTCGAGCAGCGCGGCCGTGGCCTCCGCATCCGAGACGCCGTGGAGCTGCACCTGTCCGATCATGATGCTCGGATCGGCGTCGGCCCAGATGCCACCCGCCGTCCGGGTGAGCCGCGCCATGTTCGAGGCGGCGGCGACCACGCTGGGCTCTTCGGTCACCATCGGCACGAGCACGTCGCCGCCGTTGACGTGGAAGTTCACCGCGACGGCCTGGGGCAGCTCGAAGGTGCCGATCACGTTCTCGACCATCATGTCGGCCGTCGAGAGGTTCAACCCACCGGGGGCCCAGGAGGCCACGTCCTCGGTGTCGAGATCCGAGATCTCGTCGGCGATCTCCTTGACCCGGGCCTCGGGAGGGAGGCGGTAGAAGCCCGGCAGGCGACTCTTGGGCATCAGATGGCCGCCATGGCGTCCGCGTAGAAGGCGTCGAGCACGGCCTGGTGGTTCGCCTCCACCACCCGGCGCTTCACCTTCATCGTGGGGGTCAGCTCACCGGTCTCCTGCGCCAGATCGTGGTCGAGGAGGTGGATGTACTTGATGGTCTCGTAGCTTGCGAGCTCCTTGTTCACCTCGGCGATGGCCTGCCAGATCAGGTCATGGATCTCCTGCTTGGTGGCCAGGTCGGCGTAGTCCGAGAAGCCCACGTCGTGGTCGCGCGCCCACTTGCCAGCGGTCTCCTCGTCCATGGCCACCAGGGCCACGCAGAAGTTGCGCTTGTCGCCGTGCATCACGACCTGGCTGACGAGCTGGCAGCGCGCCTTGATCTTGCCCTCGATCACCTGGGGCGCGATGTTCTTGCCGCCTGCGGTGACGATGATGTCCTTCTTCCGGTCGGTGATGCGGCAGAACCCCTGCTCGTCGATCTCACCGACGTCGCCGGTGTGCAGCCATCCGTCCGGCTCCAGGCACTCCGAGGTGGCCTCGGGCAGGCCGAAGTAGCCCTGCATGATGCCGCGGCCCTTGATCAGGATCTCGCCGTCGTCGGCGATCTTGAAGGTGGTGCCGGGGATCGGCTTGCCCACGCTGCCAAAGCGGTAGCCGTCGGGAGCGTTCACGCTCGAAGCTGCCGAGGACTCCGTGAGGCCGTAGCCCTCGAGCACCAGGATGTCGGAGGCGTGGAAGAACTCCGCGATCTCACGGGAGAGAGGAGCACCTCCCGAGATGAAGAACTTGATGCGACCGCCGAAGGTGTCCTTGAGCTTGGAGAACACCAGACGGTCGGCCACGCCGTACTTCAACAAGAGCGGTCCGTGAGGCTCTTGACCCCTCTGCCGCAGCTCGGAGACCTCGGTCCCGACCTGCACAGCCCACTTGAAGATGCGCAACGAGACGCCACCCTTGTCCTTCGCCCCGCTCACGACCTTGTTGTAGACCTTCTCGAAGATGCGCGGCACGGCCCCCATGACCGTTGGCTTCATCGCCTGCATGTTCGGCACCAGCGCGTCGATGTCGCCGTCGACGATGGTGGGCACGCCGATCCGGATGAACGCGATCTCCAGCACCTTGGCGAAGCTGTGGGCGAGGGGCAGGAACAGGTACTGCTTGTCCGAGGCCTGCAAGAGCCCCATCGCGTCGATGGCTTCGCCCTCGTACACCCAGCAGTCGTGGCTGAGCATGACGCCCTTGGGCTTGCCCGTGGTGCCCGAGGTGTAGATCAGCGTGGCGAGGTCGCCGGGGCCGACAGCCGCGGTCCGCTCTTCGTAGGCGCCTTCGTGCTCGGCATCCCACGCCTCACCGAGCCGCTCGAGCTCCGAGAGGGTGATGACCCAGCCTTCGTGCCCAGGGCGCCCGTCGGTCACGATGACCTTCTCGAGGGTGGGCATCCCGTCGCGCTCGGCCACCAGCTTGGCCACCTGTTCGTCGTTCTCGGCGAAGCAGAAGCGCGACTGGCTGTTCGCGACGATGTAGGCGCACTCTTCCGGGGTGTTCGAGGGGTAGATGGTGGTGGTGGCACCGGTGGCGCAGAGGATGCCCATGTCGGCGAGCACCCACTCGGGCCGGGTCGTCGACAGGATGCTGGCGCGCTGGCCCTTCTCGATTCCCAGGGCGTGCAGACCGCAGGCGATGCGACGGGCTCGTTCGCCGCACTCCTTCCACTTCAAGGTGTACCAGTCGCCGCCACGTCGGCCGTACATCGCGTCGGCGTCGGGCGTCGAGTCGCAGCGGTGGTGGAAGAGCTCGCAGACAGACGAGAACGAGGTCGACATGGGGCGCTCGGTCCTCTCAGGCGTAGGGCGGGCGCTGTCCATCGGCCACGAGGTGGCAGGCCACCTGGTGACCTGTCGAGACCTCGACGGTCTTCGGCGGCGCGCCGGTCTTGCAGGCGTCCGTGGCGTAGCGGCAGCGGGGGTGGAAGTGGCAACCCGGGGGCGGGTTGATGGGGTTTGGAACGTCCCCCTCGAGCACGACCCGCTCCTTCTTCTGCTTCGGGATGGGGACCGGAATCGCCGACAGCAGCGCTTGGGTGTAGGGGTGGTGCGGGTTCTCGAAGAGCTGGTCACAGGTGCCGATCTCGACGATGCGGCCGAGGTACATCACGGCCACGCGGTCGGAGATGTGGCGGACGACGCTCAGGTCGTGGGCGATGAACAGGTAGGACAGCCCCAGCTCGTCCTGAAGCTCTTGCAGCAGGTTGATGACCTGTGCCTGGATGCTCACGTCCAGCGCACTCACCGCCTCGTCGCACACGATGAAGTCGGGGTTCAAGGCGAGGGCGCGGGCGATTCCGATCCGCTGGCGCTGGCCCCCGGAGAACTCGTGTGGGAAGCGGCCCAGGTGGGTCTCGAGCAAGCCGACCCGTTGGATGAGCGCCAGCACCTTGTCCCGCAGCTCGTCGCCCTCGGCGACTCCGTGGATTCGAAGTGCCTCGCCCACGATCTGCTCCACGTTCATGCGCGGGTTCAGCGAGCTGTAGGGATCCTGGAAGATGATCTGCATGTCCTGGCGGAGGGCACGAAGCTCGTCGCCGCCGAGCTCGAAGATCTGCCTGCCCTTGAACTCCGCCGTGCCGCCGGTCGGTTCCAGCAGGCGCAACAGGGTGCGGCCGACGGTGGTCTTGCCGCAGCCGGACTCGCCCACGAGCCCGAGGGTCTCGCCGGCGTCGAGCGTGAAGCTCACGCCGTCGACCGCTCTGACGTGGGCGACGACCTTGCCGAAGATCCCCTTCTTCATCGGGAAGTGCTTCGTCAGGTCCGTGACGGTCAAGAGCGGCTTCATGCCCGGCCCTCCTCGACCGCATGGCACGCCACGGTGTGACCGTTCCCGACGTCTCGGAGCGGAGGCTCCTCCGCACCGCAGCGCTCGTTCTCCAGCGAGCAGCGGTTGCGGAAGCGGCAGCCCGACGGGAACTCCAGGGGGGAGGGCACGACACCGGGAATGGCCTCGAGCTGGTCCCGCTTCCCGGTGAGCTTCGGGATGCTCTTGAACAAGCCGACGGTGTACGGGTGCTGCGGCGCCTCGAAGAGCGTGACGACGTCGGCGTACTCGACGACCTTGCCCGCGTACATGACGGCGACGTGGTCGGAGACCTCGGCCACCACCGCGAGGTCGTGGGTGATGAACAGGATCGAGGTGCCGGTCTCTTCCTGCAGCTCGTTCATCAGGTCGAGGATCTGCGCCTGGATGGTGACGTCGAGGGCCGTCGTCGGCTCGTCGGCGATGAGCAGCCGCGGGTCGCAGGAGAGGGCCATGGCGATCATCACCCGCTGCCGCATGCCGCCGGACATCTGGTGCGGGTACTCGTCCACACGCTTCTCGGGGCTCGGGATGCCGACCTTGGTCATCATCTCGATGGCCTTGTCGTGGGCCTCGGCCTTCGACAGCCCGCGGTGCAGGCGCAGCGTCTCGCCGATCTGGTCACCGACCGTGTACACGGGGTTCAGCGCGGTCATCGGCTCCTGGAAGATCATCGCGATCTCGTTGCCGCGGATCTCGCGCATGCGCTTGGGCGAGACCTCCAGCAGCTCTTCGCCTTCGAACGAGATGCTCCCGCCCGCACGGATACCAGGCGGTCGCGGCACCAGATCGATGATGCTCATCGCGGTGACCGACTTGCCGCAGCCCGACTCGCCCACCACCGAGAGCGTCTCTCCGGGGTAGATCGCGTAGCTCACGCCATCGACCGCCTTGGCGATGCCCGCGTCGCTGCGGAAGTGGATGCGGAGATCCTCGATGGCGAGGATGGGATTCTTGTCGACCGGATCGCTCACGAGCGCCCTCGCAGCTTCGGATCCATGGCGTCGCGCAGGCCGTCGCCGAAGAGGTTGAAGCCCAGCACGGCGGCCACGATCATCAAGCCTGGGAAGATGGTGATCCAGGGGGCCGACCGCATGTACTCACGTCCGTCGTTGACGATGGCGCCCCAGGTGGCCGTGGGTGGCGGCACGCCGAGCCCGAGGAAGGACAGCCCCGCCTCGACCAGGATGGTGGAGCCGATGGCGAGGCTCGCGTTGACGATGACGGGCGCCATGGCGTTGGGCACGATGTGGCGGACGATGAGGCGCCAGGTGGGCACGCCCAGCGCACGCGCGGCCTGGATGTAGTCCTGCTCGCGGATGGACAGGACCTGCGAGCGCACGATGCGGCTCACGCCCATCCAGCCTGTCAGCCCCAGGATGACGACGATCAGGAAGATGCTCTGGGCGCCGCTGGCCCGAAAGAACCCGACGATGGCGAGCAGGAGCACCAACCGGGGGAGCGACAGGAGCAGGTCGACGAACCACATGAGCGCCTTGTCGGCAGCGCCTCCGAAGTAGCCGGCGACCGCGCCCACCAGCGTGCCGATGGTGACCGACAGGCTCACGGCGATGAAGCCGATGGAGAGCGAGATGCGAGCGCCGTACAGCACCCTGGAGAAGAGGTCCCGGCCGAACTCGTCGGTGCCCATCAGGTAGCCCCACTGCGGCGCGAGCCGGTGGTCGCCGACGTCGATGGCGTTTGGGTCGAAGGGTGCGATGAAGGGGGTCAGCACCGCGAACAGGATGAGCACGTAGACGAGGTGCATGCCGCCCACGCCCACACGGTTCTTCGCGAACTGCTTCTTGAAGTCGCGCCACCGGGAGCTGGCGTCGTGGTCGCTGAGCGCCTTCGGGAACGCGTAGCGGTAGGCCGTGTGCCACGTGAGCGCCACCGCGCCGACCCAGGAGATCGCGGCGACCCACGGATGGATCCGGGTGCCGCCATCGATGGCCTCGGGGAACAGGAGGTCGCCGGCCCGGGGGAACCCGGCCACGGCCGCCCAGATCAGCACGAGGACGTAGGCGAGCAACCCGATGCCGTTGGCCAGGTCGCGGTTCAGGATGTGGCCGAGGCCCGGGAGGGCGAGGCCGAGTCGCTTGGTCGCCATCAGCCGTACCGGATCCGCGGGTCGACCACGGAGTAGAGGATGTCAGCGATGAGGTTGCCGATCACGACCAAGAGCGTGAACACGAAGAAGCAGGCGATGATGACGGGGGTGTCCTGCGTGAAGATCGCCTGAACGATGAGGCGGCCCATGCCCGGCCACGCGAAGATGCTCTCGACGAGCACCGAGCCCGAGAACAGGAAGGGGAGCTGCAGGCCGATGATGGTGATGATCGGCAACAGGGCGTTGCGCATGGCGTGCTTCACGACCACCGTGCGCTCGGACAGCCCCTTGGCGCGCGCTGTGCGCACGAAGTCCTGCCGGATGACCTCGAGCAGCGAGCTGCGCATGTAGCGCGCGATGCCTGCAGCGCTTGCGAGTCCGAGGGCGCCGGCCGGCAGGATCAGGTGCTTCAGGTGGTCGACCGCCTTCTCCCAGGTGGTCATGTAGTCGTACATGACCGCATCGGTCATGCCGCTCGATGGAAGCACCGGCCACTTCAGGGCGAACAGCAGCTGGAGCATCAGCGCCAGCCAGAAGCTGGGCATCGAGTAGAAGATGAGGCTCGTCACCGAGATGGTGTTGTCGGTCAGGCTGTATTGTCGAACAGCCTGGATGGAGCCGAGCGTCACCCCCACGAACTGGATGATCAGGATCGTGGCGAAGCTCAGGATGATGGTGTTCGGCAGCGCTTCCGCGATGATGTCGAACACGGGGCGTTCCTGGAAGATGGAGCGACCGAAGTCTCCCGTCATCAGGTTCTTCATCGTGATCAGGTAGCGGGTGCTCGCCGGCTGATCGAGGCCCCACTTCTGCTCGATGAGCTGGCGGACCTCGGGTGGGGTCTCGGGTGTGAAGAAGCGGTCGGTGGCGTCGCCCGGCGAGAGCTCCACGAGCACGAAGATCAGCGTGATCACGCCCAGGACCAGCGGGATGGCCAGGAGCAGCTTTCGGATGAGGTAGGCGAACACGGAAGCGGCCTCTACTTGTCGTACTTCACTTCGTTCGCCGGCACCCACCAGGTGTGCAGGTCGTTCATCGGGCTCAGGATGTCCACCTTCACGTCGTTGAAGCGCTCGTGCACACCGACGATGTCGTCGCGCCAGTACAGGAAGGTGTAGGGCTGGTCCTCGTAGATGGCCGCCTGCACCTTCTTCCAGATCTCGTTGGCCTTGGCGGTGTCGGGCTCGTTGAGGCCTTGCTCGATCAAGGCGTCGACCTCATCGTTGGCGTACGAGGTGAAGTTGAACTCGTACTCCTGACCCGAGTGCCAGATGGTGGACATGTCCACGAAGAGTCCAGCGGACCAGCCCGACAGCGCGGCCTCGTAGTCCTTCTTGCGGAGGCGCTCGAAGAAGGTGTTGGACTCGACGGTCTCGATCTCCATCTGGACACCGATGTCCTTCAGGAAGGCCTGGATGATGACCGCGGCCTTCGCGCGTCGGGCGTTGCCGGAGTTGGTCATCATCGTGAAGCTGAAGTCCTGACCGTCCCGGTCGAGGATGCCGTTTCCGTCCGCGTCGCCGAAGCCGAGGGCCTCCAGCTCCGCGCGGGCGCCGGTCGGGTCGAAGGGCAACGGCGTGATGTCGTTGTTGTGCGTGTTGCACAGCGTGGGCGTGATGGTGGACACCGCGCGGTTGCCGTAGGCTTCGCCGGACTCGCTGGTCAGCAGGTCGCCGATGAGCTTGTCGATGTCGATGGCCTTGGTGAGCGCGCGGCGCACGGCCGGGTCCGCGAAGAGGTGGTGCTCCTGCACCGTGGACCAGTCCAGATCCTTGCCCGCGTCTTCGTACTTCTCCTGGAAGTCGGCGGTGTCGAAGCGGTTCCAGGCCAGGTAGTCGAGGAAGCGCCAGCCTCGCCGGTACAGCTCGATCTCCGGGTGCTCCGCCGCGATGCGGTCGGCGTCGGAGACCAGGATGCCCTCCATCCAGTCGACGGCGCCGTTCTCGAGCTCGAGCAGGCGCGTGGCGTACTCGGGAATGATCTTGAAGATGACGCGCTTGAGGCGCGGCTTGTAGCGGTCGGGACCGGTGAAGTTCTCGTTGGGCTCGAGCACGATCTTCTGGTCGGGCACCCATTGAGCCAGCTTGAAGGGGCCGTTGATCGCCGGATTCCGGTTGTACTCGTGCCCGCGCAGGGTGGCGCGGTCGGCGTCGCGGAGCACGTGTTCGGCCGCGAAGGCCAGCGAGCTGGTGTGCGCCTGCATGGTGATGCGGTCGTAGGGTTGGGTGAAGTGGAAGGCGACGGTGCGTTCGTCGATGACCTCCGGACGCTGCCCTTCGACCATGCGCTCGATGAAGGAGATGCGCGGGCTCGCCACCAGTGGATCCGCGATGAGATCGAAGGTGAAGGCCATGTCGGTGGCCGAGAAGGGGGTGCCGTCGTCCCACTTGATGTCGTCACGGAGCTTGTAGGTGAGGACGGTCTGGTCCTCGTTCCAGGTGAAGCTCTCCGCGATCTCCGGCTCGTAGGTCAGCTCACAGTCGAACTGGGAGTCGACGAGGCCCAGGTTCAGGTTGCCGATGATGTAGCCATCGGATGCGGACTGGCTGACGAGGTCCAGGAGCATGTCGGCGTCGGACTGGAAGGCGGCCACCATCGTGTCGCGGGGGCCGCCGAGGTCATCGACGAGCGGCTCGTTCCCGGGTCCTTGCGACGTGGTCGGCCCATCGGTGGGCCCCGTCGGACCCGTGGCGTCGGTGGGCGTCTCCGCCCCGCAGCCGGCGAGGAGGAGCGCGATGGGAGCGAGCTTCAGCGTCATGTCGTCGTCCGGGCCGTAGGCCCGCGCACATACCACGCGTCTAGTCGGTGCGCCCGCGGACCCTGCTGCTAAGCTTTGCTAGCCGCTTCCGGCGCTGGGAGTCCCCTTTGTCCAAGCAGAAGAAGACCCGCGTCACCTTCATCAAGTACCACGAGGCTGCGGACCAGCAGCCGCTGTCGAAGAAGGCTGCGGAGAAGCTCGGAATCTTCCCGAGCCTGCCCCTGCTCGGCCTTGCGGCCTGGGTCCGGCAGCACGGCTTCCCGGTGCAGTACATCGATCTGCACGCCGAGAACATCTACCCCAAGGATGCGGTCAGTCGGCTCCAGGAACAGAACCCGAACATCGTGGCCTTGACCGCCAAGACCCTGGGGTGGCCCGCCGTCATCGAGATCGCCCAGGTCGTGCGCGAGTGCCTGCCGGACTGCCTCATCGTGGTCGGTGGCCCGCACCTCACCTTGTACGCGAAGGAGTCGCTCACCTGGCCATGTTTCGACATCGCCGTGATCGGGGATGGTGAAGACACCATGCTCGAGATCTGTGAGCGCTTCGAGGACGGCTCGCCGCTCGACGACATCCAAGGCACCGTCTACCGGGACCCCGAGACCGGCGAGCTCACCGAGAACCAGGCTCGCCCGCTCTCGAAGTCCATCAACCAGTACCCGATGAGCGCCTGGGATCTGGTCGATGTCACCGGCTACCACTGCCTCACGCTCCTGAAGCCCTTCGCCACGATGGTCACCACCCGAGGCTGCCCCTGGCACTGCGGCTACTGCAGCCAGGTCTACTCCGAGAAGCTGCGCTTCCGGGATGTCGGTCTGGTGGTCGACGAGATGGAGTGGCTGGTCGACAACTATGGCGTGCGCGAGATCGTGTTCTTCGACGAGACCTTCACCATCGGCAAGCGCCGCATGCGGAAGTTCTCCGAGGAGGTGCAGCGCCGCGGCGTGAAGGTCAGCTTCAACATCCGAGCTCGGGTCGACACGGTCGATCGCGAGGTGCTGCGCGGGCTGAAGAAGGCCGGGCTGAAGTCCATCCACATGGGCGTCGAGGCCGGCACCGACCGCGTGCTCAAGATCATGAACAAGCAGATCACGCGCGAGCAGACCGAACGCGCTTTCCGCATCGCTCGGGAAGAAGGCATCGAGACGCGCGGCTACTTCATGGTCGGCTACTACGACGCCACCCACGAGGACGTGGAGGACATGATCAAGTTCGCAGCTGGGCTCGGTCTCGACTGGGCGAGCTTCTCGGTCGCCACGGCCCTGCCGGGAACGGACCTCTACACGGTGGCCAAGGAGCGGGGGTACGTCGACGGAGACTTCTGGCGCCAGTACACCATCGACGGCGGCGGCCAGCTGCCGCAGCTCGAGACCGAGACCTTCACGGCCGAGCAGCTCCGAGCCTACCGCACCAAGGCCTACCTCTCGTTCTACATGCGCCCGGAGCTCATCCGGCGCAAGTTCTCGAAGTCCGAGGGACGCGAGGAGCTCAAGGAGATGCTCGGAGGTGCCACGGTGCTCTCCGAGATCGTGAAGTCCACGATGCTCAAGCGGATTCCGGAAGTCGGGCTCGGAAAGATCGCCACGGTCTGACTCGTGGCCACCCGCCTACGACACCGTCAGGGTCGCGCCACCACCACGCGGTCGTGTCCAGCCAGGTCCTTGCGCACGGACACCTCGTTGGCGCCCGCCTCCTCGAAGAGCACCGACACGGCGAGCGCCTGGTCGTGGCCGATCTCGACCGCCACGGCCACCCGCGCGCGGGCCATCGCTGCGGGGATCAACGCTCGATACACCTCCAGTCCATCGCGACCGCCGTCGAGCGCGAGCCTCGGCTCCCAACGGGCGACCTCGGGCATCAGACCGTCGAGCACGTCGCTGGCGATGTAGGGCGGGTTGGAGAGCACCACGTCGATCGGGCGGTCCGCGGGGATCGGGTCCAACAGGGGGCCGCCGAGCACGGCCACTCGGTCCTGGAGCTCCAGGGCGGCGACGTTCTGGCGCGCGCAGGTCAGCGCCTCGTGCGCCACATCGGTGGCGTAGACACGTGCGTCTGGCCGCTCGCTCGCCACCGCGCAGGCCACCGCCCCCGTGCCCGTGCCCACGTCGGCCACGAAGGTGCGCTGGTCGCCGGGGATCAGCTCCAGCGCCGCCTCGACCAGGGTCTCGGTGTCCGGCCGTGGCACCAGGACGCCGCTCGCCGTGGCGAACGACAGGCTCCAGAACTCCCGCTCGCCGAGGATGTACGCCATCGGCTCTCGAGCCCCTCGGCGTGCCACGGGTTCACGCAGCGCTGCGAGCTCGGCCTGGGTCATCGGGCGGTCGAAGTTCAGGTAGAGCGCCACGCGCTCCAGCTGCAGCGTTCGCCCGAGCAGGAGCTCGGCATCGAGCCGCGCCTGCTCGCAGCCGCGCTCGCGCAGGTAGCCTTCGGTGCGCTTGAGCACCTCCACCAGGGTGAGCATCAGACGCCTTCGGCGGCCAGCGCCTCGGCCTGGAAGTGCGCCTGGATGGGCGTGATCAGCTGGGCCATGTCGCCTGCGACGATCTGGTCGAGCTTGTAGATCGTGAGGCCCACGCGGTGATCGGTGACGCGGTTCTGAGGGTAGTTGTAGGTCCGGATCCGCTGGGAGCGGTCGCCACTTCCGACCTGGGACTTGCGGTCGGCGTCCTCGGCCGCCTTTCGCTTGGACTCCTCGTGGTCGTACAGCCGGGCGGCGAGCACCTTCATGGCCTTGGCCTTGTTCTTGTGCTGCGACTTCTCGTCCTGGCAGATCACCACCAGACCCGTCGGGACGTGGGTGAGGCGGATGGCCGAGTCGGTGGTGTTGACGGACTGGCCGCCGGGACCGCTTGCTCGGAACCGGTCGATGCGTAGATCCGACTCCTGGATCTGGATGTCGGTGGTCTCCGGCTCCGGCAGGATCGCCACGGTGGCCGCTGAGGTGTGGATGCGGCCCTGGCTCTCGGTGAGCGGCACCCGCTGCACACGGTGCACGCCCGACTCGTACTTCAGGTGGCGGTACACCTCGCTGCCGCGGATGAGGCTCACGATCTCCTTGAAGCCCACCGCCGAGCGGCCACCGGCCCCGCCCACCGCGACGTGCGAGGTGGACAGGACCTCGAGCTTGAAGCGGTGCTCGTCGCAGAAGCGCTGGTACATGCGGAACAGGTCCGCGGCAAAGAGCGCGGCCTCGTCGCCCCCGGTGCCCGCTCGGATCTCGAGCAGCACGTTGCGGCCCTCGTAGGGATCCTTCGGCAAGAGCAACAGCCGGAGCTCGTCGGTCAGGCGCTCGACCTGCTCGTTGAGCTCGGCCTGCTCCGCCTTGGCCATGTCCCGCATCTCGGGGTCGTCGAGGAGCTCCGCGAGCTCGTCCAGCTCCTGGCGGACGCGCTTGAACCTGCGGTACACGTCCACCGTGCGTCCGACCTCGGCGTGTTCGACCGAGACCTCACGCAGACGGGTCGTGTCCGACGCGATCGTCGGGTCCATGAGCTGTCGGTTGAGCTCCTCGAAGCGGGCTTCGAGGGCGTCGAGGCGGTCGAACATGGCCGCCTCCTAACGCTGAGAGCCGATCAGGCGTCGCCCTTCATGCCGTACTTGCGCAGGAAGCGGTCGACACGGCCTTCGGTGTCGACGATCTTCTGCTTGCCGGTGAAGAAGGGGTGGCAGGCCGAGCAGATCTCGATGCGCAGCTCGGGCTTCACCGACATCGTGGTGAAGCTGTTGCCGCACACGCAGGTGACGCTGCAGTCGACGTAATCGGGATGGATGCCGGGCTTCATGGCAGACCTCGCAAGACCCCCCCTAATGGCGCACCGTGCTCAACTTGTCAAGGACCTGGGCGTTGGTCTCCTCACGCCGTGTCCAGTCCAACATCCACTCGAGGTCGGCCACGACGTCCCCTTGGAAGGCCTGGCGCACGAGCTCGAGGCGAGCGTGTTCGTGTTCGTCGAGCAGGAGGTCGGCATGACGGGTGGCCGTGCGTGTCGGATCGAGGGCTGGGAAGAGGCGGTGCGTGGCTGCGTTCGCGTCGAGGTGGAGCTCCACGTTGCCGGTGCCGCTGAGCTCTTCGCAGATGGTGGCGTCGGCCACACCCTCGGTGTGGGTGAGCACGGTGGCGAGCAGCGTGAGGCTGCCGCCTTCCTCCGTGCGTCGCGCGGAGCCGAAGAAGCGCTTGGCCCGGTGGAGGGCAGCCGGCTCGAGGCCGCCGGGGAGGGTGCGGTTGGAGGCCTGGCAGGTGTGGTTGTGGGCGCGGACCAGCCGCGTCAACGAGTCCATCAACAACACCACGTCCTCGCCTTGCTCGACCAGACGTCGGGCGCGCTCGAGCACCAGGTCGGCGACCTGCACGTGGCGCTGAGGCGACTCGTCGAAGGTGGAGGCGAGCACGTCGCACGGGGCGTCGCGACGCCAGGACGTGACCTCCTCGGGCCGCTCGTCCACGAGCAGCGCGATGAGGTGGAGGTCCGGGTGGTTGGCGGCCAGGCCGCGCGCCAGATCCTGGAGCAGCCGGGTGCGCCCGCTCCTGGGGGGCGCGAAGATCAGCCCACGCGCGCCTCGTCCCAGGGGTGCCAGCAGGTCGACCACGC
>Ga0209992_10003276_pt1 | contig 13791 bp, 15 predicted proteins | sample 2SBtaG_2_FD_182564 | JGI IMG/M metagenome (GOLD analysis project Ga0209992, IMG submission 182564) | Deep subsurface microbial communities from Kolumbo volcano to uncover new lineages of life (NeLLi) - 2SBTROV12_ACTIVE470 metaG (SPAdes)... | ecosystem: Environmental > Aquatic > Marine >... | reverse complement strand
TACTGTAACTAATATTATAAAGAATTTCGAACTACTAATTATAATTTAAATTGTGAATGAAAATTAAATATTAATATATTTAGTAATGAGTTTAGCTATAAAAAATATCCATTATAATACGGTTTCTTAGGGGAAACCCAAATTTACTGAATTCAATAATTTACAAACCACTATGGTTTACACACATGTAATGAACAAAGGGCCAATGGGAGTTAAAAGTCCGGGAGATACATTATGAGAAAAATTTCAAATATGGTTAGAAAGCCCTTGTGATATTTGCAAAGAAAGTGGAATATGAATAGAACTGAAGCAGAAATAAAACTCAAAGAGATTTTCAATATAAATCGATTTTATGACCATCAATGGAAGAGCATAGAACGCATTTTAAATGGAGATAGAATTCTTTTAATTGAAAAAACCGGATTTGGTAAATCTCTCTGCTATCAATTCCCAGCCACTCAATTTTCGGGCTTAACAATTATTTTTTCTCCTTTAATCGCTTTAATGAGAGACCAAGTAAAATATCTTAAATCAATTGGTGTTTCAACAGAATGTATCAATAGTGAACAAGAGCCAGATATGAATACAGAAATTCTTAAAAAGGCAAAAAAAGGGAAAATAAAAATTCTATATATTGCACCTGAACGACAAGAAAATAGAGAATGGTTAGATGCTGTTCGTGAAATAGATATTTCAATGGTCGTTGTTGATGAAGCACATTGTATTTCTGTTTGGGGTCACGATTTTAGACCTGCTTTTCGTCGAATAGTAAACTTGGTAAAACTACTTCCTCAAAATTTTCCCGTTTTAGCAACTACTGCAACCGCAACAAAAGATGTTTCTAACGATGTTCAAAAACAAATTGGTGATAATGTTTCTCTTATCCGCGGAAATTTATTACGAGACAATTTCCATTTAAGTGTGGTAAAGGTTAATAATGAAGAAGCGAAAATGGCGTGGTTGGCAGAATTTCTTCAAGAACAAAAAGGAAATGGTTTAATCTATACTGGGACACGAGTTAATACCGACCTTTTTTCTGCGTGGCTTCAATTTAATGAAATAAGTGCAGCAAACTATAATGCTGGGTTAGACACCGAATCCAGAAAAGAAATAGAAAATGGGCTGATGTCTAATAAATGGAAATGTATTGTATCTACGAATGCTTTGGGAATGGGGATTGATAAACCAGATATTCGCTTTATTATCCATACACAAATGCCCCAATCGCCTATCCACTATTATCAAGAAATTGGAAGAGCGGGAAGAGATGGACTCCCAACAAATATTATTTTACTTTATAATCCGGAAGATAGAGAATTACCTGAACATTTTATTAAAAACAGTCGGCCTTCAGCAAAAAAATATCAAAAAGTCATAGACGCTTTGAAAGTTGAGCCACTTGGCGAACAGAACTTGATGCGGAAAACTAACCTAAAGCAAACACAAGTTAGAGTTATAAGAGCAGATTTGATTGACCAAGGAATTATTAAAGAAGTAATGTATGGCAGAAGTAAAAAATACGAATATCAATTTAGTGCTTCTGCTCTTGATACAAAACCATTTGAAGAATTGCGAAACTTCAAATTAGGTGAACTTGATCAAATGATTACTTATGCCGAAGCGTCAACTTGCAGAATGGATTTTCTTTGCAGATATTTGGGCGACAATTCAATAAATCATTGTGGAAAATGCGATAATGATAATCAACAAAATATACTGTTTGATGTAAATGAGTCTTGGTCAATTAAAATTCAAGAGTTTAGAGATTCATATTTTCCTGAATTGCCTGTTGAAACAAAAACTTCTAATATTGTAAATGGGGTAGCATCGTCTTATTACGGAATTACAAATGTAGGCGCAACAATTCACAGGTGCAAATATGAAAATGGTGGAGATTTCCCAAGTCATTTGTTAAAACAAACTTTAAGAGCATTCCGCAATAAATTTGGAAATGAAGAATTTGATCTTGTTGTTTATGTTCCGCCATCTGAATCCGGAGATTTGGTTAAAAACTTTGCGGAAAAGATTTCAAATACATTGAATTTCCCTATTTCACATAAACTAACAAAAGCACTGCAGACAAAACCGCAAAAGGTATTTCAAAATTCTATTCTTAAAAGAGACAACATAAAAGGCGTATTTTCTTACCCTGATGAAGCAGATATTATTGGTAAAAAGATTTTGTTAATAGATGATATTTATGATTCTGGGGCAACAATTAAAGAAATTGGACGTTATTTTACTAATTTGGGTGCAGAGAAAATTGCACCAGTGGTAATAGCAAAAACTGTAGGTGGCGATATTTAAATGACAGAAATACAACAATATGCATATTGGATGGCGTTTGCTCATCTTCCAAGATGGAAAACAGAGCGAACTAATAAGTTAATTGTGAATATTTTGCACGAAAGGAATTTGTCTTTTTCAGACTTTTTTGAAATGAATAAAGATGACTGGAAAAATGAATTTGATTTTTCTTTCAAAGAATTAGATGATCTTGAAAAAGCAAAAATAGAATTACCAAATTATTCTTTTTTAGTTGAAGATCTTTTGAATCAGGGTTTTGAATTAATACCATTTAATACGAAAGATTATTCTCCAACTTTAAAAAATAATTTAAAAATGAAATTTTCTCCACCACTTTTATATGTTAAAGGGAATAAAGACTTATTAAAAGAAACATCTATTGCAATTGTGGGATCAAGAAAAGCAAACGGAACTTCTTTGGAATTCACAAAGAATATTGCACAGAATGCCGTAAAAAAATATGAAGTTGTAGTTTCTGGTTTTGCAAAGGGTGTTGACAGAACTGCTTTAGAAGAAACTTTGGAAGCACACGGCAGAAGTATTATTGTCTTGCCTCAAGGTATAATGACTTTTGGAAGTGGTTTTAAAAAATATTATTCACAGTTAATTGATGGTGACATTCTTGTTGTAAGCACATATCATCCAAAAGCACCTTGGTCTGTGGGTCTTGCAATGGGGAGAAATGTCTATATTTACGGATTGGCAGAAAAAATTTATGTAGCAGAATCAGATGCCAAAGGCGGGACTTGGTCTGGCGTGGTTGATGGAATAAAAAAAGGGCGAGAAATTTTTGTTCGTGTTGCTGAAAATGATGAAGATAATGCCAATGATTTATTAATTATGAAAGGGGCTATTCCAGTCGACAATAATGGCAATATTGAACGCCACGAAGAATTAGAAAGTTTTGAAGAAAAAGTGAAAAGTATTTTGACTTCTCCCCTTTCAGCAAAAGAAATAAAAGATAAAACTCACATAGAAATCGATACCAGAAAATTATCGAAAATGTTGTCAGAACTATCTTTTATTAAAAAAGAAAAGAAAAATGGTAAGAATATTTTCAGACTTAAAACGTCTCCAATTACTCAAATCGGGCTATTCTAACACCCGTTCAAGCGGACACCTTTTCAATGTGCCGTTTAATTTATTTGTTAGTCGACAATAGATGTATAGGTGGAAACAGCAAAAGAAAACTATAGATAAGGTTTTTGTTCTGTGTGTTGAAATCCTTCAATTTGGTGCAAAAAAGTTTAATACAACATATAATTCTATTAACGTTTGGATTTTTGTTGTTATTTGGCCCTTAACAACAGTTTTATTAATCGGGTATACTATTAATTGTTTACTACATCATTAATGATATTATGTCAATTTCATTTATACAAATAGCAAAAGACTTCTTTAATAAGGTATTTGCAACTTTTGGATATAAAGTGCTTGTTTGGGAAGATGAAACAAGTCCAAATTTTACTAATTATCAAATGCGTGGTAATTTTGTAAGAATTACAAAAGGTGATTTAGGGTCTGATGGAAATATTGATATTTCAGGAGATGCTTACCTTTCCAAGGAAAATGATTTTTATGGTTTACTTATAAAATGTAATATAAAGAATCGCCTGAATTTTCTTCAACAAAATGTATTTATCCTTAATGTTGACGGGAAATTAATTAGTTTTGACATTAATGATGACTTTTACTCAATTGATATGATTTCTATTCTTAATAAAAAATATTTTATAGAAATCGATCGATTTTTGATTGATAAAGAAATTATGAAATTATTAGCGAATTCTACAAATGTTGAATTTAAGATCAATGGGGAGAATCAGACCATAGAAGGATATTTATCTGATAAAAACATTAGAAGATTTAGAGAGTTTTATTATGATTATTTACTATAACTTCCGACTACCCTCGCTCAACCTGACACAAAAACTTGGTAGCGTAATATGCAAATTCAAAGTTTTTTGGTAATTATGAAGTCAGTAGTAAATAAAAGTTTTATCAAATTTGTGTAGGTTTTTTCATTCGTTAAAAGTATTAATAGTCTTTTTTATTTCTTCAATTAAGATTTAAAATACAAATGGTATAAGCACTTAAATATTTAATTAATCTAGTTTATAATTGAAAATATGAAAGAAAATCCATTAATTGTTGTATTAGGCCCTACAGCAACAGGAAAAACAAAATTAGCAGTTCAAATTGCAAATAAATATTCAGGCGAAGTTATTTCTGCCGATTCTCGTCAAGTATATCGCGGAATGGATATTGGAACGGGTAAAGATTTAAATGAATATGAAATTTTAAATAAACAAATTCCCTATCATTTAATAGACATTATCGCCCCAGAAGTTGATTATAGCGTTTATCATTTTCAAAAAGACTTTTATAATTCATATAACCAAATAATAATGAATAACTCAATTCCTATTTTATGTGGTGGAACAGGTTTATATATTGAATCTATTTTGTTAAATTATGAAATGGATGAAGTGAATCCCGATTATAAATTAAGAGATGAACTTCAAAATGAAAGTCATGAAAAGTTAATTGAAAAATTAAAATTATTAAATTCAGAGCTCCATAATAAAACAGATATATCCTCCAAAAAACGAACAATTAGAGCAATTGAAATTGCCAAAAATAAAAAGAATAAGAAGAAAAAAATAGAAGGGGCAAAAGAATTTAATTATTGCATAATTGGAATTTCTCCAGAACGAGAATTAGTTAGAAAACGGATTACAAATCGATTAAAATTTAGATTAAATAATGGATTAATTGAAGAGGTGGAGTCTTTATTAACAGAGGGGTTGGCTAGAGAAAGATTAGATTATTTTGGATTAGAATATAAATTTATTGGTCGGTATTTAGATGGCTCATTAAATAAAAATGATATGTTCCAAAAATTGAATACATCCATCCACCAATTTTCTAAAAGACAAATGACCTTTTTTAGACGAATGGAAAAAAGAGGAATTAAAATAAATTGGATTACGAATGCAGAAATTGATTCTGCACAAAAGATATTATCTACATATTTCCAAGAATAATATTTACAATTATGATGATATCTAAAATATTAATGGCTTCATCTTGATTTAAATCCCCTGCAATTTCTTGGCTAATATCAAAACTTGCTTGGCCTAAAATTACATTAATTGTCATTAAAATATCTACAACATTAACAATACCATCATTTGAAACATCACCGGGTAAAATAGAATCCAATAAATAAATAGTTTCTGAAAGTGTCTGATGTGGTTCGAAGTTTATAGAGAATTCACCTAATTCAAGTTCACCTAATATGACTTCAAAAATATGTTCACCTTCAGGCATTCCAATAAGTGATTGGCCATTATCTTCTATTGTAAATTCTCGACCATCTAATTGAGAAATAATGATTGCATTATTATCAATTGGTTCACCTAAATTGTCTCGTAAGGTAATAGAATTCCAACCTGCATATTTAGTATCAAAATCTAAAACATATAAACCATTTTGCATATCACTTGCATAGACATATCCATTTTGTGAATACGGAAATGCACCCCAACATCCATAATAACCTTCAGAATCATCTTCGGGATAGGTATCGTATCCTGCAACTTCAACAGGATAAGTTGGATCAAAAATATCAATAATTCTCACACCTGTTGTATAATGTGAAATATAAACTAAATCTCCCATCACATGAACATTGTGAGCAAGATTATTTTCGGCAAGATATTCACCTGCTAAAGTGATATTTTCATAATCTTCAATATTCCAAATTTTCACAGTTCTTCCAACAGTTTCTTCAGTGGTTATTAAATGGTTTTCATCATGAGATAGCCATGCATTATGTGCATATCCTGTAATTCCATCCGAAATAGTTGCAAGTGGTTGAATATTATTAAAATCTGAAATATCAAAAATAATATACTCTTCACTCCATCCATTTGAAACATAAGCAATTTCATTTTTGGTGAAAATATCATGCGTATTTGATGCCAAACTTCCAAAGCTTCCCGCCATTATAGGGTTTAATGGATCAGATAAATCAACAATATGAATCGCATCATTATAACCATGCTCTATAAATGCAAATCCCATCGGGTCAATCCATAAATTATGAGAAGTACTTATTTGATTATATGTTGGATATTGAATTGGAATTCCTTCAGGTAATGGTGACAAATCTATTACTTGCATACCCATATCACCACCTGTCATTTCACACACAGTATATAACACATCACCAAAAGTTTTATAATCTCTATGATAATAATAATCATTGTCAGATGGCCCTGGAATATCAAATACTTCAATAGGGTTTTCAGGATTTGTACTTACATCTAATATTTTAGTACCATCCTTATAACCTACTATTGCATATTCATTTCCAAATTCATCCGTATATCCCCATACATCTGAAATTCCATAATTAAATTGACTATTTTCAAACAAAGTTATGGATTTTATTTCCATATTATAGGAAGATGCTGAAAAAAGGAATGATGATATTATAATAGAAATTATAATTTTCATATTAATCCATCATATCACGGACCGAAGGTATAAAAATATTATCTAATTGATTAATTGTTTTTTTCATTTCTGCAACCGCATGTGCAGACCCGCTATCATCACCTTCTAAATCGGCTGAATCTAAGAAATAATCTTTAGCATCAACACATAAAGACCGAGCATTTGCAAAATCATTATATATTGAATTCATAATTTTCTTATCCCATTTTTCTTTATTAGATTCTTCAACAAATCTGCTTCGGGCTGGTTCAAATAAAGCAAGAGCCATTTTTTGATATAGAACACCGACATTATAATAAATATCAGGATCATTAGGATATTCACGAATAGCTTTCATCGAATATTCAATTGCTGTTTCAAAATCTTCAATATCAATAAATAAATAGATTAATTTTTTAAGGATATTTCCTTTATCTTCAGCTACCATAAGTGCTTGTTCCATATATTTTACAGCCTTATTTAATTGCCCATTTTTTTGAGAAATACTTGCGATAACTTGTAGAATTAAAAGATCTTCAGGATTTATTTCTAATCCAGCTTGGGCTGTTTTTTCAGCTAAGTCTAAATTATCATTATCCATGTAAATTGTTGCTAAATACCCATAAGTATTACTTTTATTAGGATAAACTTTAATAGCAAGTTGAAGAAATTTAATGGCATTAGCGTTATTATCTTTTTCTTCTACTGCTTTATTAAATATTCTACCCCACTCTTGCTCTCTATAGGCTCCAGCTCCTTCAGAAACTGTTGAAAAAATATTTCCATCAATAATAATTGGCTTTTCTAATCGAGTTTCAGGATCAATTGAATTTGCTCTATCAAACATGTCCGCCATTTCATCCCATCTTTCAGATGGTAATAGTACATCTCTTGCATATAAATAGGGGACCAATGCATTTTCAGGTTCAATTATGAGAGCTTTCTTAAAAAAGTCTTCTGCCTTTTCTAAATTATTTTCATTGACATACATCAATGCTGATGTAAACTCTGGGCTTCTACATCCTGTTATGAGTATTAAAGTTAAAAATAATAAAACCGAAATTCTTTTCAGCATTTTTTTGATTCCTTTCATTAAATAATAATATTTTCTGTGAGTAGTTTTGAAATGATATTGGCTCGATTTTCGATGTCATTCATTGTGATATTTCTTAATCCATCCACACTAAATTGTGAAACCGTGAAAGATGCAACTGCTGAGCCATAAATTATTGCATCAATTAAATTTGTTTTGCCATATTTAGCTATATAACCACAAAAACCACCAGCAAAACTATCTCCAGCTCCTGTAGGATCAACTAAATTTACACCAGGGAAAACAGGAATATTATCAAGATTTTCTTTACCTGCTACCATAGAACCCTTTGATCCCTTTTTTATTATTACTGTTTCTGGTCCTTTTGATAATAAAATTTCAGAGGCTTTTTTTAAATCTGAAGTTCCTGTTAATTGTTCTGCTTCTTCATCATTAAGTAGAAAAATATGTGTATTTTGTATAACTTCCCACAGTTGATCTAAACTAATATCAATCCATAAATTCATTGTATCTGTAATAAATAAGGTATCACCCTGCATTTGGTTAATAACATTCAATTGTAAATCAGGGTGAATATTACCTAAAAATACAATAGGTGTATGTGTGTGTTCACTGTGAATGATTGGGTTGAAATGTTTAAAGACACCTAAATTTGTAAATGTCGTTTCTCTTGAAGAAAAATCGGGGCTATATTCCCCTCCCCAGCCAAATGTTTCACCTTCTTCAATTTGAAGATTCTTTGTATCAATATTTTTTGAATTAAATATTGCATGGCCATCGTCAGTAAAATCTGTTCCAACAACGCCCACGATTCGAACTTCGGTGAATTGTGATGCTGCCATTGCAAAATATGTAGTAGATCCTCCAATCACTCTTTCTCTTGATTCATGTATTGTTTCAAGATTATCAAGTGCGATAGATCCTACGGTAAGAATTGGATTTGATGTTTTCATAAGGGTAAAAATTAGGTGTTTTTTTGGTCATATTCCAAGTTGGATTCCGTTATCAAATTGACCGAAATTATAGTATGTCACATCTTGAATTTTGCTCTAATTGTGGAGAAAAAAATATCTTGGGAAAAATTGATGGTGGGAATCGTTATCATTGTTTACATTGTAAAACGATTCACTATGAAAATCCAAAACCAACATCAACCTTAATTTGCGTAAAGGAAAATAAGCTCCTTTTAGTAAAACGAGCAGTGGAGCCCGGCAAAGGTCTTTGGGGGCTACCTGGTGGATTTATTGAATTAAATGAAACACCGGATGAAGGAGCAATTAGAGAGCTTAAAGAAGAAACAAATTTAGATGCTGTTGTGAATTGCCAGTTGGGATATACTTGTCATTATAACACCATGCACGGAGATATTCTTTTATTAGCTTTTTTAATGGATGTTAATGACTATTCTAAAATGAAAGCTGGAGATGATGCCGAAGATGCAAAATTATTTTCTTTAGATAATTTACCTAAATTAGCATTTGAGTCACATGAAAAAATTGTTCAACTTTATTTTGAATATATTATAAAAACGAAAAATCATTTATGAAAAAAGTATTAATTATACATGGTCCAAATATCAATTTAATTGGATTAAAATCTGCAAAAGATGGTTCTCGCATTACAATTGATAAAATTGATAGAGCAATTAGAAGAAAATCTAAGGAATTAAATTTAGAATTAAAAATCCTTAGAACACATGATGAAGCAAAAGCGGTAGCATTTGTACAACGAAATCGTAATACGACACTCGGTGTTATAATTTCACCATCATCCTGGCATAGAGGAGGATATACATTGAGCGATACTCTCCATTTTTTAGAAATTCCATATTCAGTTATATCATTAGAAAAAACGGAAAAGAGTCTATTTAATCAAGGAAATCACTTTAATAACGCGTCCGTCATTGATTCATACTTGGATGGGTTGACAGATTTAAAACATAAAATATCTTGATCGGGTTTCAAAAATATACTTTTATTTGCTTAGATTTTCCAACAAAAATGGCTGAGAAAATCAGAAAAATTAGATTAAACTTAGAACCAACGATTGCATGGAAACCGGTTGTAATTTCTCTCGCTGGGTCATCGGGTTGTGGGCATATTTCAGAGGAGCAAGATATTTTTGAAGCTAACAATATTATGACAAAATTATCTAAAACACTTTCGCCAATAACGGTAAAATTTTCAACTAAAAATTCATTTCCAAATACAGATATTTATTTTTTTGAATTTGATAATGAATCCGCTATAAATGAATTACATAAGAAAATTAAAAATTGCGGAATTACATTTGCTGAGAGTGAATATCCATTTAAGGCACATTGTACAATTCATTTTAAAGGAAAGATGAATCCACAGAAAAAAGAACAAATAATGAATACAATTATACCAAAGGAAGAATTTGAATTAAATACTATTTCATTTATTTCAGATTATAATCATTTATCACGATTTTCAATGATGAATTCAAATAACAAACAATTAACGAGAGCATAAAGTGAAAAAACTTATATTTATATTATTTATTTTTGCATGTCAATCAAATCCAACTTATCCGTGGTTTTCAGGCGAATTAGACGAATTAAAACAGATGGCAGGGAGCAAACCAATAATGATGGAATTCTATACTGATTCTTGAGGATGGTGTGTTCGGCTGGAAGCTGATACATTTTTAGATGATGGGTTTTTAAATTTAACAGAACAATTTTATAGTATAAAAATAAATGCTGGCAATAGAAGTGGAAGTAAAATTGCAGAAAACTATAATGTTCATGGTTATCCTACCGTAATATTTATAAAACAAAATGGTGATGAAATTGATCGTATTATTGGGTATGGAACTCCTGATGATTTTATTCCTAAAGTAACAAATATACTTTCTGGAAAAAACACAATACCCTATTTAGAAAATAAATTAAAGAATATCCCCGAAGATAATTTATCTTTATTTATGCTTGGAAAAAAATATGAAGACCGAGGTAATTCGGAATTATCAAAAAAATATTTTAATCAATTTATAAATAATTCACCCATAAATATGGAAAATGAATTACAAGATGCACAGTTTTTATTAGCGAAAGCCAATTGGGATAATGGAGAAATTAATAGTCTTGAAAAATTTATAATCGATTATCCTACATCTGAGAATAGTCTTTCTGCATATCAATTAATTTCTCGTTATTATATTACAACTCATGATACTATTTCTGAAATTAATACATTAAAAATAATGGTTAACGCATTCCCTCAAAATGCAAATGCAATGAATTCGTATGCGTGGCGTATGGTGGAACTAAATACAAATTTAGAAGATGCCCTAGAGAAAGCAATTCTAGGTGTTGAACTTGCAGATGATGATTTAAAGCCAATGATTTTAGACACACAAGCTGAAATTGAATGGATGTTAGGAGATGTTGCGAGTGCAATTAATACAATAAAAAAAGCAATACTATTAAACCCTGAAGATAGTTACCTTAAATCACAATTAGGTAAATTTGAAAATTGATGATATAACTAATTTTTTTAAAGTTTTTTCTTTTAAAATAAAATTATAAGTTTTTATTGCAAATCACCCCTAAACATCTATTAATTTTACTTATGTTTAAAATACAGGTAAATAATTGAGTCAAATACTTAATAAGAATTTATTTTTGATAAAAGAACATATTGGAATGTTCAAGGCTGCAAATAATTATGATATATATGATCCAGAAAATGGTGAAATTATTTTAGAATGCAGAGAAGATAAATTAAATATTTTTACAAAAATGTTTAGATTTACTAAATATAAAACTATGACCCCATTCCATATTGAAATTAAATCTCCAGAAGGTAAAACAATATTAACCATTAAAAGAGGTATTTCTATTTTTCTTTCAAATGTTATTGTTTTGGATGAAAAATATGAGCATATTGGAACTTTCAAACAAAAGTTTTTCTCAATTGGTGGAAAATTTAATGTATTAAATGCTAAACAAGAAATTTTATGCACTTTAAAGGGAGAATGGAAGGGGTGGAATTTTAAATTCGGATTAGAAAACAAGGAATTTGCAGAAGTTTCAAAAAAATGGTCAGGCTTAGGTAAAGAATTATTTACAAGTGCAGATAATTATGTTTTAAAAATTTCAGATGATGTGCCTGAAAATAGTACAATGAGAAAGTTAATTCTTTCAGCAGTAATGTGTATTGATATGGTGTTAAAAGAAAGATAAAGCTTGGTATTTAAATTTCCTTGGATGCAAAAAATAATATGTATAAAATCATAAATATAGAAACTTGGAAACGAAAAAATCAATATAATTTCTTTAAGGAATATGATAATCCCTATTTTAATATTTGTACTGAATTAGATATTTCAGCGTGTTTTGATTTTACAAATCAACACTCAATTTCCTTTTTTATTGCTTCATTATTTGCTTCAAATAAAGCGGTAAATTTAGTTGAGGAATTAAAATATCGAATAAGAAAAGAAGAGGTCGTTTTACATGAAATTGTCCATGCAGGGTCTACCATAATAAAAAATGATGAAACATTTGGGTTTTGTTATTTTAATTATTTAGAATCTTATAAACAATTTAATGAGAATGCAAAAAAGTCATTAAATGATTTTAAATTAAGAGAAAATAATTTTGACCCTCAAGATAATCGAGATAATCTAATACATTATTCAATTTTACCATGGATTTCATTTTCGAGTATTTCACATGCTAGAAATTGGAAAACAAATAACTCCGTTCCTATTATAACTATGGGAAAATATACAAAGAAAGGTGGAAAATTGATGATGCCAGTCTCTATCGAAGTACATCATTCACTCGTTGATGGACTGCATGTCTCAAAATACTTTAATCACTTTCAAGAAATTTTGAATAATCCTAAATTATATTTAAATGATTAATTATTGATATAAGGGCAATATTTTTTCAATATCTTTTTTAACAGTTACTGCTTTCCAATCAGTGCCATCCCATGCTTTAAGTAATTTTAAGTCGGGAGAAATCAATATTGACCTCATTGAATGACCAATATCATTATCTTCAACCCCCCAAAAAGCAAATTGACTATAATGAGCAAGAGATATCATATCAGATGAGTGGTCAAAACTTGACCATAAATTCCAATTGGGAAATGGTTCAATAATACTGCTATAATGTTTTATTAATGTTGACGGGTTATCATAGATATAATCAAAACTAATTGTAATAAATTCTAAATTTTCTATAGATTTTAGTTCTGATGCAAGATATCGATATTTCATCATTAATGCTGGGCACATATTTGGCATAGGGCATCGACTAAATACAAATGATATAAATCTATATTTTCCATGATTTTTTGATAATGAAATTTCTGTACTATCTAATTTTAAAAAGGTTGCATCTGGGAGAATTCCACCAATTGCTGTTGGTGAATCTTCGTCTTCCCAGAAATCATCTTCTTTATCAGGTATTTCTACTTTACCTAACCGAGTGAATGAACGAATGAATCCACTATTTTCAGCAATAACGATTTCAAATTTTATACTATCACAGCGAGACCATTCTTCTAGTTGAATAGACTTATCAACTTTTAATCTCATTGTCATTGCCATCATAAACCCTGGTATTTCATCATGATGAATTAACATTTCTTGGTGATCATGAAAAACTTCATGAATTACACCAAAAGCGGGATGAACCTTTTCATTTGATCCACAATGAATAAATAATAATGATAAGATTATAATTGTAAAATAATTTGTATTCATAATATATATCTATAATGTTCCTAATTATTGTTTAAAAAAATGTTGCAATTTTACAGAAAGATTTTTTTTGTATATCTGGTATTTGTATTCGTTCTTTAGGATAGCCGACAACTAATAATAAAAATGGTTTTTCATTATGAGGACGGTCTAAAATTTTATTTAAAAAATTCATAGGGCTAGGT
>Ga0209992_10003275_pt1 | contig 13792 bp, 16 predicted proteins | sample 2SBtaG_2_FD_182564 | JGI IMG/M metagenome (GOLD analysis project Ga0209992, IMG submission 182564) | Deep subsurface microbial communities from Kolumbo volcano to uncover new lineages of life (NeLLi) - 2SBTROV12_ACTIVE470 metaG (SPAdes)... | ecosystem: Environmental > Aquatic > Marine >... | reverse complement strand
AGGTCATGTTTTGTCAAGAAGAATCTTCACTCGTAAGTCCTTGATTTCATTCACTTTCCGAAATAATTTCAAAATTTTTGTCATCAAACCACCGACATTCGCCAGTTTTTACCGATTTTATGGCGGGAAATATGGGTTCTGGATCCATGGCTAACACCCCTTCGGGTAGCCCCAAGACTTCCCATTCGGTTCCATGTTCACGAACACGGTTCTTACCATGTCCTGTCAAACCCTTGATAGTTATTATCCCCATAGGAAGGTCGCTCGTCTGACGGTATCAATCGCATTACGGCGTTCACCAACGTCTACTGACATACCATTGGGATCAAACAGAGAGAATTTTCCATCATCACCCCCACTAACCATACTGACTGTACCAAATTTAGTCTCGGCACGAAAGATACCCTTGGTGAACTCCGATTCAACGAACTTAAGCATGTTTACCTCATTTCTCATCATATACACAGTATACAAGAGTGGTCATGTTTTGTCAAGAAGTTTTTTTATCCATTCGTGCGGTACTGATGTGGTGATTTTGATGAAATTCCCGTGACCCTTCCCGTAGTATTTGCCATCCCGTACCAGAATACCCCTATTGTAATACTCTGCTGTCACATCTGAGCTATCACGCTCCAACTCTAACCAAACCGAATTCCCATTATCGGGTCGTGGGTATTTGCCAGGTATAAACCCGTATATCCAATCTCTATTATGGTTCGTAGTATCTAATAAATCGGGAAGCCACTGGTCCACCGTTTTAAGGGCTGCTATACCCCCTTTCTGCGCTACTAATGACGATCCTAACTGATTTGGACGCATTGAGTATATCTCTCGCATTACATCTGGATTGCATATGGCACCACCCAATCTCATGCATCCTACTGACTTGGAAAAACTGAACGTGGTGATAGTCCGATCTGGATGATACTTGTACAATGGTACATAATCACCATAATCTCTATACGCACAATCGTATAGCAACCATGCGTTCTTCCTCTTACATTCCTGTGCAATTGATATCAATTCCGTTATTGTATATTTTTCACCAGTGGGATTCTGTGGACTGCATATATTCACCAATCCTCTTTCTGGTATATCCTCTGGACGTATCTTATGTGGAACTGTCTGAAAGTCTTTTTTACGAGTGAATTTCCTTGTCCATCCCCATGATGGCTCCATGTCAAGAAATGGACGATATACGTCTGGATGACATAGGTGATGCACTGCTTGATATATGGCAGATGTAGAACCATCTGTTATTAGAACTTCTGCATCACTATCTGTGAGTTCAAATCTGTCTAATATCAGTTCTTGTAGTTCTGGTAATCCGTATGGTGGGGCGTATTTCTGGTGATCTCCCTCGTTTATAGAGGTTATAAGAGCTGCTTCTACTTTGTAATTTCTAATGTGACACGTTGACTGATTTAAGGGTATCATTTGCCATTTCCTTCAGTGTTGATAAATCTATCTTGTGCATTTTGGTTTCGTTCACTGGTATTTCATCAAGAAATATATAATGCCTAGGTTTTGCATGATCTGAACCTTTATCACCAAACCAATTTACTAGCTCTTCTATATCTACCTCATCCTTCTTAACCACAAATGCAACAATCACATTTGTCCTCTTATCGTCTGGAATTGGAACACACACTGCTTGGTGTACTGCTGGGTGTTGTTCTAATATAAGACTTACCTCTTGTGGATATACCGTCTTACCTTTCACACTGAAGGCATCGTTCTTTCTTCCAATATACCAGTAATATCCATCATCGTCTACCTTCATTATGTCGTTTGTCTTATACCACCCGTTCTCTAATACCTTATCTGTTTCCTCTTGTTGATTAAGATATCCAATAAACACAGCAGGACTCTTATGCCACAGTTCACCATCTACCAACTTGACTTCAGAACCCTCATACGGTTTTCCGAAATTATGTCCTACAGAATGGTGAAATACCCGTCCACCTTCTGTAGTAGAATATCGGTGTATGAATTTGGGATTATTATATACCTCATTAATTTCATTCACTAATGCAGGCGTCACGATATCACCAGAAGTGCGTACCTCTCTCACACTACTAACGTCTACATCATATTGCTTGATAGCAGACATAATTAGTTTATGCACCGCTGGGACACCATGTACAGCCCATAGTTTATACTTGGTGATACAATCTAGATATATTTTAGGTGTAAATGTTTTAAGTAGAACGATAGTTCCACCCCATCTTAGGACAGTCATCAGTTCATGCAACCCACCAGCAAGATGTAACTTGGTCGCAAGAATGTGCCTTTTGTGTGGTAGTGCCCACTGTTGGGCGTTGACATACCAGTTCTCATTTGCGTGAGTTCTCATTACACCTTTGGGTCTACCAGTGGAACCAGACGTATATTGTATATCTGCAATCATATGATCAACTGGTGTTACAGGAACACTATAATTGAATTCATAGTCCATGAAGTAACCCCAATCTTTTTCAATGAATGTGTTATCAAATATCGCAACACAATCTGAATCAGATACCAGTTCACTCTTCTTGTCCTTGGGTAATGCATTGTCAATTGTTACTACAGTTAGTCCAGCCCTCATTGCACCAAACATCAATGCAACATACCTTGCACTGTTATCTGCTATGATTGCTATACGTTCATTAGGTTTTAACCCTTCTAACATCAATGATCGAGCAACAGTGTCACACATCTTGTCAAGTTCATTATATGTGTATACATGTCCTGTATGCTGTTCAATAATTGCTTCACCACTATTCCCTTGGAAAAAACATCCAAAGTTATCCATACTCTACTCCTATATGTACTCCATAATAAATTTCCACATTTTAGAATCATTTTCATATAATTCCATACCTAGTGCAAAATGGTCAGTTGGAAATGTAACAAACTCTGAACGACTTCTTAATGACACGGCATCGTGAAATATCTGTTGTTGTCTCTTCATCTCATCTGTCTCTAATTCACCACATGCAATAAACATAGGAGGCAACGGTTCTACTAGGTTGCGTATTGCAGAGCAATCAATTATGTCTTGAGTTGACAATTTCAGAAAGTCCTGTCTAAATGATAAGGCAGGTCCTATCAAATCATAATTACCACTTAACATCATCATACCCTTGATACCATCAGAGTTACCATCATTTGCAAGTCTAACTAGCGCAGATGACATTACACTTGCACCAGAAGAGTGTCCTGCTACCATTATTCTAGTATTATCTAATCCATAATTATGGGCCTCATCTTTAATCCAGTACAAGAAATCTTCTGCATTATCAACCATGTCTGGTAGTGTAGTGTCTGGTATTTGTGGGTGATCTAAGTCGATAAAGGATATACCAGCATCTAGGAGTTTCATGCTCCACTGACTCCATACCTTACTTCTACCTCTCATGTACTGGCCACCTGATAACATAATAACAAAAGGAGTGTTATCACCTTTTGCCCCGTACAAGTCGAACACCTGTTTAGGGTGATCGTCACAATATGGTATATCTTCTTGGGGTTTTAACAGTTCAATACAGTGTTCAGAGAATTCTTTGTTCCTTATGGCACTGTCTTTCATATACTGTGGACGACCATGCATTGTCCTGAGCGTACCATCAGGCATATACGGTTCTAGTCCCATATTATATTGTCGATTCAGTTCTTCTTTTGTGTATCCATTATATACTATTTCAGTCACATTCTTACCATCCTTTAGGTCTGCGTGTAATACCTCTTTCTTTCATTTGTTGAGATATCCATTGGTGTGCAGTTGGGTTGCGTACCTTCTTCTTCAACAAACCTCTAATTTGCTTAAATACTTTATTGAACAACATACCATCATCTTCTTTTACCTCGTTGTTGTCCACAATAACCATATTACCTCTGAAGTGTTGACTAAACTTTCCAAGGTTGTTCTGTACATCTTTCCATGATTCTGTTGCTATTCTTTCTGGTACACTACGAGCTCGTTCTGCATTACGGGCAAGTGCAACGTCCAGTGTGGTATTGACAAATATCATATGTGTATCATAACCCAACTGTTTGAGTTGAGTAGATTGTGTTGCAATCTTATCATAGTCCTTACCAGTACCATCAATAACAAGTCCAATGCGTCCCTCAACATAGTTGTCTTGACGCCTCTGGGTCATCTTCTTTGCCTTACTACGAAGCTTATCCCGTGGCTCCTCTTCAGAACTAGGCATCTTCAATGATAGTCCAGCATCAGTTAACATCTTCTCAAAAATATCATCAGAGTTGACTACTCGCAATCCAGAACCGCCAGTGGTTTTCCTGACAACGAATGACTTACCGCTGCCAGGTCCACCAGCTAAAAAGAAAGCTTTAAATATATTGGGGTCTTGCAAACCCTCCTGTAGTTCTTGAAAGTCGATCATTATCGTTTCCTATCTGTTCGTCATTAACGAGTTGTCTGTAACTTAACATTTCTATATGGTATTTATCTTCTTCACTAAGCGGAGTGTGTGTCCTATTTTGGAGTTGAAAGTTCATCTTCTTAATACGATTTTTGGTTTTACCTGACATGATTCAATGTCTCCTTGCATAAATGGTTTAAGTTACATGACAAATGTTATCTCGTTATACTTCTCCTTATTTCTTAACAGGCACTATCTGATTGTCTTTTACCATGTGCATATATACCTTGTGCTCTTTTCCTTCTGCAGCAAAAACATGTTTAATTCTAGTCATGAGAAAATTACCTTGGAAGAACCTATCAAATGAACCATACTCTTCATCTTTAGAGTCTACTGCTTTGGGAATAAATAGGTTAATAATTTTACCAATAGTCAAACTGGTATTGCCAGGAGCCTGACATTCTATTTCAAATGCTTGGTTTAATTGTTCCATTCTGGAAGTCCGGCGAGAAGTTTGGTTCTTTGCGAGTTCATTAGGTATCTTATGTTTACCACTATATAACCCATTAAATTGTTTACCACCTTCTTCTTTAATACTCATAGTTTGATAAAAAGTTCGACTGTCTGTGTAGTCCTCTTCACTTGAATATATAGGTAAACTCTTTCGGTCACCTGTTTTCAAAAATCCCTCTTTTTGAAAGGACTCACTATAATCATATGACTTAGTTAAATACCGTTTATTATAAATGTCATGCACTAACAACGTAGAACCAAGAACCCCTCTCTTGATATCTAACATTTTATCATTATGTCTCATGTTCTGTCCTGTCAGACTTTGTAGTTGAGCAAACAAGTTCTGTGAAGTTAGTCCAGCGGACATCATTCCAAAATCCCAAATTGCAGGCTGCTTATATAAATCTGTTAATGATTTATATTGCCAACCATCGTGGTTTTCAAAAAATTTGAATGAAGGGTCTCCCTGTCCATCCTCTGAAACCGAACTGATGTATAAAATAGTAGAAATAGGATCAAGATTAGGAACTATGATATTCTTTTGTGTTTCAGTAGCACTTGTTTCAAATTTCTTGGCACTTTGAAATTCGTCTTTGAAAACTTTCTCTACCATTTCCTCAGCACTACCTGTAAGAGAGTAGGATATTGATTTCTTATTATTCTTCAACACTTCTGGTGAACAAAATTTAATGGAATATGATGCTTGAGAGAAATTCTCTGAATGTACCCTAAAATCAAGGGCATATACATCAAACCTTGTATCTTTCAGTGTTTCGGGATCAAGTTTCCATTCTTTCTTTTCAAATGGACTAAGGCCTTTTATGCTTGGTGTTTGTATAATAAGTTCTAATTTTTCTTCACCAATTATAGGGATTTCGTTTGTTAAGTTTCCAGTATCACTGATAGAACAATGTCCAAATATACCAGATAACTCCATGTCCTCAATAAGTTCTATTTCTATGATAACAGGTTCTAGATCAACAGTTGTAGTCCCAGCCCTGTTCGTAAGTTTTAAACTAAGGATTTTATACTCGCCTGCATATTGTAATTCTCTGTCCATAGTATTATCCAGACTGCATTAGTGAATTAAACTCATCAACAAATTGTCCTAAATGTTCTTCCTTTAGAATCTTAATCAATCCTAATTTCTCCTGTCTATCGAATTCATATTCATAATTGGTAATCGCAGTTGCACTAGGATAGTCGGTGTTATCTGTACCTATATTTATTTTAACTGTAGCATCACCAGAAGTTTGGGATATTTCATAATGATGCGTTGCATTAGGATTAGAATATTTGTCGTTAATAAAATTTTGAAACTGTCTCTCTGTCAATGGCCATCCATGATATCTGTCAATAATATCATTTGTAAGTAGTACTACCCAATGCAATCTAGGATCACCATAAAAATCAAATGCAACACTTTCTGGCGTTTCTCCTGCCACAACACGGTATTTAAACAACATTGTAGTATTGAGTAGTGCGTTGGTACGAGCTCTAACCCGCCTCATTATATCGGGGGCAACCTTGAATTCCTTGTTACCAAGTGAATCATACCCAAGGACAGGAAATTTAGAAAAATAGGTCATTAGTATCCCTCTGAAATTCGTTCTCTTGTAATAGTTTCTAGTTCTTGAAACTCCATCGTTAGAATAGTTTTTGTGGGAGGCGAACCAGAAATATTTTGATGATTAAGTGCCGTATCATGGGCGGTATATCTATCTCCACCATATTGTACATTAATTGCAGTAAGAAAACAAGTTGAAATTTTATTTAAGAATGAATTTTCAGCGCCCTTATACATATAATGCATATCAAAAGTATCAGGGATAGTCATCATCAATCCTTTACTTTTTGATAGGAATTCTGGATGAGAATGAAACTTAAATCTGGCAACAATCGTATCTATTATTTTTGCTTCCTCACGGGAATGTGGGGTAAATGTAAATGTAAAGTTAAACGTCCTTCTTCCTATACCCTTAAATGCAAGTTCCATTTTATTATTAAGAATTTTACCAGTTGCAACAGACAACGCATTTGTGGCACCAGGCGCTGCAGTTTCTAGTGCCTTTAAGGTTGCACCTTGTGCCATTCTGGTGAATTGTCCACCTGTAAGACTTGTATCACCACCACTCATTCCCCTAAACACCTCTGCAAGTCCAGTTGATAGTGCTCCTGCTTCATCATCTGCATAGTTTAACTTATATGTTGCTTGAACTTGGTTAGGCATATACAATGCAATTGCAGTACCAAGTCTTATAGAATTTTTAACAAACTCACCATATAAAGAAGAACTGGCATTTGCAAACTGTCCAGAGTTTATTGCCGCATCAGATCCGATCAATTCATTATGAGTACGTTGTTGATTAGCTCCAGCTACTCCAAATTTTACACCAGCTGTATCATTAGAACTGTTAGTAAATAACCCTATTGTGTTTTGTGGCTTTCCACCCCGATTTTTATTAACTTTAGCTAAAAGTTTCCCTCGTTCACCTTCTGCTTTAACTAGTGCGGCGGAATCTGCTTGTGGTCCTGCTGAAGCATTGATATAAAAAATTATGTAGTGTCCCGACCCCGTTGTTGCATTAATTCCATCACGGGTGCCACCCCTCGCTGCAACTGTATTTGGATATTGTAATATCTCTGTCTTGAAAATACCTCTGTCCTTTAAAACTTCTTTTCTTTTCTTATTCTTCTTTTGCCGTGCTTTCTTTATATCCGCAATTCTGACTTCAACTTCTGCAAGTTCGCCTGAAGGATTTTGTTTTGAAAATGTCGGACCCAATATCGACCTATTCTCTTTTACTCTTTTCGCAATCTTGGCTTTCAACTCCTTAATTATAGTGTCTGCATCTGTATTCAAGTGCCACCATGATGAGGAGTCCTCAGATTCTCGCTCTTTATCTATAAAATCTTTAAGGTTCCCGCCCCTTTGCGCTTTGATGAGCTGTTTAACATCCAATCCATGCTTCTTTGCAAAGCCGGCAAGTGTTTTCAACTCAATATTAGCAATCCCCTTTTTATGAGCACCAATATTAGATGTTGTTACTCCATCTACGCCTGCTTTACTTTGCAGATCCCTAGTTGACTTGAAAATGAAGGTATCGGTATCAGCCATTATTCAATCCTCTATAAATAGTTCTAAAAGTATTTATAATCATGGCATACAAAGGTCGATATATTCCACAGAATCCTAAGAAATATAGGGGTGATCCACAGAAAGTGGTATACCGTTCCCTATGGGAGCGCAAGTTTATGGTGTATTGTGATACAAATCCTAAAATACTTGAATGGGGGAGTGAAGAAGTCATCATACCTTATTTATCTCCTTGGGACGGTAAAATCCACAGATACTTTCCAGATTTTTACATAAAAGTGAAACAACACAATGGGTTGATAAAGAAATTTATCATTGAAGTCAAACCCAAGGCGCAATGCAAGCCTCCTATAACCAAACCCAAAAGAAAAACTCGTAAATGGTTCAGAGAAGTACATACATGGGGTATAAACGAAGCAAAATGGAAACACGCCACTCAATGGTGTGAGAATAATGATATGGAATTCAAGATTCTTAATGAAGACCATCTTGAGATTTCTTATAAATAATAGCATGGCACAGAGTAAATACATACAGAGTGTAGTTGCAGCGCAGAAGGGTCGTCCTCGTTCTACTGCATGGTTTCGTGACAAAATTCGTGAGTTTGGTACACCGAAGTCATCAGAGTTGATACGAGATGGTAAACAATCGGGTACACCATTTTATGGTAGACTAAATATGTTTGTATATGGTCCTAAACATGCTAAGACACTACCATACTACGATACATTTCCCTTGGTACTACCCTTGGAAGCGTATCCTGATGGGTTTTTAGGTATCAATATGCATTATTTACCTATTGGATTACGAATGGCACTCTTGGATAAACTCGTAGACTTCTCTACTGATACCAATTTTGATGAAAGTACTACTCTTGCAGTAGACTATAGTGCAGTTAAAAATATAAGAGAAGTTCGTCCTACGATACACAGATATCTAGCAGGACAAGTAAAAACAAGATTTAGACGTATAGATGCAGATGAATTCACAGTTGCGACCCTATTACCTGTTCAACAGTTCAGAAAAGCATCAGCTCGTTCTGTTTGGAGCGACTCAAGGAAATTAATCTAATGTCTGGTTCACCAATTCAACCGTTATTACAATCAATTCAAAAAAAAGGTATAGTACTTCCTAATAAATATACCGTTCAATGCAGATGGCCAAGATTAATGAACGGTGTAGGTGCTGGTATTATGAGAAACTTAACAGAAGATTTGCTTTTCAGAGTGTCGGAAGTCAATCTTGCTGGTAGAACTATAACATCCTTTCCAGAACCAAATATATATGGTCCTATAAGAGAAGTACCAGAAGGTGTAAGTTATGCAGAAGAGATTACAATTCAATTCTTAGAAACAAAAACTATGGAATGTAGAGAAATTTTTGCAGCATGGCAAGAGACAATATTTGACAATACTGGCAGTTGGAATTTACAATATTATAATGACTATGTTGGTGAACTAGATATAGTTGTCTTAGGACAACATAGCTATGGTTGGTATCCATCATATGGAATTAGATGTTTTGAGGTTTATCCTAAAACTTTAGGTCCTATCCAATTATCATCTGCAAGAACAACCGACCCTATTAAAACACAAGTATCCTTCGCTTTTCGATATTGGAAAACCTTCGACATGTATGAGGATCAAGATGATTCGATGTAACCATAGCACCAATAACATCGGGTCTTAAATTTACTATAAGGAGTGAATAAATTATGGCGTTACCTAAACTTAATACAAACAAATATGAACTGGAATTACCATCTACAGGTGAAACAGTAGAATACCGTCCTTTTCTGGTAAAGGAACAAAAGGTGTTAATGATAGCACAAGAATCAGACGACATGACAATGATTCAAAAAGCAATCGCAGATACAATTGAAACGTGTACCTTTGGAAAAGTTGATCCTTGGTCTATTCCCTCATTTGATCTTGAATTTCTCTTTATCAATATTCGTGGTAAATCAATTGGTGAGCAAATTGATTTACAAGTAACCTGTCCAGATGATGGTGAGACAGTAGTTCCTGTAAAAATTGAACTTGAAAGCATCAAGGTAGTGGAACATGATGATCACATCCCCATTATTGCTTTGACAGACGAAATTGATATGTATATGGGATATCCTACTATGAAAGATATTTCTAGTATTCAAGGTGGTGATACCAATGATACAGAACAGTTGTTCAATATGATTAAAACCTGTATTCAACGAATTCATCATGGAGAAGAAATTCATCAAAAGGTTGATATCACTGATAAGGACTTAACAGAGTTTATTGATTCTATGTCTACACAGAACTTGAACGATATCAATGATTTCTTTACTACCATGCCTAAACTTGAACATAAAGTTAAGGTGAAGAACCCTAATACTGAAGTCGAGAGTGAGGTGACCTTATCGGGATTTGATGATTTTTTCGTATAGCCCTCTCTCATGAAAACATGGAGAACTATTATCGAACTAACTTTGCATTAATGCAGCATCATAATTATTCTTTGTATGATTTAGAAAACATGATACCTTGGGAGAGGGAAGTGTATGTGACTTTGCTAGTTGAGTGGTTAAAAGAAGAAGAGGAGCGTATCAAAGCAGAAAACGCTCGTAGATAAAAAACGGAGAACCAAAATGGCAGACGATACAGTTAAAGTAACAGAGACTACGAAGGAATACGAACTACAGAAGTCCGACATCGTTCCTAGTCACGGAGATGAAGAACCAACTTGGTATAACAAGACAGCTGGAATGTTAGACAAGTTTCGTGTCATTCCTAGAATAGTGATGCTCGCATACTGTTGGGCGTTCTATGCGTCTGTTGATTGGTTCATGCACTTGTCCAATCCAACCAATGCACAAGCGATGTTTATATCCACCATCGTTGGTGCTGGTGCTGCGTTCTTTGGATTATATGTCGGTAAGCCTGGTGCATCGCTACCTAAAGGTAAAAAATAATGGCATATGACGAACAATCATTTCAGAATTCCATTTCGGAACTTAAAGAGGCACTGGCCGACAGTGAATCTACGTTAAATTCAAATTTAACAGGTATATCTGAGGCACTCAAAACCTTAAATGATAACATGTCAAAATTGGCAGAGCATCAAGTGTCTGACATGTCTAATCGGCAAAGTTTCTTTGGTAATCTTCTTGGGTTCAAATTAGATCGTGACAAAGCACAACAACATCACGAAAAAGAAGTCGGTACTGAACATGATACCAATAAGAAGTCGATGGATCAAGCTGCAAAACATGAAGCGCAGCGGAATGAAGATCAAGATAAGATTGTAGAAAATACTAGTGAGCAGCATAAAGAGGGAATGTCTGTTTTCAATTCAATACAGATGCACTCTATCAAACAACTTACTCTTATGGGTGAATTGGTAGGGATCACTAATGATATGCGATTAGGTGTACATGGTATCAGAGGAGCTATGGGAGCTCCTATGGCGATGGTGGATGAGATCACAGCACATGGCGATATGATGGTTGAGGCCATAACTGAATCAATGCAAATTGACGGCATGAAATTAGAACAAATGATGTCTCAAAAAATTGAATTACCCAAAACAATGCTAGATACATCAAATTGGGGTACGGTTCAACTGAACGATCCAACTTCTCCGCCAGGAACAAACACTGGTCAACCAGCTGGTAAAACTTCAGCAGAGGTAGAAGAGAGTCGTGATAAGGATAAAGAAGGTAAGAAAACAAACAAATTCCTTCAAAGTATGACGGATAGTTTGAAGAAAATGAGGGACAGTGCCCTCAAAGTTGCAAAGGGCGGTTTGATAGCTGCATTAACTGCTCTTGGTTTAGTAACACTTATAAGACTATTTCAATCAGATGCATGGAAAACATTTGCTGATGGTGCAGCGAGTGTGATTAATTGGTTAATGAATGATGCTGGTATATTCACAAAGGTAGCAACTATGCTTGGTCTGCTTGTTTTGGCGTTCAAACCTCTACTCTTATGGAAAGGTGCAAAGGCTCTTGCCAAAGGTGTTAAAGCATTAGTTACAAAAACTGGTCGTGCTGGTATAGCAGATAAGGTAGGTGGTATAAAAGATAAGGTAGGTGGAGTATTTGGTAAAAAAACTGCCGGATCCATGCCAGTACCAAAGATGCAAGAATCACCTTTAGGTGGTGCAAAACCTCCTGCCGGTACAAGTAAAATGGGTGGTTGGACAAAATCACTTGCAAGAGGTTCCAGAAATATCGGTGCTGCAATGAAGAGTATCGGTAAAGGTGCTGGTGGATTCTTCATGGGTTTATTTAAGGGTATTGCTACAGGACTTAAATTCTTAGGGAATCCTAAAGTATTATTAGGTGCTGCTGCACTAGGTATCCTATCCGCTGGTGTTTGGGTATTCTCTAAAGCGATGAAAGCATTTACTGGAGTAAGTTGGAAAGCAGTTGGGGTTGGGATAACCACAGTACTAGGATTTGGTGCTCTTGCTGCTCTCGCTGGTGTAATGTCTCCCTTGTTATTTGCCGGAGCTTTAGCAATCGGTGCAGTAGGACTTGCACTTATTCCATTTGCCGCAGCTGCTAAAATTGCAGAGGGTCCATTAGAAAAATTTGGTAATATATTCAAACAACTTGCAAAAGTACCGTTCCAAAACCTAGCACTTGCTGGTCCTGCTCTGATGGCAATGGCAGCAGGATTTGTCGCATTATCTGCTGGTGGACTACTATCTGGTATCGCAGATGCATTTACCAATTTCTTCTCATCTGATCCTGTTAAGAAACTGGAAAGGATTGCAAAAGCAGCGCCTGGTGTTGACTTGATGGGAAGAGCATTTAAATCATTTTTGTTTGGAGTTTTCAACTTCATTAAATTTATCAAAGGTCCACAACTTGACCTAGTTATAGAAGCAATTCAAAGAATATCTAAAGCGTTCGATAGAAAAGCTATTAGACCAGCTGCCGCACTAGGTAAAATGTTTATGTACATGTCAAAGGTGAATTGGGATAAGGTAAATATTGGAAATATGACACTAGGAACCTTAGATGATAATACGAGAAAAAATTGGATAGAAATATTTGATAACTTGGGTAGTTTCGGTTCAATTATGGGTAACAGTCTTGATGATCTTTCTGAAATGTTTGACAAGTTGTCCAAAACTGAAGTAGGACACCTTGATTGGACCAAACTAACACTAAAACCTCTTAAAAAATCAGATGTTGATGGATACCTCAAAGTTATAGACAAACTAATAGAACTTGCAAGAGTAAGTAAGTCGGGTGCTACATTTGTCTTGGGTGATCAGAGAGGAACCATAGTTAGTGGACAAGGTGCTCAATACAAGAAAGCAACTACTACAATAAGGAAAACGCAAATTGGTGGAGTACAACCACCTCCTCCCACTGGACGAAGAATTCCAGCAACGCCACTTATTCCCGAAGGTGACTTAGACCAATTAAAAATAGACGAAGGCTATAGAAAATCAGTTTATTTGGACACTGTTGGTAAAAAGACAATTGGATATGGATTTAATTTAGAAAGGGGTGGTGCTCAAGCAGCATTAGAAGAAGCTGGTATTAATAAATCTCTTGAAGACTTAAAGAGTGGTAAATCTACATTATCAAAAGCAGAAGCAAGTAAATTAATGCAAGCTGAATACGGAAAATTTCAAGCTGCTGCACAGAGATTTGCTGATAAGGGAGCAGAAGGTACATGGAAAAGTTTAACTAAGGACAGACAACGAGTGCTCACCAATATGGCTTATAATATGGGTGAGGGTGGATTGAATAAATTTAAGAAATTAAGAGGTGCAGTACAAAGTGGAGATTGGCAGGGAGCAGGAGTACAAA
>Ga0209992_10003274_pt1 | contig 13793 bp, 11 predicted proteins | sample 2SBtaG_2_FD_182564 | JGI IMG/M metagenome (GOLD analysis project Ga0209992, IMG submission 182564) | Deep subsurface microbial communities from Kolumbo volcano to uncover new lineages of life (NeLLi) - 2SBTROV12_ACTIVE470 metaG (SPAdes)... | ecosystem: Environmental > Aquatic > Marine >... | reverse complement strand
TTCAGCACCATCATTGTCCAAATCAAGGTCTGGTTCAATGAGGGTTAAGATCATATCAGATCCGATAATGTATACAGACTTGTCAGATTGTAAGACACCGTTTCTGAGGTCAAAGGTAGCAGAGTCAGTAACAGAGTTTGGATCACCAGAAGCGTCAGCTGGGTCAGTGTATTCTACTTGGAGAATATCTCCTTGTAAGATACAATAATCACCATTGCCTGCGCCTGCGGCAACATCAAATCTATCAGTTACAGTTGCACCAGCATTATCAAGAATATTTGTGTAACTTGATGTAGTTGGGCATGTTTCACTTGCTGGACCGTCAGTATATCTAATGTCAAAGTCTAACTCGAAAATACCTGCATCTGGTGCGATTTCAACTAATGGGCCTAATTGTCTAATGACGAGGTCTTCAGCATCATTAGTACCATCGCCGTCAACATCGTTGACTACGGAAGTACCAATAGTAACTGCATCATCGCCAGTATCAATTACACCATCAATTGGTGCTGCATTACCTGCATAGCCTAATACGACTGTGTCAGAGCCTCTGATAACAGAGATCTTTACAGGTCCTACGTTAGCTGCTGCGGTAAATTCAGCAATTTCGTCTTCACCACTTGCGGATATATCAAAGTCTGGGTCGTTAACTCTAATGTGGATAGTTAGATCACCACTTGCTAAGAAATCTCCTGATTCGATAGTATTGTCATCGTCACCATCTACACCAGTTGCGTGAACTGGGAAGATTGATCTACCTTCAGGTGTTGCAGTTGTAGTTACAGCTGCAAAGTTATCTGGTATACCAAATGGTACTGGATAGACTGTTCTATCTAAGCTGACAGAACCAGTATTGGCTCTGACACCTGCGGAGTCACCTACTTCAATGATTTCACCGGATGCATCTCTAAAGTCAACATAGTTAACTTCGATATCAAGTCCTGTTACAGACTGTGATTGGGATGCACCACTTGCACAGAATACAGATGGAATCTGGAAGTCACCAATAAAGATACCAGAGTCTTGTGAGGTTTCAACTAGAGTAAATCCAGTTGCACCTAGACCGGTATCAGCACCAGTATCTTCTAGAAGTGTTCCACTACCGTCTCCTGCAGAATCACAAGATCCAGCAGTTGGAGTGGTCCATAATCCGTCATCATAGGTAATATCTAGGATTCTTCCTAGATCACCAAATGATAAATCAGTGAGTAAGTCTTCTTCACCTACTTGATCGAATACATCATCAGCAGTATCAGATACTACTGTGTAAATATCGACTAAGTCTGAGTCAGTGTTAAGATCTAAGTCTTCTAAAGTGATAGTTACTGTGTCAGCTGTCTTGTATGAATCAGAATCAAAAGATACAATACCAGAGTGGCTTGGAGCCTCTTCTTGGTCTGCAACTTGTGTTGATACACCATCTGCACCTAGGTCCAGATAATTAACTCTTGGAGAGTCTTCATCTGTTAGGTCTTCAATTACGATGAATGATGGATCATCTGCAATTGGGGATAGACCAGTATAGGTTTCTGCATCAAGAATATTGACTTGGTTAACCATGATGTATTCCAAGCTACCTTCGAAGGTACTTGTATTATCACCAGATTCTTCCACTTCAATTCTTATGATTTGGTTTGCGACTCTTTCGCCTGATTCATCACCATCGGAATCAAATCCGAAAGTAAAGAAGTCAGCAACGATAGATTCGTTAACAGATCCATCAATTGCGTAACCTGTGTTTTGAGAGTTATCAAAGACAAACAACAATCCAATTTCATCAGAACCGTCCATATCAAATATTGCTGTTACAACACTATCAAATGTGGTTGTTCCGATGGTGGAGTTGATTAAGTTCAATGATTGTGCATCAGTATCATTAATCAAGTTAATTGCTGTTGTTCCATTTCCGAGACCGGTGCCTGTAGAATTAATTACAGTTGTACCATCGGTAGCGTTCAATAGATAAACAGAGAATGAACCTGTTGAATTGATACTTCTCAAATCTTGGTTAAACAAATTGAATCCATGAAGTCTATCATCAATTCCTACTCCAGATGGATTAGAAATTGATTGGAAGAGTTCATCTGCATCAGTATCTAAATCGATAGCTAATGCGGTGGCGTTTGCACTACCACTTGGATCAATAATAGCTCTTTCACTAAATTTATCGACATTTACAGTTGCTGTTACGTTAGTTGCTACTGCTCCACCTATGGCAGGGTTGGATACTTGAGTTACAGTGAATGTTTTCACTGGATCTGCAGCACCACTTACACCTGTGAAGGCGAAAGTTGTAGCATTAAAGAACAAACCTCTTTGATCATCAGTACTACCAGTACCTGCTTCACCTAAAGTGAATGGGTCACCAGTTTGTAATGATGGAATAAGAGGAACATCAGGGTTGTTAAGATCAAGATCTTCATCAACTCTACTGTTTTGGTTTGCATCTGTATCAACTAAGACGACTGGAATTTCTTCACCAGAGTTCCATTCATCATCGCCTGGTTGGATATCGATAGTACCGAATCCGAAGCCGACAAGAACGGTCTTTGGTGTCTCATTGTAATCTATGCTTGCTGATACTCCTCTTGTTGCATTGCTTGCAATGGCCAAGTTAGAGACATCAGATTCGTCATAGTTTGCAAAGAGACCACTGTTTGAAGATAGTTCAGTGAATGTTATTGGTAGTGTTCCTTTTACAAGGGATCCACCATCAGTACCAACATCAGATGCTTCAATGGTTGCGGTTCCGTTAGTTTGGGAATCATCGTTGTCGATAATTCTTAATACTTCGTTACCGGTTCCTTGTGCATCTAAGTCGATAAGTAAGACACCGTTATCTTCGAACATAAATTCATCAGTTCCTAGACTATTGGATAAGTCTACTGCACCTGCACCACCGTCTGCATCAGCTGCTCCATTTTCATCGAACAATTGATAGACAACAGTACCGTTGCTAGTAGCCCAAGACCAAGAATCTTCGTCTGTTGGGTCAATGTTTAGTTGTACGTCAGTCATAGTGAGGTGTACGTTTGCACCAGTTGGAAATACAGTTCTATCTGATTCTAAATTGGCAAATTGATCAACTGTATCAAAAGTTAATGTGGTTGATTGAGTACCACCACCTTTGTTATAGTTAACTACAACACTGCCTGTTGGGTTTAGATCATATAGTTGGATAAATGGCCAGGTGTTATCGGTATAACCGAGTTGTCCAAAGCCATTTCCGGTATTTGTATTTGAATTCTGGGTTTTGTTTTCTCTGATTACGTTCATAATGTCAACTGTACCGACTGGGTTTTGACAGGTACTTAGAGTACCATTACCACTTGTACCGGTAACTGCTGTTGGCAAGAACACACCAACTGTATCACTGAAAGTGATTCCAGTTACTGTTCCAGCTGAAGCTGAAGTACATTCACTACCAAAGTCTAAGCCTTTTCCGGCTAAGCCAACAGTAGCATCTGCTGCTAATGCAGCATCAGAGTCTGCAAAATAACCATACCAATTACCGTCAGTAGCTTGGGCCATTCTCAGGTCTTTGCCTTGTACGGTAACGTCTGGTTCACCTTTACCCTCATCTGTATCACTAATATCAGAATCAATTACAACTACTTCGATGACCATAGGGCCAGCCATGTAGTTGTCAAATTGAGAGTTTTCTGCGGAAACAAATAGGTTAGCGTTGGCTGCATGTGCTGCTGGCATTACACCAGGAATAGCAAATGTCATACCACCGGCTAACATAATTGTCATTAATGTAAGACTAGTTATTTTACGTCCTATTTCGTTATTCATGTTATTGATAATTTTCTTAAAAATTAGTATAAAAGGCTAATGGACGAATTGTCCACAATTAACGTATTTTTTGTAATTATTTTATTAAAAATCTAAATTTAGTATAATTTCTTGATACTTTGATCATAATAATTATAGTTTATCTCATGAAATATCAAATGATCGTTAAATTTTTTACATTTTAGGTGTAATTTATGAAATTTTCATAACCTATTTTATGCCTTGATCTCTTTTCCTAGGAGAGTTTTGTATAATGATATTGCATCTGATTCATCTTTAGGTCCTACAACAACAGCTGATCCTCGTTTCATAAAACTTACAGATAATTCAGTGGTTCTCAAAGATAATCCCAAGTCTCCCTGATTGTCAATTGTAAATCCTTTTTCTTTACCAACTGCAGTAACACCATCTACATCAAGATCAAATGTTTCTGTTGGAGTTATAGAATAAGTTCTCTTACCACGATTGCGTCCACATAATTCTTCTAAAATTAATTCTTCTTTTGTAACAATTTCTAGTTTACCTGTTCCACATATTGGACATTCATCAGCTCTAAATGTTCTAGTACTGTTAAAATCTAAATTTTCTAAATCAATATGTAAAATTCGTTGAGAAAGATTAGGTTCTTTTCCAGTAATTATTTTTACTGCTTCTGAAACTTCGATGGCACCAACAATAGAAAGAATCGGAGGGTGAACCCCTTCAATACTACATGTTGGCATTGTATCTTCATCTAATTCAGGGAACATGCAAAAATAACATGCAGATTTTTTTGGTAAAACAGTAAATGCTTGCCCAGAAGTTCCAACTGCAGCTCCTGTAACAAATGGAATTCCAAAATTTACACATGCTTTGTTTAATGCATATCGTGCATTGACACTATCAAGTGCATCAATAACAACATCACATCCCTCAACAACTTCTAATGCAGTATAATCATTTACAGAAACAGCTAGAGCTTCAATTTTACAATCAGGGTTTAATTTCTGTAATTTTTTTGCAGCAATCTCAACTTTAACTTGTCCTACATCATCTTCATCAAACATCATTTGCCTATGTAGATTTGATAATTCTATCACATCTCTATCAACAATACGTAATGTTCCAACTCCCATTGTAGCTAATCTAGAAATTATTGGATGTCCTAAACCTCCAGTTCCTACAACACAAACTTTGGCATTTTTTAATTTTAATTGTCCACCATAACCAATTTCTTCCAACATCACTTGTCTTGAAAATTTGTCTAGTTCTTTTGAAGAGAGTTCTTCTGAACCACCAGCAACTGCAGGTAATATGTAAACTTCATCACCATCTTTTAGAACAGTATCCATCCCATTTGCAAATTTTGCATTTTTGCCATTAATGTAAATATTAATCAAAGAACGTGGAGTTCCATCACCTTCTAGGACTCTACGCTTAAAATCATCGCCTAATTGTTCAGAGATTTTATTAAATGCGTCCTGTAAGGACTCTGCTGAAATTTCAATTTTTTTTTCTCCACCACCTGCATTTAGTACAGAGGGAATTGTGAAAAATATATTTATCATTAATTCACAACCGCCGATATTTCACCAATGTCTGCTTTCATGACAGTTGGTTTTTGTAAAACTTCCATTATAGATTCAGTTGCTTTCAACCCATTACCAGTTACATAACATACTACTTTGTCATTTGCATCTATTTTTCCTTGTTCAACCATTTTTTGAAGAACAGATATCGAAACTCCTCCAGCAGGTTCTGTAAAAATTCCTTCAGTTTGTGCAAGTAATAAAATTGCATCAAGAATTTCCTTATTGTTTGATTTTTCTGCAAATCCATTATACTGTGCTAAACGTTTGAGAACATATCTGCCATCTCCAGGATCACCTATTGCCAAACTCTTTGCAACTGTATCAGGATTTTCAACTGGAATTACTTCCTTGCTGTTTTTCTTAAATGCATCAACAATTGGTGCACATCCATGTGGTTGTGCCGCAATCATGTGCATGTTAGATACATCATCAAGTAATGAAACTGTTTGTAGCTCTTCAAATCCTTTACAAATTGCATTAAGCATTGCTCCACTTCCTACTGGAATAATTAATTGATCAGGTACTTGCCAATCAAGTTGCTCAGCCACTTCATACGAAAATGTTTTAGAACCTTCAACATAATGAGAACGCATGTTAATGTTTACGACACCAATTCCTTTACTATCACCAATCTGTGCAGCAATTCTATTTGCATCATCATACGTTCCATCAACAGCAATATAGTTTGCACCATAAGATAATGCTTGTGCAATTTTAGCCATTTCAATATTACTTGGTGCAAAAACATGACAAGGTAAACCAGCTTTAGCAGCATGTGCTGCAGTTGCAGATGCCAAGTTTCCAGTAGATGCACAACCTACTGCAGTTAATCCAAATTCTTTTGCTTTAGATATTGCAACTCCAGCAGGTCTATCTTTGAATGAAAATGTAGGATTTACGGAATCATTTTTTATGTAAAGATTGTTTAATCCTAACTTTTTTCCAAGATTGTCAGCTTTGATTAGAGGAGTCATTCCTGCACCAATACTTACAATATTAGATTTGTTTTCTATTGGAAGTAATTCAAAATATCTCCAGTACGTATGCTCACGATTTACAAATGTTTCTTTCGTTAATGTAGGAAAATTATATTTTACGTCGAGAGGTCCAAAACAATCTTCGCATACATACTTGAATGCAGTATCATATTCTTTTTTACATTCTCTGCATTGTAACGATGTTCTAGTCAAGATCAATATCTCCTTTGAGAATATAGATAAAAAATCCTAATATCAAGTTAAGCATTACTTAATTTTATAGATTAAAAATATAATGAATCATAGTAATCATAAGGGGAGTAATAGGAATGAAGGTTTCATACTACAGAAGAATAATGAGGAAGGTTTTTAGTGATTTTTGGAGATTTTAAATTATGAATAAAGGTTCAAGCCTAATTATTGTAGGATCTATTGGAATTGCAATAATCATTGTTTTTGGGATATATACAAATCAAGATTATAAAATTAATGAAGTAATAAAAGAACCTGAAAAATATGATACAGGAGATCAAACTATTGATGAAAAATTAAATGAAATCGCAAAAGCTGCAAATGGAAATGATTTCAAACCAGCACCAAGAGAATGGCAAACATCAGGACCATTTCAAATTGATAGAACACAATATTTGCTTGGTGAAAAAATATTTCTTAGAATTGGTGGATTGGATACAAACGAAAAGGGGCAAATAGCATTTTTAAAACAATCAAATGAAACACATTACACAGTGTATCAAACAATACCATTTGATGCTAGTACAAAAATTGCATTCAATTATTATACAGATATTAAATTATCAAAAGCACTAGGATTATGTTCAATGGAAGATGTTATTGGGGAATGGACAGTAGTATTTAGAGGAACAGAATATCAAAATTTAAAATTTGAAATTAGTGATCAAATACTTCCTGGTGAAGAAAGTAATTTTAATTCTCCAGTTTGTTAGATCATTTTTTTAGATCATGATGAAAACAAACTCTTTCTCCAGTATGACATGCAGGGCCTGAAGGTTCAACAAGATAAATTATTGCATCAAAATCACAATCAACTAAAATTTCTTTTATTTTTTGAGTATTACCAGACTCTTCTCCTTTCATCCAAAGTTTATTTCTAGAACGACTCCAAAACCAAGAATTTCCAGTTTTTTTGGCAAGTTCTAAAGATTCTTTGTTAGTATAAGCCAATGTAAGAACATCTTTTGTATGAGCATCTTGAACAATTACTGGAACTAATCCATCACTTTTTTCAAAGTCAATTTCTTCAATTGATTTTTCCATGTTTGAAGATAGAAAAATAGCTATTATAATCTTACAGGAATTTCTCTATCTTTCAAATATGATTTCACACCATTCACTCCATGTGTTTCATAGTGAAATATTGAAGCTGCCAATGCAGCATCAACATCAGATTTCTTGAAAATATCAATCATATCGTCAGGTTTACCACATCCACCAGAAGCGATAACAGGTATAGAAACTGAATTAACGACTGATTTTGTCAGTAAAATATCATATCCATCTTTTGTTCCATCTTTATCAATACTAGTAAGTAAAATCTCTCCGGCCCCTAAATTTTCGGATTCTTTGATCCAATCAATAACATCAATTCCTGTTCCTTTTTTTCCACCATAAATGAAAACTTCAAACCAAAATTGTTTTTCGCCTTCTTTGAAAATATTTTTTGTTTCATCAACATTGTAATTTCTTTTTGCATCAACCGCAACTACAACACATTGACGACCAAATAATTCCATCAATTCTGTTATCACTTTAGGGTTTTTAATTGCCCCAGTATTGATTCCTACTTTATCAGCTCCATTAAGTAAAATATTTCTAGCATCTTCTAGAGATTTAACTCCACCACCAACAGTGAATGGTATATCAATAACTGATGCGACTTTTCTCACCAAATCTTTGATTGTTTTTCTCTGTTCATCAGATGCAGTAATATCTAAAAAAACTAGTTCATCAGCACCTTCATTGCTATATTTTTCTGCAAGCTCTACTGGATCACCTGCATCCTTTATTGATTCAAAATTTAATCCCTTGACGACTCTCCCATTTTTTACATCCAAACAAGGAATTATCCTTTTAGTTAATGTCATGAGAATTTTTTTGCCTCCTCTATGGATATTTTTTTCTCATATAGTGCTTTTCCAAGGATTACTCCAAAAGCATTTTTTTCTTTAACATCTTCAACATCAGAGATATTTGAAATCCCTCCACTTGCTATTACATTTGCATTTGACAAATTACATGCCTGTTCTAAAAATTCCAAATCAGGTCCTTCTAGAGTTCCGTCACGACTAACGTTTGTTAATAAAAATTCTGTAAAACCCATTTCAAGAAATTCGTTAATTGCAGGAATTAATTTTATTCCCGTACCTTTTTGCCAACCATGAATAACAATTTCACCATCTTTATGATCAACTGAAATTACGATTTTCTCTGAACCAAGTTCAGATAATAATAATTTCAAAAGAGGTTTGTCTTTGAATGCTAATGTTCCCAATACTATTCGTTCTGATAGTTTGGCCATTTCCAAAACTAGTAATTTATCTCGTAAACCACCAGCAACTTCGACTGGGATTGTTAGTGTTTTTAGAATTTTTTTAATTATTTCAAGATTAGATCCAATTCCAAGCGTTGCATCCAAATCTACTAAATGAAGTATATCTGCACCTGCAGATTCCCATTGTTTAGCAATATCTACAGGATTTTCACTATAAACTGTTTTTTGATTTGGATCACCCTTGTACAATCTAACAACTTTCCCATCCATTAGATCAATTGCAGGTATTATTTTCATTGTCTACACTCTTTAAGAAAATTCTCTAACATTATTTTTCCTACTGTACTAGATTTTTCAGGATGAAACTGGGTACCAAAAAAATTATCATGTTCTACTACAGCTGGAACTTTAATTCCATAGTCTGATTCTGCAGTAATCACATCATTTGAATCAGGTTTTACTCTATACGAATGAACAAAATAAACCCAAGATCCATTTTCAACTCCTTCAAGTATTTTTCCAGGTTTTTTTATCTCAAGATTATTCCAACCCATGTGAGGCACTTTCATTGATGATGGCAACACAATTACTTCGCCATCAATTACGTTCAATCCTTTCTCTTTTCCCTCTTCACTTTTTTCAAAAAACATTTCCATTCCAAGACAAATACCAAGTACTGGCATATTACCAACATAGTCTTGAAACTGAATTTTTGAGATATCTCTAATGCTATTCATTGCAGGATCAAAATTTCCTACACCAGGAAGTAGTAATCCTGAATAGATATTTGTATCATTAAAGTTGGTAATTACATCTACTGTAGCACCAACTTTTTCAAGGGAATTTTTTAGGCTGAAAATATTTCCAGCTCCATAATCAAAAATTGCAACACTTACCATTACATTGAACCTTTTGTACTTGGAATTCCTTTTTGTTTTTTATCAAGGATAGATGCATTTCTTAATGCAACAGCAAGTGATTTTATTGCAGCCTCTACTTTGTGGTGATCGTTATCTCCATACTTTACAGTAAGGTGAATACAACTATTGAGATTTTGTAGTAAAGATTGGAAAAAATGTTCTAAATCTTCTTTTGAAACATCCTCAATTTTACTTCGTTTGATAGATAGTATTAATTTCCAATAGGGTCTTTTAACTAAATCAATTGAAGCCTCAGCAAGGGATTCATCCATTGGTACAGATGCATAGCTAAACCTCGTAATTCCACGTCTAGAGCTTAATGCCTTGTCAATTGTTTGTCCAATTGTAATTGCGGTATCTTCTATCAAGTGGTGTTCAATTCCATCATTTGATTTTGCATCAACTTTGAGATCCATCATCCCATGCTTTCCAAATGATACAATCAAGTGATCAAGGAAATTTATTCCAGTTTTGATTGATGTTTTGCCAGATCCATCTAAATTAACAGATACAGATACACTAGTTTCTTTTGTATTTCGTTTAATTGATGCCTTTCTTGGTGCCATTTTTCTCACAGATTATGTAATTGCATCATTCTAAATTTAATACCTTTGGTAATTGATGGATGGAATCCAATACTAAAATGGCATTATTTTTCTCAAACAACTCTAGTTTGGCTTGAGGGTTTTTGCTAGTACCTATAATTCCACAAAATATTGTCTCATGCCCAGAGGCGGTTATTTTTTTAGCCATGATAAAGTCCTCCATAGAATCCCCAACATAAAGAGAACAAATGGATTTCATACCTTGAATAGAATTTTGTAATGATTTGGGATTAGGTTTTGCCAATTCACGTGCTTCATCTTCAAGAAACATCGAATTCTGTAAATCAAATTTTGATAAAAGGGATTTTAATGAATATCTTACTGATTCTTTTCCTCGTCCAGTCACCATAGCAAGTTTTGAATCAAACTTTTCTAGTAATTTTTCTATCAAAACATCATTTATGATAACATCATCTTGTTCAATCAAACCAGATTCAGAGAATTTTGAAGTTTGATTAAATAATTTTTGATATAATTCAGGTCCATAAAAAAGCTGATCAAATATTTGATAAAGTAGATTTTCATGGTGAGTTCCAGGATATGCTAATTGATTTTTAATTTTTGATATATCAGTTAAAGTTTCAAGGTATTTTTCTACTGAAATAATTCCAGTTAAATCAGAATTTTTTATTACATCAAAAATAAAACTTGTTTGATCTTTTTCTAATTGGTTTGCAGCAATAAGAGAAATAATGGCAGCATATGTTAAATCAACTTCATCATTAAATCCACCAGTAGATTTGAAACCATCTATAATTTTAAAATCAACTTCAATTGGATTAGAAATTTTTGCCAAGTTTTCTAATACATATTGAGTAGTTTTGATTATTGCAAAATCATAAGATTTTGTAATATCAATTAAAACACCATCACAATCAAAAATTATTGCATCTACATTATTTAGAATGGCAATTTTGGAATCATCTACATAGATTCCTTCAGAATTTTTAGTTAAAGTCATCCTAGTAAATCACGAATAGCAAGTAAGAATTTTGAATTCATTTCTTTAGTTCCAATAGTAACTCTAAGACATCCATCATGATTTCCAATTTTTCCTAGTTTTCTAATAGAAATTCCCTGTTCAGCCAATGCGGAATATACTCGCTTATAGGCTCCGTGGGCATCAAAAAGAACAAAATTAGCCTTGGAATCAAACACTTCAAACGCATCATACTTTCGTAAAGTTTCAATTATTCGTTTTCTCTCAATTTTGATGGTATCAATAGTATCTTTCATCAAATTAGATTTTTCTAGAGCCTGAATTCCAGCTTCAATAGTAATGGTGCTTACTGGATATGGATATTGCAAAACATTCATGAAAGATTCTGTAAATTTTTTGTTTGCAATAAAATAGCCTAATCTTAATCCAGCTAAACCAAATGATTTTGAAAGTGTTTGAACAACAATTAGATTTTCTTGGGTTTTAGCTAAATTGGAAAGAGAATATTCACTAAATTCTCCATATGCTTCATCAATTATTACAAGACCATCAAAAGATTTGATCAATTTTTCTAATTCATTTTTTGAAAACTGGAATCCTGTAGGATTGTTTGGAGAATCAAGATAAAGGATATCGGCATTTTTAGATTGTTTTGTAAAATCTTTAATGTCTAATTTCATATCATCAGAAAATGGAATTGTAATTAACGGGATATTGTAAAGTTTACAACGTTCTTCAAAAAATCCAAAGGTAGGGTTAGAAGTTAGAACTTTGGTTTGTTTTGAAGCAAAATTTGAAAGAATCAAATCTAAAATTTGATCAGATCCATTTCCAACACCAATCATAGAAGATGGAAGTTTTACAAATTTAGAAATTGTATTAATTAGTCTCTCAACATCTCCAAGTGGATATTCCCTAATATCAGAATTTTTTCTTGCAGAAGAAATTATATCATTTTGGAATTGTTTGGGAATAACATAATTTTCATTTGAATCTAATTTTACTGAATCTTGAATTAATTCTGGTTTTTGATATCCTCCAATTGAATTAAATTTCTTTATTTTTTCTTCAAACCAATTTTTTTTCAATTTAATCTGCCTCTAACTGCTTCATAGTGATTGGAAAGACCTTCTGCTTCAGTCAATACTTTAAGATGTTTTGAGATTTTTGAAAGGGATTTTTTAGAAGATGTTATCTGTGTGTTTACTTTGATGAAATCTAGAATAGAAAGGGAACCTCGAATTTTTCCAAATCCATTTGTTGGAAGTATGTGATTTGAACCTAGAATATAATCACTAGCAGATGAAGGAGTGTTATTTCCTATCAAAATTAGACCAGAAGATGTAATTTTTGAAGACAATGTTTCAGGATTTTTGGTCATAATTTGCAAGTGTTCAGGAGCTAAAATATTTGCAAGTTTTATCATATCAGAATTCGTCTTACAAATTCCTATGAATCCATTATTTTCAAGACTATATTTTGCAATTTTTTGTCTCTGGATTGTTGGAAATAATTCAGAAATAGTTTTCTTTACTGATACTGCAAGTTTTTCAGATGTAGTTATCAAATAACAAAATGTGTCATTACTGTGTTCAGATTGAGAAATCAAATCTAATGCAATAAATTTAGCATTAGCTGAATTATCGGCTATAATTCCTAATTCAGTAGGACCTGCAAGCATATCAATACCAGTCTGTATACTTACTAAAGATTTTGCAGATGTAACAAATGCCCCACCAGGACCAACAATTTTATCAACTTTAGGAATGGATTTTGTTCCATATGATAATGCACCAATAGATTGTACGCCACCTGTTTTGTAAATTTCATTTGCACCACAAATATGAGCAGCCGCAATTGTTAACGGATCAATTTTTCCATCAGAATTTGGTGGAGATACAACTACTATTCTTTTGACACCAGCAATTTTAGCTGGAACTACAGACATTATTACAGAACTTGGATATTTAGCTAATCCACCTGGAATATAACATCCCACACTTTGAATTGGAATAAATTTTTTAGAAATTTTTATTCCATCATGAGTAATTGTTTTATTTTTTAATATTGATTTAACCGCAGATTCTGTTTTACCAAGTCTATCTTTCGCTAATCTTATTGCATCAAGTTCAATTTTTGACACTTTTGAATATGCATTTTTTATTTCATTTTGGGATACTTGTAATGAAGAAATGTTTGCTTTGGTAAATTTTTTCTCATATTTCCTAACAGATACATCGCCATTTTTTTTTATATCTTTTAGTATAGATTCAACTATAGTTTGATTATTTTGAGGCTGTTTTGGTATGATTTTTTCTGCAAATGTTTCAACATTAGATATTTTGATTATTCTCATCAATTTTCTTCGTCACGCTTTATCTCCTCAAGTTCAAGTATTTGTCTTGGTTCATGAACCACAAGACCTTGAGCAATTTTCCTTAGTTTAGGAATG